>Ga0272441_10000412_pt1 | contig 98630 bp, 86 predicted proteins | sample SSMProp6N_FD_193582 | JGI IMG/M metagenome (GOLD analysis project Ga0272441, IMG submission 193582) | Marine sediment archaeal communities from Little Sippewissett salt marsh, Falmouth, MA, United States - SSM-Prop-6N | ecosystem: Environmental > Aquatic > Marine > Wetlands > Sediment ...
TGCACGTCCCGGCCACATGAATCGCCGATTCTCGAGGCCGTCGAGCGGGCGCGCCCCAGATCGCTGCTGACAAGCAGGTCAACCGCTTCGTCACGAAATCTCTCGGCGACGGCCACCGCTTGTGCCTTACCGCGGGCCGTGAGCGGGCTATCCTCCTGTCCCATGAACCGTCTCTCGGCGTTCCACTGCGCTTCCCCATGTCGCACAAGGTACAGTCTCATGTTCTCTCCTCGGCTATGACTCATTCCCTCGTTTTCCACGCTCGGTGTATAGTATCAGCCCATGGTGATGGTTTCCCTCGACCGTTCGATTTGGCAGATAGGCAGGTAAGTTCCGTGCCGGAGCCCGTCGAGAAGGTGTTCGTGCATGTGGTGCGCAAGCGTGGAGGTGATCGGTCTCTCCTCGCATTCGACAGCCACAATGAGTCAGACTGCGAAGTCCCCAAGAAAGCTGCGGAAAGAAGCGGCTCACCTATAGGGACTGCGTACCGTGAGCTGCAAGAGAAAGCAGGATTGGGAGAAGCGGCATTGCTTTATTGTCGCGGCAAGTCGGTAGCCACTGCTGGCGTAATGAGACCCAAGGGTTCTTCCTGGTGGAACTTCAACAAGGTGCAGCTCGGGGCTTCCGACATTGGTCACGGGACGCGGGCGGGATGCCGCTCTTGCCCAACGCTTCCGATGGCCGGCCTGTGAAGGAGGATCTTGCCGAACATCCCGTCCCAGGGTTCGGAAACGTTCGTAGAAGCGCTTCTCGCACACCTCAACGCAGGTCAAGCGATTGACCCAGACGGTTTTCGGCCTCGTCCCCCAGACAAACGCCTAACGACGGCTCAGATGTCGACACAGGAAATGGAGAGAGGGGAAGCCTCGAAGCGGCCTCCCCCCTCTTCGGAGGACAGTTGTGCAGTGGTGGCACTCCCTCATCTTCTCTCGCACGAACCTCATCCATAGCCATTCTTCACATTCAGACTCGGACACGCAGTTCCGCCATCTTGCGACTGCTGGGAGCGCGAGATTCCCTTCCGCGTCTCCGTTATGACAATCCCATCGTTCTGTTTCCGTGCACTCCCGCAGCCTCGCTCTATCTTCACGGCTGAGCAGAAAGGGATCTATGGGTATTTTCCCTACCTTCTTCGTATCGACCCCTTGTTTCTCTGGAGCTTCATCGGATGGATGAACCCTTCGTTCGTTCTCATCAACAGTGACGTCATGCTATGTATTGCCATCGGCGGCAACAACAAGCTTGTGTTTCATCGCCAGCCGGACAAGCGCGGGAACATCGTGAACGCCGAGCTTAGACATGAGACTCGCGCGGTGCTTCTCGACGGTCTTCGGCGAGATTCCCAAGGTGGCGGCAATCTCACGATTGATGAGCCCTTCGACGACAAGCTGAAGGACCTGACGCTCGCGCGGCGTCAAGCGGCGGAATATGTTAGCCTCTTCGCCGCTTCCCGACACAGGAACGCGGCTCCGAATCGCTTCGCTGAGAAACAGGCGGCCGGCAAACGCGGCCCGAATGGCCGCGGGCAGTTCCTCACTGATCGAGCTCTTGAGCAGGTAGCCACGAACACCGCTATCAAGCGCGCGTTGAATCAGGACCGGGTCATCGTGCATGGAGAGAATCACGACACGAGCGTTCCCGGGAAGCACGCGGATGGCTTGCGCCGCATCAAGCCCGTTCATTCCCGGCATGGCGATATCCATGACGACAACATCCGGTCTGTGACGCCGCACGGATCGCACAGCATCTCGTCCGTCTTCCGCTTCCCCGACGACCTCAATCCCCACCGACGACTCGAGCAGGGCTCGCAGCGCCTTGCGCACCAGGTGGTGATCATCCGCAAGCAAAACCCGGATCATCGGCCCTCCTGCATCGGGATGACTGCCAGAATCCGTGTTCCCATTCCGGCAGCCGAGGTCACCGTGAGTCTTCCACCAAGGCTCTCTACACGCTCCCGAATCCCCAACAAACCGACTCCGGCCGCTGCCGCCGAATGCTGAGCATCAAAGCCGCAGCCATCATCCTGTATGACAACGTGAAGCGACTCTTCGTCTTCCGAGAGGGACACCTCCACCTCCGCACGATCTGCGGAGGCATGCTTCACGACATTGGAGAGTGCCTCCTGGACAACACGATACACCGCCGTCGCGATCTCCCGAGGAACCGAACCATCCAGCCCAGGGCATGCCGAGAAGGCGATGCAGATGTCACTCTGCGTCTCGAAGTCTCGGCAAATCCCATCCAGCGCTCCTTGCAGTCCCAGCGTTTCCAATGCCGGGGGACGTAGCCCGTGCGCGATTCGACGGAGCCGCTCCATGGTCCGCTGTGCCAGGTCTTCTGCACGATGGATCTCCTGCGTCGCGTCTCTGTCGCCAACCGCCAGCCTCGCTTCCGCACCACCCAGGCAGAGTGTCAGGAGCGTCAGCGTTTGCCCCGCTTCGTCATGAAGCTCTCTCGATAGACGTGTTCTCTCCTCCTCCTGGGCCGTTACCACACGTCTCATTGTCACCTGGAGCTGCCGCTCTCGAGCCAGCAACGCACTCTCCGCCCCGGTCCGTTCGACGATCTCTTCCCTCAGCCGCACGTTGGCCTGACGCAACTCTGCGGTTCTCCGCTCAACCTGATCCTCAAGACGATTCCGAGCCGCCTCAAGCGACGCTTCGTGCCGCTTGAGATCTCGGAATAGAAGCTGGAACGGCCGCACGATTCCCGTTTCCAGGATCGCCTTGTAAATGAAGAAGAACGAGACGACTTTCAGGATGTGCCCGGCAAAGTTCGCTAGGCCATAGACACTAACGTACTGCGTGAACGCAATCTCCGAGGCAACCGTGAACAGAATGGACGCTGCGAGCCACTGGGCGACGCGGTGGTCGACACCTGTGCGCTTCCACCAGAGGGTGGCCAATCCACCAAACAGCATCGCGCAAATCACGTATTCCGAGGCAATCTTGAACTCCGTGAGACCTTGCCCGGGAACGTAACACACCGGAAACCATCCGGCAAGGATCAACCCGGTCATCGCTCCACCAAGAGCAAGATAGAGCCCCAACATGAAGCGTTCTCGAATCCGCCGCTCCAGCCAAAACGGCATCAACAACAGAGTCACGCTCTCGATCCCTCGGGTGGCGATCCAGAGCTGCGTCGACAGGTTGGCTGTCGATCCAGGGATCATCCCCATCCCCTGGTAAGCCAGTGTATGCAGCAAGTCCATTCCGGCAATCGTCAAGTACGCGGCTCCCAACAGGGTCAACGAGCCGCTTCGGTGATACGCGCGGGCGTTCCACGAGAGCATGAAAATTCCCATCGCAACAACAATGGAGAACAATTCCACGACCGTGTGAAAGAGCAGATAGCTCACTTCGCTCAGAAAGAAGAGTCCCACGGCACTGGCGGTGCCGACGACAACCGTCGAAATCCACGCTCCCGCCCGTGTTCTCTCCACAGGACTGTCCTCCCGCGCCAGCGTATGCCCCCTCCCACAACCGGTCAAATTTCGGACCTTCGATCCACAGTCGCTCCCCTCCCATCTCTCAGCGGTTCGATCCGGGGGACGGACCTGGTATGATCGAATGCTATGCCCGAGCTTCCTGAGATAACCTGCCGCGCCCGCGAGCTGAACGAAATCCTGAGAGGTCATCGAGTGACCGAGATCGAGGTTGCTCAACCGAAGTGTCTCGATCGTCCTGTGGAAGAGTTTCGAGCCGCTGTTGTCGACAACCTTTTCCTACGTGTCACCCATCACGGGAAGTGGCTGATCTGTGAGCTCGATCGCGGCGCTCTTCTGATCAACCTCGGCATGGGCGGCGAGCTTCTCTGGGTCCGTTCCGAGAGAGTCCCCGACAAGTGGCGCGTGCGGCTTGCCATGGAAGATACCTGTCAGTTGGTGATCAACTTCTGGTGGTTCGGGTACGTTCACATCATCGAATCGAAGGATCTCTCATCTCATCCGATGCTCGCTAAGCTAGGCCCCGATGCGTTGGAGCTCGATCAAAGCGGGTTCATCGACCTGCTGGCGGGGCGGCGCGGCCGGATCAAGCCGTTTCTCCTCGATCAATCGAAGATCGCCGGCATCGGGAACGCATACATCCACGACATCCTGTTTCGTGCACGCATCCACCCTCTGCGTCCGATCCCTTCACTGGAAGAAGACGAGGTCGAGGGTTTGTACAGCGCCATGGGGGATGAACTCCGCCGCAGCATCGACAAAAGAGGTGCGTTCTACGAACTCGATCTATTCGGCAACCGAGGAGGGTTCACGGCGGACGATCTTCTCATCGGCTACCGGGAAGGAAAACCCTGCCCCACGTGTGGCACAACGGTAGAGAAAATCAAGACCGGGTCGACGTCCGGGTTCATCTGTCCCCACTGTCAGCCGCTCGAGAGATAACAAGCCGCCCGTCCCTGCCGACGGCTTGTCCGACGAGGAGCTGTTGATTAGGCTTGGATCCCATGAACCGTGATTCGCAGAGATTTCCGCTGACCCTGGGACGGACCCTCGATCCGGGCCTTCCTGCACATCGCGCGTTGCTTGCCTTGATGGCCGGGGCGTTCCTGATCGTGCTTGTCGCCTTCTGGGGTCTTGGGCAATCCGGTGCGGCATCGGCGTTGGACGCCCTCCGGCTATCCGCCGTCGTGTTCTTCGCCTGGGCATTGGGGCGGGAGATAGATCCCGACCACAATGCATCTGCATTCATGGCCGTACCGATCGCGATGGCCGGCTTGCTTCTTCTGCGCTCTCCCGACTTCCTCTTGCTGCTATGGGTTCTGCTGTTATGTCGTCTGACGAATCGATCGGTGGGGCGAGTGTCAGCTTGGGGGGATGACGTTGCATTAGGGCTGCTTGCCGCTGCGCTCGTCTGGCGGGGATACGGAGCGGTGGGGTGGGTGTTCGCCGCCACGTTGGCTCTCGACGGCATCCTCCGCCCGCCGAGGAAGGTCCATCTCGCCGGGGCAGTCCTTGTCGCGTCAGCGATGGTCCCACTGTGGGTCCTGCATCGACCGGCTCTTCCGCCACCGGATGCAGCCGCCATCCTGGGGAACGGTTGGCTGTGGGCCGTGATCGCCGTGGCAATCCTGTCGTTTCCAGGTGCCCTCCGTTCCATTCGTGTCGTTTCCGTAGGCGACAGCGACAACCAGCCGCTCTCCGGAGTTCGGGTTGCGTGTGCTCAGCTTCTCGTCACCGCAAGCGCGCTTCTTGCCGTCTGCCTTGACGGAACGCACATGATCGGGATTCTCGGTCCGTTATGGGCCGCGATCGCCGGCACGATCATCGTCCGCACCTTCGCTTCGCTCCGGAGCAGATTTCGTGCCAACCGTTCTAGACCATCCTAGGCGACGACACAGACAGGAAGTTCCGCAGCAGCGTCGCGGTGATCTCATCATCCCGCGGAGCTTGATTCATCGCCGCGACAACGCACTCAGGCACCGTTCCCAAGAACCGCTTTGCCAAACGCAAATACCTTCTGGCTTCCCGAACCGTAATCTCCGGATGAGCCTGGATCCCCCAAATCGGAGCGTCGCCATAGCGGATGACGTGGACCGCACACTGACGGGATCGAGCGAGAACCCGCCACGGCGCAGGCGGATCGATCACTTCATCCAGATGGAACGCAAACGCGTGCCACGGGTTGGGAAGATCCCGGAACAGGCAGTCCTGGACGTACTGTTCGACGCCAATCCATCCCACCTCTGCTGGATTCGCGCGGACGATGTAGTTCGCTCCCGACAACGCATGAACAAGCATCTGGTGTCCGAAACAGCTACCGAGGATCGGCATCCCCGACCCGGCCACTTCACGAACCGCGTCCGCCTCTCGCTCGAACCAATCCTTCGGATCGAGAATCGACGCTTCCGATCCGGTGAGAAGGACATGCGAGTAGTCCTCGAGAGAAGGGACCTCCTCCCCCGAGGGCAGATGCACCGACGTCACGTCGGTAGCGCCAACCTCACGAGACCATTGCAGCACAGGTCGGTACATCGCTCGGCGGATCGAGCCGTCAAGAATCAGAAGCCTTCGGGTCATGATCGCAGTGTAGCCGATCACTCCGGGCAGGAAGGCTTCGATTCGTGCTGTCCGGGCAGCCTCCGTCGAGTATCCTATGCATATTCATCCCCAATCTTCGGAGGGACTCACGATGACAGGTGCCGTACCCCATCTTGATCCGATTGCAGAGCCACGAGAGATCCTCGTGTACCTCCGGGAATGCGATGCTCCGTACAGGGTGTTGCTCGGAGAGAATCCACGTGCAGGCTATCGGACCCAGTTCTGTTCCTCGATCAAGGAGATTAAGCAGAACATCGCCAACGCGGAGATCATCCTCGGGTCGATTGCCTTTCCGGCGGAGCTTCTCTCTCGGGCCAAGAAGCTGCGTTGGATTCAGGTGACAGGCGCAGGCGTCGACCGCTTCCTGTCCGAAGCCGTGATTCCCGAAGATGTTGTCTTGACACGTGCCGATGTCGGCTTCGGCGACCAGATCGCCGAGTATGTGTTCGGTCATCTTCTTGCCCGAACCCAGCGCATCGCAGAACTCCACCACGATCAGGCACGCCGCACATGGGAGCCACGAACGTTGAGTTGGCTTGCCGGGAAGACGATGGCGATCGCCGGAACCGGGTCGATCGGCCGCGCCGTCGCTCAGCGGGCGCGAGGCATGGAGATGCGGGTGATCGGCTATGCCCGAACCACCCCGCAATTGCCGGAATTTGAGCGCATCTACGCTCCGCCCGAATGGCTCGACTTCCTCCACGAAGCGAACGTTGTTGTGATTACGTTGCCGCTCACCCACCGAACGCAAGGTTTGGTCGACGCCGAGGCCTTTCGCGCCATGAAGCAAGACGCCGTGCTGGTCAACGTCGCCCGTGGTGCGATTGTGGACGAAGATGCACTGATCGATGCCCTACGGTCGGGAGCGGTCGGAGCGGCGATCCTCGACGTGTTCAAGACCGAGCCGCTACCGGCCGATCACCCGCTCTGGGGGATTCCCAACGTCACCATCACGCCTCATCACGCCGGGCTGAACATCCCCGGCAAGATCGCCGCGTTCTTCCTGGAGAATCTCCGCCGCTACATCAACGGCGAACCGCTTCTTGGCGTCGTCGACCGTGAGCGAGGATACTGACTGATTCGATACAGCAAACCCGCAATGTGAACCCCTCGGGAGGAAACGATGACCCAATCCGAGCAGACGAAAAGGGAACCGGGACAGATGTACAAAGAGCTTTCAGCATCGCACATAGCTGACGTCCTTCCGCTGGCGCGATACGCGCATAGTGTCCGGCCGTCGGAATCCAACAGCGTGTCAGAGTGGCTGACCGATTCCGTCAAGGCTGGTAAGCGCCTGTTCGGCGTTTACGACCCCGAAGAGACACAGCTTGTCGCCTGCTGGCTGCTTCACCCTTACACAATGCGGTTTCGCGAGGATCTTGTGTCGATGGGCGGCGTAGGGCTGGTGAGTTCACGCCCGGATCAACGAGGCCAAGGAAACATCCGGTTCATGATGGCACGCGCACTCGAAACAATGCGCGAAAGCGGTCACGCCGTCTCCGCCTTGTACCCGTTCCACATCGGCTTCTACCGCAAGTACGGCTGGGAAAGCTTCACGGAGTGGATGCGGTACGAGATCTCACCCGGCACACTTGACGTGCTGGACAGCCATCCTGCGGTGATCACTCAGGAACTCGTCTTTCCCGACGCCGCATCCAAGGCGTTCTACAACGACTATGCCCGCGCGCACTACAACTTCGCTCTCCGGGACGATATCCATTGGCGGGCAAGGCTCCGTTTGTGGGGGGACGAGCAGATCGCCCGCGGGGTGGTGAAGGCCGAGCGCCACGGCAAAGTCGAAGGTTTGATGGGCTACACGCTCTTTCACAAGCACGGCGCCGACAGCCCGGTACTCAACATCAGCCTGTTTGCGTCCACCGATGAAGCAATCAAGCAAGCACTCCTTCTCTACCTCAAGCGCCAATCGCACCAAGTGAGGAAGATCGAGCTCCACCTGCCGCTTGATGAGCCGCTATGGCCGTATCTCAACGATTATGCGTCGGCGACCAAGCTGCAGCAGCTTGCCATGATCCGCATCATCGATCTTGCCATGCTCGACGGTCTACGGATCACTGCCCCAGACACCGCTCTGTGCATCGAGGTGACGGACGCGCAGGCCGCGTGGAACAATGGTCCGTGGACGCTCACCGTGCACGACTCCGTTCTTCATGTGGAGCAAGGCGGAGTCCCGGTGCTGCAATCCGGCATCGGACCGCTCTCCGCCGTCCTCAGCGGCTACGCGAACGTCGCAGAGATGCTCGCCTGCGGCAAGATGGCCGCTCGCCCCGGCTACAACGGGGAGGATCTGCCCAAGGAAACGACGCTGCTGGTCGATTTCTTCTAGCGACCGTCCGCTTGGAGCCGGCCGTCACGCAAGCGAATGCGCCGCTGCACGTACGGATCGACAATCGGATCGTGTGTTACCACGATCACCGTCGTCCCCCCGTCGTGTGCATGAGCGAACCACCCCATCACCTCACGCCCGCTCTCCGTGTCCAGGTTCCCCGTCGGCTCGTCAGCAAGGATCAGGCGCGGCTCCATCACCAGCGAGCGCGCAATCGCCGCCCGCTGCTCCTCCCCTCCCGAGAGCTGCGCCGGAAGATGTTGCGCTCGATCGCTCAGCCCAACCCGCGCCAGCGCCCGGAGCGCCCGCTCCCGCCTCTCGGCGCGGCCCACCCCAGCGTAGCGGCACGGAAGCGCAACGTTCTTCCACACATTCATCTGCGCAATCAGATTGAACCGCTGGAACACGAATCCGATCGTCCGATTCCTTAGCCGCGATCTCGCTGCATCGCCCAATCCCTCTGTCAGATGTCCGTTCAGCACCACCTGCCCCGATGTCGGCTCGTCGAGCAGACCGATCATGTTGAGCAGTGTCGACTTACCTGATCCGGACGGCCCCTTGATCTCGAGAAACTCTCCTTCGCCGACGGCGAGGTCGATCCCCCGCAACGCCTCCACCCGCACCGTCCCTGTCTCGTAGGTCTTGTGCAACGCGCGCAGCTCGATCATCATCATCTCCTTGCCAGAAGCACCGCCGGCGATCTTGCCGCCATCCCCGTTGCCGACAGCAGAGAAAAGCCAAGCATCGCGATCGCCACGCCCGCCGCGATCGCGAACGACAGCCATCCGCACGGCGGCTCGAGCACGATGAACCAATGCATGAGAGCAGGAACGGCAAGCCATCCGAGCAGCCCGCCGACGACCGCGCCGACCAGCAACTCCTTGGCGCACACCGAAACAGCCACGTAGTACACGCGTCTCGATCGGGCTCCCAGCGCTCGGGCGATCCCCAAATCGCGCTGCTGCAACGCCAGCAAGAAGCGGGCAAGCGCCATCGACTCGCCAACTGCAAGCACCAGAGCGATGACCCCCAATAGGCCCAGCCTTACGGCGGCCGCAGTGAACAGCGCGGCCCACTTCACGGAGCCGGCGTTGACTTGCGAAACGCTCACGTCGGCACGGTCGGGGTAGAGGCCACGAAAAAGCGTGAGGATCTCTTCTGTCACGCTGGTAGCGTCCGCATGTTCAGAAACGTGCGCGAAAAACCGGACCGTACCGATCCCGAATAGCCGGCGGCAGCTCCACGGAATCACGATATCCGCTGCGATCACCTGTCGAACCGAACCATCCTCGAATACCCCAACCACCGTGAACGACTGGCCGCGCACGGAGATCTCCTTCCCAACACCGTCTCCAAGACCGTTTCGTTCCACATACGACCGGGAGAGCAAGCACGCTGCTTCCTGTTCATGGAAGTCATCCGCTGTCATATCCCTTCCCGAAGCCAGGTGAAACAAGCGGAGCTCGGGGTAGGCCTCGCCCACCGCCACCGCGGTCTCTCCAACCCCCAGCGTCCGCACCATGAACGGAACCACCTCGTCGACGCCCATCACGGTGCGTAGGCGGTCCTCGTCTACAGCTCGCAGATCCGGTCCGGCAAGGATCGCCTCCTCCGGCGCCTCCACCAGCAGCAGGCGGTCGTCGATCGCTCCCCACATCGTGTCTACGTACGTCCGCGACGAAGCGATCAACGCCGACACGAGAACAAGGCTTCCTACGGCCACGGCGATCGACCCGCCGACCATCGCCCGCAGTCCGGACCGTCCGCCCGCCTCGGCCCCGAACAGGCTCCGCCGCCGCATCGCCTCATGCGGTGGGTGCCGCGCCGCCGCCATGGCCGGTCCGATCGACGCCAACAGGGACAGCCCAATCACTCCGGGCAGGATCAGAAGGTGGAGCCAACTCCAACACGCCGCATCCGCCATCCATACGATAAGCACGGCCGCCGTGGCAGAGCCGGCCAGGCAGCCGAGGCTTCCTGTGACCATTGCTTCGCCGACGAACAACCACACGATCCGCCGCCGGGTGCCGCCGAGGGCCCGGCGAACTCCGATCTCCTGCGTTCGCTGAATCCCCGAAAGCGAAATCAGCGTCGCCGTCAGCACCGCCGCCATCAAGAACAAGCCGAGCGCGGCAATGATCAGCACGTTGTGGAGCAACCGGTCGGCGTAGAAGTCAAGCTCGTAGTAGCCGACAGCCTCGTGCCACGCAACAGAATCACTCATCGCGGACAACGCCTCCACCACCCCCGGCAGTCGTCCGTCCGCTTGCACATAAACGCTACGCCACTTCGCTTCGTTCCTCAGCGACGCGCCCATGCCCGGATCCATGTTCGGGACGAACGACTCGTGCGGATCCTGCAACAGTAGGATCCGCCGGTTGTAGAACTCCCGCAGACGGTCGTCGGATGGCACAAGCGCAAGGACACCGATCACCGGAAACCCCTCGATTTCCTGCCCGATCGGGTCGCCATCGCCAAACACAGCTTCGGCAACTTGCCTTCCGAGAATGACACCGGAGCTGCCGTCCAGCCAGCCGGTTCCCTGCGCCAGCTCCAGCTGGAGCACCCTAAGGATGTTGGGAGTCGTGCGCAGCCACGTGAGTTCGTAGTCCTCGCCTTGCACATGGATCTCACTCGACGAACCGGTGGCGGCAACAGCCCGCACGCCGTCCGTGTCACGATAGCCGTCGAGCACTGCATCGGAGAGAGACCGACGGCTGTGACCGACCAGGATATCGCTTCCGAATCGGGCCGAGAGGCGGTCGATGTCCCGTTCGATCCCCGCCCGAAGCGAGAGCCCCACCGCCATCGAAACTGTGGCTAGAGCAACGGCAAACGCGACCTTCCCTGTATGGCGTAGTCTCCCGCCGCGTGTCGTCAACCTCTCACTCCGCGGATGTCAGGTCGTCGAGGATTCCCCGCAGCGTGTCCAGCGCATCGGGATGCACCCGCCACACTCCACCAGCTCCGTTCACCGGATACAGTGTCATCGGGAATGCCACAACTCCCTCCGCATCGACGACGAAGAAACTCCCAGAGAGGAACAGGCTCCAGAACGAAGCGAGGCGTCCGTCCGGGTCGAACCAAAGATCCCAATCCGGCGCCCCTACCTGGATGCCTTCGATCTGTTCCACGTACTCAGCATCTAGATGCAATCGATTGATCTTCACGAACTCCTCGAGCGCCATCTCGTACCATTCCGGCTGCTCGTCGGCAAGACCCGTTCGTCGGTACATCACCCAGTTGTCCGCGATCGCGTCCAAAGAGATGTATCTGAACAACCAGACGAAGCGCACCTCGGGAAACTCGCTTCGCAACGCATCGAGCTCGGCGAAGATCTCCGCCGCTGCACTCTCGGCCTCCCCAATCCCTGCCGAGATGTTGTAGTAGATCAAGGCAGGGCTTCCGGCTGGCAATTCCACCTCGACTCCATCGTAGGTTTCGATCGCCCACTCCGGCCAAGGGATCCTGTCCCCGAACCACAAGATGTGTTGGAGGTCGGTCCCTTCGGGGATCCGTCCGGTCACTGCAAACACACCAACCACCGCCACATCCTGCGCGGCGACCCACTCGACGTTCCCGAGCTTGCGGTAGACGATCTGTTGCGACTCGTCGATCAGGAACGTGCACTGGAACACGCCGGCACTTGAACCAACCTGGTACAGCGCACAGACGACGGTCGCCAACGGATCGGTGACGATCACCGCTTGCTCTCCGACCCATGCATGCACCCTTGCTTCATCCGAGGCGGTCAATCCCGCCAGCACGACGACTACCTGGAGCCCCTCGATGGCCGCGGTCTCCGCGAACACCATCATCCGCCTGCTCACAAACCCGTGACAGACGCAGAGCACGGTTCGCATGCCAGCAAGCTCGACGCCATCGATCTCCGGCGCGGCGGATCCGACGGGAAGCCCCATCGTCGTCGGACAGAATTCACGCTGACTGTCTTCGAAAGGCGGTGTGCTTGCCCAGATCTGGAAGCCGTCGGAGCATCCGGTGCAGTCCTGGCCAAGCACCATATGCGATGCTGGGCCGATAACGACGAGCATGCCGACCAGTCCGAGGAAGACTACGAGACGGCATTTCCCGCCTATAACGAAGCGCGTGTGACTCACCCGACGCATCCTTCCCAGTAGTAAGTGATCCTTTCGCAATCTTGTCCGAGCGGGCACTCGTAGTTCGTCCATCCACACTCATAGTAGCAGTCATCCCTGAACGGGAACCATCCACCGCAAGCACCGTTTTGGCAACGGTTTTCCCAGTACTGATAGCAATCCCCACCTCCATCTACCCAGCAGAGCGTGATGTTGCCACATGTATCCGTGCAGTCGCAGCCCGCCGGGGAGCAGACAAGCCCAACACCGGCAAGCGTTAAGACCAGCAGAATGGCTCCAACCTTTGCGCGCATCCTTATCCTCCTTTTCCTTCTGCGTGCGCCTTATACCCCTTATTTTATTTTATGCTCGTCCATTGGTCAAGAGTAGGCTATGACTCTACTACTTCTGTGATCGCTGTTAGTATACTATGTCAATCCTCAGCGCTTCTCGTTCCCGCCGAGTGGTGATCTTCGCGACAGACGACATCGCGCTCAGATCCTTCAATTGGCCTGCCTCAGCTCATCTCGATCGGTGGTTCAGGCGCTGCAGCGAGGATCTACCCAAGGAAACGACGCTGCTGGTCGATTTCTTCTAGCAGGAACTCGCATTCGGGACAGAGAACGACTCTCTGTGTTGCGTTCATCCGCGATGTGCTTCTAGCATCTCGCCGTTTTCGTTCGTTTTTTGCGGTTTCGCGCCAAACGTAATCCTTGTCACACGTGTCATTCTGCCGATGATCTTTTCCGATCGCTATTTCATGCGGTTTCTGTGATCCCTATGACACTGCTTCGACGCCGGCATCTTCCGAGCAACCGGGCGTGAAAGTGAGGATTGTCGGGCAAGCCGGCCGGACGCAGACACACTGGGTTAGTGAAGAGGGGTAGAGACGCTCCCTAGCGGACTTCGAAGTCCCGAACCAGCTTCAGCAGAGCGGCACGTTCGCCGGGGATCTGTTCGGCAAGCCGGGCAGCTGCTTGCACAGGCAGCCATCCGTCCATGGCTGCATGCGTCACGCCACATCGGTTCCGTTTCAGATACGCCGCTACGTAGGCATACGCGAACCACCGCCCAAAGAGGCTGGCAAGCAAACGCTCCCACCGCGAACTCTCCGGCGTGCCGCTTGCAAGGCGCAGGATCAGCATCGTCCGTGACACATCGCCGGCCGGATCTCCTTGGGTGGCGTTTTCCCAGTCGAGCACGACAGCACGTGCACGACGCCCTCCACCGACGAGTACGAGGTTGTCGGGATGGACATCTCCGTGGCACACGCGGTCCCCACTGGGAAGATCCTCCACTTGACACAGAATTCTTGCCACGTCGATCTCAGGCACGATCTCCGCTGCAGCGGAGATCCCTCTGGCAAGACGCCCCTTCTGATCGTCAAGCCGCGACCCGATCACCTCATGATCGTGCATCCGTGCATGGAGTTCGGCCAGCCTGCGCGCATGGCGCATCAGTCGCCAGGGGTGAGCGACGAGGTCGTTGAGCATCGACGGCCCGTCCACTCGCTCGAACAGAATGCCCACGCGATTGTTGATCTCGACCAATCCGTCGGCTCCATCGCCGTCAAATACCTTCGGTGCGGCGATTCCAGCCTCGGTGACATAACGGTTGATCGCAAGCTCTCTTACAGCAGCTACACGCGGTTCACCGATGCGATAGAGCTTGAGGACACGCCCTTCATCCCAAGGATAGAGTTCCGCGGTCCGCCCGCTCGCCAGTGGACTCCCCAACTCGAACTCTACACGCCCTTGATCATCGGCGGATCCTGCGTGCGGATCAGGGTTCATTCGACCTCTATGACTCCACCGTCCGAGTTCGATCGACGCTGCGCTTGACCTCTGCGAGGGCTTCCTCGCAAAGGCGCTCTGCGTCGCCAACGTAGTCGCGGGGGCGGAGCGCTCGCAGCCGCTCCGTCATCTCGGAGCTGAGCTTCCTTTCCTCCTGTAGGCGAACGAGAAGCACATGCAGCGTTTCCAGCGTTACCACACGTCCCTGAGTCGCTTCGCGGAGAAGCTCGTAGGGATCATCGATACCGGCCACGCGAAACGCCGTCTGATACGCCTCCGCCAACACCTGAGGCATCCGCTCGAGCTCGGCCTCGATCAACGCTGTGTGTAGGTCAACCGATTCCAGCCCGGCGACCGCTTCCTCGACAGCCAGGTGTGCATGCGCAAGCGCCACACCTGCGTTTCGCAACACCGTGCTATCCGATAGATCGCGCTGCATCCGCGAATGCGTCAGCTCTTCGGCAAGCATCGACAACAGCACATGAGCGACAGCGATGTTCCCCTCGCTGTTCTCGAAGCGGATCGGATTCACCTTGTGAGGCATCGTCGACGACCCGACCTGTTCCTTCCCGGTACGAGCCACAAAGTATCCCCGCGAGAGGTACTCCCACATGTCCCGATCAAGATCAAGGACGATTCCGCCAATCCGCGACGTGATCGCGAAGTACTCGGCAAGCCCGTCGTGGTCTTCGATCTGCGTGGTGCAGGGGTTGAATTCCAGATCGAGCGACGTGACGAACTCCTGCGCGAACGCCGGCCAGTCCACCTGCGGAACAGCAACCCTGAACGCCGCGTATGTCCCCGTAGCTCCGCCAAGCTTACCGCGAAACCGGATTTCGGCTAGCGCTTTCCGCTGCCGCATCAGCCGGAGCATGAAGACAGCAAGCTCCTTACCCGCCGTCGTAGGCGACGCCGCCTGGCCGTGCGTATGCGCCGGGAACGCCACTCCCTTCCAGCGCTCTACCCTCTCGGCAAGCCGTTCGATCAGTCGGGTCAATGTCGGAATTTGAACCTCATCCCGGTACCGTCGAATCATCGTTGCGTAGGCAAGGTTGTTCACGTCTTCCGAGGTCAAACCAAAGTGGATGCGATTCGGTTCGTCAAGCTCAAGCATCTCGCGTAGGAACAGCTCACATGCCTTGACATCATGTTGCACGCGGGACTCGATGTGCTTGATCCGCTGGAACTGACGTTGTGTCAGCCCACCGACCGCCGATTCCACCCGCTCGCGCTCCGCACCAGATAGTCGAGGGAAAGTCTCCAGAGGATCGAGCGCCAGCAGATAGCGCAGCTCAACATCGCAGCGGGCACCCATGAGCGCGAATTCGCCGAAGTACGCTCGCAGAGGCTCGACCTTGCTCCGGTACCGTCCATCCAGCGGCGAGATCTCGCGCCCCAATGCGCACGCTTTGTCCCGATCCCGTACCGGATCGTTCTCGTTGTCTTGCCTATGCATGGCGATCCCCTTCCTTGCCGCACAGTCCCACACCGCACACATGCGACTCGAGCATGCACTCGACAATCAACTAGCTGACGAACGTTTCGCTCATCATCTACATGTACGGCCAACCGCTCGATCGATCTTCCCGCTCCGGCAGATACACGTCGTGCACCCGCCCCTCCCGGATTGAAAGACCGGACACGAGTTCCACCCGCGCGTTCCGATGGAGTTCCTCGATGCTGCAGCAGCCACATGAGGCCATCGACGCCCTGATCTTGGCGAGGGTACCGCTCAGACTATCCACCAGCTTCCCCGCGTACTCGACGAACCCCTCGACCCCTTCGACAAACCGAGCCTGCTGATAGCGCTTCTCCAACCACTGCCGCGCCTTGGCCGATCCCTCTCCCCAGTACGGCTTCATCACCCGGCCGCCGATCTGCACCTTCTCGGTGGGTGACTCGTCCATCCGCGCGAAGTAGCGCCCCATCATCACGTAGTCGGCTCCCAAGGCCAACGCGATGACAATGTCCTTGGCATTAATCACCCCTCCGTCGGCGATCACCGAGAGATACCGTCCGGTCTGTTCGAAGAGGAGATCCCTCTCCCGACACACATCGATGATCGCCGTTGCCAATCCGCGACCGGTTCCCTTCTGCTCCTGCGTGATACAGATCGATCCGGAACCCATGCCCACCTTCACGCCGTGCGCACCGGCATCCGCAAGGTAGCGGAATCCTTCGGCTGTGATCACGTTCCCGGCGATAACCGGGATCTGCGGTGCATGTGAGGAACACCAAGCAAGCGCCTGTCGCTGATACTCGGCATGGCCGTCCGATGCGTCGATGCAGAGCACGTCAACCTCAGCGTCGACCAAGGCCGCAACGCGCTCCTCGTAGTCGTGCGTGTTGACGGCCGCAGCGGCGATCCATCGCTTGCGCTCGTCGACGACCTGAAGAGGGAAGTGCAGCTGATCCTGAATGTCTTTCCGAAACACGAGATGCCGGAGGATCCCATCTTCACTGAGAATCGGCAGCACCGACTGATGCCCGTCCACCAATCGCGCATTCGCCGTGGCAAGATTCGGGGTCCCGACCAGGACATCCAGTTCGCTGCGAGAGACCATCCGTTGGTCAACGCGCAGATCCTGATGGACGACGGGGTCGTAGTCCCTCTGCGTTAGCAAACCGAGGAAGACGCCGGCGTCGTCGGTGACCGGAAAGGTGGAGTAGCCGGTTTCCGCCTTGAGCTGTTCCACACCCATGATGGTCGTCCCCGGGCGCACCGCCAACGGACGGACGAACCCGGCCTTGTGGTCTTTGATCCTGCGGATCTCTTCGACCTGCTCCTCAACCGGCTGCGAACAAGGGATGAACGCTGTGCCGCCGCACTTCGCCAGTTCGACCGCCATCTTGTACCCGGAAACCGATCGCATCGCTGCCGCCACAACCGGGATGTTGAGCGACCACGCTGTGGTTTGCTCCTCGGCCCAGGCAAGCGGCGTGCGCAGCGAGATACCGTCGCAGTCGGCGGAAGTTCGTTCTTGGGTCAGACCAGGCAGAAGCCGGTACTCCGCCAGCGTTCGCGACGGCTCCGAGATGATGTCTTTTGCCACACGTTCCTCCGTTTGCGTTCGTTCCTTGAAGAGGCGGGGTATCACAATCCGCCTCGCCGCCTCTACAGCCACGATGAGAGGATCAGGTTTGGGTTCATGCTCCCAGTCGTTGCGATTTTCCCGGTTTCGTACTGGTGTGTCTAGTCAGGTGATGGATTGCCTCGTGGCATTTGCGCTCAAATGCCGCCGGGATGACGATCCGACAGCCTGATCCTAGATCGGAGCTACATCTGCGTGTGGATAGCCGCTCTCTCCTCTGCCAATCGGCGAACCGCCGCGATCCGCTCCGGCGGCACGCGCACGCGGCCCAGTGACTGCCTCGTCGACCCCGGTCCATGATCGTCGGATCCTCCGGTCTGCAGGAGTCCAAGATCGTCGGCAAGCGTCGCCAACCTGCGCGATGTGACCTTGAGCGGTCTGCGGTAGTTGCGGTAGGCGTAGTACGTTTCAATGCCATCCACACCCGCCTCATGGATCATCTCAAGAAACCGGGGCCAATCATCTACGGTCATCAGACATGGATGCGCCAGCGACGTCACTCCGCCGGCTTCTCGAACCGCAGCCACGACCGCGTCCAGCGTCGGTTTATGCATCGATACATAGCACGGTCGATTCGTACCGAGGAACCTGCGAAACGCTTCCTCCTGCGTCGGGACAACCCCGTGCTTCACGAGCAATCTTGCCAGATGCGGTCGTCCCAGACTGCCGTCCGCTGCAGCGCGCACTTCGTCCGACGTAATGGAAACGCCGAGATGTTCGCCGCACCGCTCGATCATTCGATCCATCCTCTCTTCACGCTCTGCTTGCATGTTCGCAAACAGCGAACGCAACGCTTCCGCGTGCGGATCGATGAAGTAGGCGAGCAGTTCCCCTCGCACGTCGCCGAAGTCCACCTTGAGTTCCGTGCCTGCGATGACCTCGATCCCTTCGATCACCTGAACGCGCTGCTCCAACTCGGGAGATAACGTGTCATGATCGGTGATGGCAATGGTCGTCAAACCGGCACAACGTGCGCGGCGCACCAGCTCATCGACGGTCTGTGTTCCATCGGAGGCCGTCGTATGCAGGTGGAGATCCCCAAATCCGTATTTCATCGTTCGTTCCCTCACAGCCATCGTCCACTCCCAACCCTGCGCCTGTTTGCCACTCCCACTTCGCTCAGAATAGGCCGCTGACGTTGCCATCCTTGTCAAGATCGATTCCCAGAAACGCCGGCTGAGACGGAAGCCCCGGCATCGTTCGCATCTCGCCACACAGCGGATACACAAACCCCGCTCCAGCACTGACGCGAACTTCACGAACAGGCAGCGTGAACCCGCTCGGCGCCCCCTTCAGGGACGGCTCGTGCGACAAGGACAGGTGCGTTTTGGCCATACACACCGGCAGTTCACGGAATCCGTTGGCCTCATAGCGATCCAGCTGCCGACTGGCAAGCGGTGCATACTCGACGCCATCCGCTCCATACACGTGAGAAGCGATCGTTTCAATCTTGTCACGGAGCGACGCTTCCAACGGGTAAAGGTAGCGGAACCGTGAGGGAGTCGCGCATGCCTCTTTGACCGCTTCGGCAAGCGCCAGCGCCCCTTCCCCGCCCTGCGCCCAGTGATCCGCGGGAACCGCAGCCAGCGCGCCTGCCTCCTTGGCCCGTTTCTCCACAAGCCGCAACTCCGCATCCGTATCATCCGAGAACCGGTTGATCGCCACGACGACAGGAACCCCGAACTTCCTCGCAATGCCGATGTGCACCTCAAGGTTCGCACACCCCTTATCGACCAGCTCGAGGTTCTCTCCGGTGTAGGCCGGATCGAGCGGACGGCCTGCAATGACCTTCGGGCCACCTCCGTGCATCTTCAGGGCACGAATCGTCGCAACCAGCACGACAGCGTTCGGCACGAGTCCGCTTGCACGACACTTGATGTGGAAGAACTTCTCCATCCCGATGTCGGAGCCGAAGCCTGATTCCGTTACTACATAGTCGGCAAGCTTGAGCGCAATCCGATCGGCGAGGACCGAGCTGTTCCCGTGAGCGATGTTCGCGAACGGCCCGGCATGAACGAACACCGGTTGTCCTTCCAAAGTTTGCAGCAGATTCGGCTTGACCGTTTCACGCATCAACACCGCTGCAGCTCCCGCAACGCCAAGCTGATCGGCGGTCACGGTCTTGCCGCTTCGGCTGAACGCCACGACCATCCGACCGATGCGGCTCCGCAAATCCGCAACGTCGGTGGCAAGCGCCATGATCGCCATCAACTCCGACGCGACCGTGATATCGAAGCCGCTCTCGCGGGGGATTCCGTTACTGCGTCCTCCAAGCCCGATCACGACGTGCCGCAGCGCTCGGTCGTTGACGTCCACAACGCGATTCCATAGGATCGCATTCCGGTCGATGTCCAGACGATCGAGTCCGCGTGACCGAAGAGCATCTTCATCAAGGCGATCTTCGTGATAAATCCGCGCATCAACCGCTGCCGCGATCAGGTTGTGCGCTGCGCCGATCGCGTGGATATCCCCGGTGAGATGGAGGTTCATCTCCTCCATCGGAACCACCTGGGCGTGTCCTCCACCCGCCGCACCTCCCTTGATGCCGAATGTCGGCCCCTGCGATGGCTGACGGATACACGCCGTGACCGACTCTCCCAACTTGCCAAGCGCCTGGGTCAAGCCGAGTGTCGTCGTCGTTTTCCCTTCACCGAGAGGCGTCGGTGTGATCGCTGTGACGTCTACGTACGCTCCTTGCTGTTTGGCATCCAGCCGATCGAGGCACTCAAGGCGCACCTTGGCCTTGTAGCGGCCATGCGCCTCGATCTCCTCCGGCAGAAGACCGAGCCGATCGGCGATACGTTCGATCGGCTCCAGAGCAGCGTCTCGAGCGATCTCAAGATCAGACTTGTGCGTCACAAAGTCTCCCTACGTCCCAAGGCCGGGGATATGAACGCCGCGTTGTTCGGCGACATCGCGAGCCCGTTCGTAGCCGGCGTCCGCGTGACGGGCAATCCCGGTTCCCGGATCACAGGTCAACACTCGCTGCAACCGCGCTGCCGCCTCTGGCGTTCCATCCGCCACAATCACCATCCCGGCATGGATACTCTTCCCGATCCCCACGCCCCCACCGTGATGCACGGAAACCCATGTAGCCCCGGATACGGCGTTCAGCAGCGCATTCAAGATCGGCCAATCGGCAATCGCATCCGAGCCGTCCTTCATCGCTTCCGTTTCGCGGTACGGCGACGCCACCGACCCTGAATCCAGGTGATCTCTTCCGATCACGATCGGAGCGGAGATCTCGCCGGTCCGAACCATCTCGTTGAACGCAAGCCCCGCTTGGGCTCGTTCCCCGTATCCCAGCCAGCAGATCCGCGATGGCAACCCCTGAAACGTGACTTCCTCCTGTGCTTTCCGGATCCAACGACGCAGTCCCTCGTCTTCCGGGAACAACTCGAGAATCGCCTCGTCCGTGCGGAAAATATCCTGCGGATCGCCGGAGAGAGCCACCCACCGGAACGGACCTTTGCCCTCGCAGAACATCGGGCGAATGAATGCCGGGACGAATCCGGGGAACCGAAACGCCTCGGATAACCCCCCTGTCTGGGCTTGGCCGCGCAGGTTGTTGCCGTAGTCAAACACCGTCGCGCCGCGATCGAGGAATCCATTCATCGCCTCGACGTGCCGCACCATCGACTTCAGCGAGGCCTGAATGTACTTGTCCGGGTCGCCGTCTCGTAACGCAAGCGCCTCCTCATAGCTCATCCCGCCGGGAACGTAGCCGTTGAGTGCGTCATGCGCCGATGTCTGATCCGTCACCACATCGGGCACAACTCCGCGCGCGAGGATCTCCGGGAAAAGCTCGGACGCGTTGCCGAGCACGCCGATCGAAACGGATTCCCCCGCTTCCTTGGACTGCAGCGCGATCGACAGCGCTTCGTCGAGCGATTCGGTGGAACGATGGAGTTGATTGAGCCGCAGCCGCCGTTCGATCATCGTGCGGTCGACCTCAATCACAATCGCAACGCCATCGTTCATCGTCACGGCGAGCGGCTGAGCGCCTCCCATCTCTCCCAGCCCCGCCGTAAGAACGAGCCTGCCACGTAGCGAGCCATCGAAGTGCTGTCGCGCGCATTCGGCGAGTGTTTCGTACGTTCCTTGAAGGATCCCCTGGGTCCCGATGTAGATCCATGACCCGGCCGTCATCTGCCCGTACATTGTCAGACCCTGTTTCTCAAGACCTCGGAACGTCTCCCAATCCGCCCAGTCCGGGACCAGCAACGAGTTGGCGATGAGAACACGAGGCGCGTCGGCATGGGTTCTGAAGACACCGACAGCGCGACCCGACTGCACCAGCAGCGTTTCGTCATCCTCAAGCACCTCGAGAGCGGCAAGGATTCGGTCGAAGTCCTCCCACGAGCGAGCGGCACGTCCCGTCCCGCCGTACACAATGAGGTTTTGCGGGTCGCGAGCCACATCCGGATCCAAGTTGTGCTGGATCATTCGCCATGCCGCTTCCTGCTTCCATCCCTTGCAGTGAAGCTCAAGCCCCTTAGGGGCTCGCACTGTCCGTCTTGCGCCGTTCATCTCGCCTCCCCCTGAGGTTCAACCAGCTTTCGACACACCTCTGCCCACTGCGGCCGCCCCGGCCACGCGCGACCGCGCTACGCTACAAATCGTAATACATCGTGAACTCACATGGGTGAGGCCACCGCTGCACACGCCTGATCTCCTCCGACTTCACCTCGATCCACTTCTCGACAAACCCGTCCGGGAAGACGTTGCCAGCAAGCAGATACTCATGGTCGGATGCAAGCGCGTCCAACGCGTGCGACAGATCCGCCGGCGCACTGGGAATCTTGTCCCGCTGTTCTTTCGGTAGGCTGAACAGGTCGCAGCTATGAGGCCCGAACCCTAGATCGGTGGCGTGACGCTTGTTCAGAATTCCGTCGACGCCCGCCATGACCATCGCCGCGTACGCCACGTACGGGTTACACGTCGCATCCACCGTCCGGAGCTCGATCCGGCGCTCGGCGGCGCTAGCGTACATCGGAACGCGGATCGCGGCGGACCGGTTCCCTTCACCAAACGTGAACGACACCGGGGCCTCGTACCCAGGAACAAGCCGCCGATATGAGTTCGTCGATGGATTCGTCAGTCCCATCAAGCCAGGCCCGTGAGACAGGATCCCCCCCACATACCAAAGAGCGGTCTCGGACAGGCCGCCGTGGTCCTCGAACAGGCTGCCGCCCCCTTGCACCAGGAACTGGTGCACGTGAAGCCCACTTCCTGCCTGATCGGGAATCGGTTTGGGCATGAATGTCGCCGTCAATCCTGCGTTCTTCGCAGCCGTTCGAATGACGTTCTTGATGCGCACTGTCGCGTCGGCCATCTCCAGTAGTCCCGCGAAGCCCAGCTCGATCTCCGCCTGTCCCATCGGTCCGACTTCGTGATGGTGATACTTCACATCGATCCCCAGGGACTCCAGTTGCGTGCAGACCTCATTCCGCAACGCAAACAACCTGTCTTCAGGCGGGCAGATGTGATAGTAGCTGATCTCTCCGCGATGGTTCAGAGGAAGGATCCGTGACTCCGTCGAGCATGGCGAACAGCTGAACGTTGCGTCTTCGAACACGTAGAACTCGAATTCGGGGCTAAGCCGAACCGCATCGGCAACCCCTTCATCGCTGACAAACGCTTCCGCACGCGCAGCGATCTGTCGAGGATCGCCAGGATACGGGGTCCCATCGGACAGACAGATATTGCAGATCAGCGACCCGATGATCCGTTCATTGATCGTTTCCTCGGAGTACGTCGTCAGATCCGGGATCATCGTCAGATCGCTGCCGGCGATCCCTGCGTATCCGAAGTTCGATCCGTCAAAGGCCACTCCGGTCTCCGACAGACGCTGATTCAGCCGTCGTGCAGGGATCGTGATGTGTCGCCATCGTCCAACCAGATCTACGATCTTCAGGTCGACAAACTGTGCCCCACTGCGGGTGATTTGGTCACAAACGCGCTCCAGCTCCAATCGTTGCAAAGCCACCTCCAGGAATCCATGGCTTGGCGATCCGACCGTTGCCCGCGAAGGCGTCGGCTACATTTGTAGCCCCATTCCAGCCGGCAGGATGGTCGGCTACCCGGCCACGTCTTGATTGACTTCCCATCCCTGGGCAAGATGGGCAGTGACGGTAGCGCGGAATCGGCCGGTTGTCAAGCGTTCTCAGGGCTCAAGCTCGCTTGACGATGGCGGATAAGGTCTTCCTATCATAGAGGGAGTCTTCTGACCATGGCAGTTCTTTCAACCAAACGTCTTGTCGAATCGCTTGATCGAACGCTGATACAACAAAGTCAAGCACTGTGCGACCTCGGCGTCAAGCCGGGACTCTCAGCAATCCTCGTGGAGGGTGATCCATCCAGCGTTGCCTACTACCACGCCAAGCGTCGCCTCGCCGACAAGCTCGGCATCGCCTTTCACGGCACCAAGCTTCCTGCCGACGCACCGACAGACGATGTTCTGCAGGCTCTTCACCGGCACGCCGACGATCCCTGTATACACGGTGTCTTCTTGGAGATGCCGCTTCCGCCTCACATCGACGTCACCGCAATCCGGAATGCTATTCCTCTTGCCAAGGATGTCGATTGTGTCTCCGAGGCGGCTTTCGGGCGCCTGCTCGTACGCTCCTCACATATATCCACGGCTGACCTCCGTTCGATGTCTCCCGCCACACCGCTCGCGGTTATGGAACTCCTCCGATCCGCAGAGATCCCCGTCGCCGGGGCTCACGCCGTTGTTGTCGGGCGAAGTCTTACCGTGGGCCGCCCGCTGGCACTGCTTCTCCTCGCCGAGAACGCGACCGTGACCGTTTGTCATTCTCATACGACGGATCTGACTGCTCACACCCGTCATGCCGACATTTTGTGCGTGGCGGCCGGCCGGCCACACCTCATCGGGCGACAGCACATACGGCCCGGGGCCGTTGTCATCGACATCGGCATTCACGCCACTTCAGACGGGTTGGTGGGCGATGTTGACACCCAGGCGGTGGCCGACCTCGCGGCTTGGGTCACGCCCGTCCCCGGCGGGGTCGGTGCATTGACCACACGGATGATCTTCGCCAATCTTCTTCAATCGGCGCAGCTGGCCACCCGCTGCGTGCCATCCACCGATTCGACCCTCGATCCACACAAGGAGAGACCCTCGTCATGACTCAACCTTTGCTCATGGAGACCTTCCTCGACCGTCTTGCCACTGCTTCCCCCACTCCCGGTGGCGGAAGTGTCGCCGCCCTTGCAGGAGCCACGGGAGCCGGACTTGTATCGATGGTGTGCCGCCTGACGCTTCCCAAGACCGAGGACGGAGATCTCATCGAACGGCTGAGCCTTGCATGCGAGCGGGCGGATGAACTCCGCCTCAGACTGACATCCTTGATCGAGCGCGATGCGGCGAGCTACGACGCCGTGATCACCGCCTACCGCCTCCCCAAGAACACGGATGACGAGAAACAGCGCCGGCGAGGTGCGATTCAGGACGCTCTCAAGGTCGCAGCAACGGTGCCGGCGGAAACCGCCGCTACTGCGCTGGAGCTGTTGAGCCTTGCACACGAGATTGTGCCGGATGCGACCCGCAACGCCATCAGCGACATCGCAGTCGCTGTACACATGGCCTACGCATCCTTCTCATCCGCATGGGTGAACGTCCGGATCAATCTCGGATCGATCCGGGACGACTCGTTCATCGAACGGATGAATGCCCAAGCCCGCACGGACCGTGAACATGCAGCCTCACTCTATCAAACCACGATCGATCGAGTGGATGCGGCTCTTCAGTAGGAAGCCGCGGACCTACGTGTCGTCCAGCTCTGCCGCCTGATCCCCGGCTCGCTGTGCCTGCAAGAGACGATCAAGGATCCCATTGACAAACGACGGCGCGTGGTCGGTTCCGTACGTCTTGCTCAGCTCGACGGCCTCATTGATCACAACCTCCGGGGGCACATCCTCGGCATACAGGATCTCATACGCGGCGAGCCGCAAGATGTTCCGGTCGATCCATCCCAGCCGATGGAGCCGCCACCCGACCGTTCGAGCCTCGAGAAGCTCGTCGATTTCTTCAATATGTTCGAAGATCCCCCGATACGTCGACATCACGTACTCCCGCTGCTCGCCGGGATCCTTCTCTTCGAACAGTTCCTCCAACTCGAAATCCAAGTGCTCCCGCCGATACAACGCGAGCAGGATCAATTCACGAGCTTCCGTTCTTCGCATCCCTCTCCCTGGTTCCTTCGTGTGGATCTCGGCTCTTTTCGGCACGCCTAGTCGGACAGAAAATCATCCGAATCCGACTCTTCCGGAGAGGGCATAGACTCACTGCGGATACTCCCTACGATGACCCGGGTGTACTCCACGGCAATTCCTGTTCGTTGCGGCACCAGACGCGCGACGGATTCCTGAATGCGATCACCGATCTCCGTCACGTGTGCCTCGCCCGACAGGCGCGTGCGGATGGTGATTCCCAACCCGCCGTTCGTGTGCTCAAGGTCGATCCGGAACCGCTCGATTCCCACCTCAACCCTGAGGATCCCACCGACAAACTCCCGTACGGCTCGTGGGGTTAGCTCAATATTCCCCCGGTCCCCCTGACTGACGAAGTGCTGTCCCTGCCTTGCCATCGTCCAAACGATACGAAGAAAGTGGGTTCCGACCAGGACAAGAAGCGCCCCGCAGACGAACAGAACCACGCGCCCCGGCATGTCGGAAAAGAACGTGACTACAGCAGATCCGGACAACGGTCCTGCCCCCGCAAGAACCGCACAGATCCCCGCTGCGATCGCAAAGACGGCGGCAAGTGAATGCGTCAATCCTCGGACGAAACTCATGGCTCGTCCTCCATGACGGAAGGCGCATCCGTGGCCTCGGGAAGCACAAGTTTCTGCACATCGACGTCGACCGCGTTGACGCGCAATCCGGTCATTTGCTCGATTTCCGCCTTGACCCGTGTTTGCACCTGCTTGGCCGTCTTGTGGATCGGTGTGCCGTAGATCGCTGTAATTCGCACTGTGACTCGAACATTGTCACCCTCGACTTCGGTTTCCACGTAGCGCTTCATCCCTTCACCACGTCGGAATACCCCATCGGTCGACCTCACGTTGGCAATCCCTTCGACCTCCGAGGCGGCAATGGCGGCTATCGATGTGACGACGTCCTTGGAAATACCAACGGCACCCTTCTCACCCTCTACCATCGCGACCTCCTTACTCCTCGCCCTCGATGCTTGTGTGCGTATGGGGCGGGACAACCCGTCGCACGTTGACATCGATCCCCGCCACTTGGACTCCGGCCAGTTCTTCGATGTCCTTCTGAACGTGAACTTGAATCCCCTGCGCCACTTCGTGAACCGGATATCCGTACTCCACAGCGATCTTCAGCTCAAGCCGCACGCCCTCATCTCCCAGCTCGGTGCGGATAATCGGCGAGATGTCCTCGCCTCCGAAGATGTTTCTCAATCCGCCACCCGCCCCGCTGGGGCCACGTGCAATCCCATCGACCTTCTCGGCCGAGAGTTGGGCAATGGTTGAGATCACTTCTTCGGAGATCGTGATTCGACCGTCTTCATCAACGATTTCCACTTTGCGCTCCGCCATGCCGCCTCCTTTAAACCCGCTCGACGTAGCGACCGTCGCGGGTATCGATCTTCAGCGTATCCCCTTCCTTGACAAACAGCGGGACCGACACCACTGCACCCGTCTCCAGCGTAGCCGGTTTCTCGACGTTTGACACCGTGTCCCCACGAACACCGGGCTCCGTGTGTGCCACTTTCAGCTCGACGAAATTCGGAAGCTCGATCTTCAGCAGATTCCCGTTGTGGTAGTAGCCGGTAACCTGCCCGTTCTCAACCAAGTATCGCGCTTGCTCGCCGAGTTTGTCCGCCGACAACGGAAACTGATCGTACTGCTCGGTGTCCATGAAAACGAAATCGGTCGCATCCGCGTACAGAAACTGAAGAATCCTCGATTCGAGGAACACCGATTCCGTGTTCTCGGATCCCTTAAACGTTGTCGAAACCACGCGGCCCGTCTGAAGATGCTTCAGCTTCGTACGCGCAATCGCCCCTCCACGTCCCCGCTTGGAGTGTTCGTACTCCACGATTTCGTACAGCTCATCGTCGTACTCGATGACCAAGCCTTTTCGCATCTCGCTGACAGAAAGTCCCATTCAAGCCTCCTGCGGCTCATTCCCCAAAGCAGAACTCCCCGATCTCATCGGGTAGCGTCATCCGGCCACGAGACAATCCGCAAGCCGACCTTCGTGATCCCCTTGTTGATGATCCCCAACTCCTCGGCTGCGCCGCGGGACAGATCAATGATCCGTCCCTCAACAAACGGGCCACGATCATTGATCCTGACCACCACCCGATGCCCCGTGTCCAGCTCGACCACCTCAACCACCGTGCCAAACGGAAGAGTCTTGTGTGCTGCGCTGATTCCGTTCATGTCATACACCTCTCCGTTGGCCGTGAGGTTGCCGTCGAACCCCGGACCGTACCAGGACGCGATGCCAACCTCGTAATACGGCCCCGAAGACGCCAGCAGCAACGCAGCGACCACCAGTACAACGGAAGCACCCACATACAGGATCCATTCCTTCATGATGTCACCCATTATAGAGGAGCGCCGAATCGCGTCTCAATGCCGGTGAGAACGCCGCTGCTTCCACGCCGTGCCCGTCCAGTCTGCGATGATGTGCATCTCGTTGGGGACATATGCGCCCACAAGGAATGCAACCATGATCGGCCATCCACCCCACGACACCGACAACGGACGCCCAAGCGCAACGGCCGTCAGCCAGCTGACCAGTGCGATCCACGCCCCCAGATACGCAAGCCTCGTCGTTGGACCCCAAAGCGGGTTGTGCGACAGGCGTCGGTGACGAAATGCCGCAGCATACGGAATCCACAGCACACGGAGCGGCCCCCAACGCCTCATTGGGCGGCTAGCTCGAAGATCGAGGTCCGGACTGAGGAGCAAGCTCGAAAACAGGTAGCCGCCGAGGAAAGCGGCACCCCGCTCGGCGGGAACCACGGCGGTGGTGGTCAACCACGATACCGCACCAGCTATTGGGACAAGGGCTGCGAGCTCGATTCGAAGATGGGTACGCCCCGATGGCATGAAGCTCAGAATACCCATCGAAACAGGCTTATGCAAATCGAGAGTCCGCCTTGACGCGTTTTGCGTGTGCATGTACAATTCGTTAGCAGGCTGCTTACCGGAGTGCTAATGAAGTCAATCGAAGGAGGCTGAAACAATGAAGATCAAGCCATTGGGAAACCGCATCCTGGCAAAGAAAGTTGAACAGGAAGAGCGACGCACCGCCGGAGGAATCGTCCTCCCCGAAAGCGCGAAAACCGAGAAGGTCGTCCGTGCCAAGGTGTTGGCCCTCGGTACCGACGAATCGTTCGACGTGAAGGAAGGCGACGAAGTCCTCGTTTCGAGCTACGCCGGAACGGAAATCGAACACGGCGAGGACAAGCTTCTTCTGGTTCAGAAGAAGGACATCCTGGCAATCATCGAGTAGGGAAAACGAAAAGGGGGCATAAGATGGCCAAAGAAGTCATTTTCGGCGAAGAAGCTCGTCGCCACATGAAGGCGGGAATCGACAAACTCACGGACGCGGTGAGGATCACGTTGGGACCCCGCGGACGCAATGTCATTATCGACAAGAAGTTCGGCAGCCCGGACATCACGAATGACGGCGTCACAATTGCTCAGGAGCAGGAATACAAAGACGAATTCGAGAACATGGGAGCTCAGCTGGTCAAGGAAGTCGCTTCCAAGACCAACGACATTGCCGGTGATGGGACGACCACGGCGACGATTCTGGCCCACTCGATGATCGAAGAGGGCTTCCGCAACCTCGCCGCCGGGGCCAACCCGATGGAACTGAAGCGGGGTTTGGAAAAGGGCGCCGATCTGATCGTCGAACGCCTCCGAACCCAGAGCCGCGAGCTCAAGAGCAAAGAAGAGACCGCCCAGGTGGCGACGATCTCCGCAAATGACGACTCGATCGGAAGCATCATCGCCGACGCCATGGAAGCGGTGGGCGAAGACGGAGTCATCACCGTGGAAGACTCTGACACGATCGAGACGTATTACGATGTCGTGGAGGGGATGCAGTTCGATCGCGAGTACATCTCTCCTTACTTCGTCACCGACCCGAAGAAGATGGAAGTTCTCCTCGAGAACCCATACATCCTGATCACCGACCAGGAGATCAAGAACGCGGCCGACTTGGTTCCGCTCCTTGAGAAGATTGCACAGACCGGCAAGCCGATCCTCCTGATCGCCAAAGACGTGACCGGCGAAGCGCTCACGACCCTTGTCCTGAATAAGCTGAAGGGGACGCTCACCAGCTGCGCCGTCAAGGCCCCGGGTTTCGGCGATCGTCGTAAGGCCATGCTCGAAGATATCGCCGTTCTCACCGGCGGAACCGTCGTCGCTGAAGACGCCGGCATGCAGATCAAAGATACAACGATCGACATGCTCGGTCGCGCCGAAACAATCAAGGTCGACAGCGACAACACGACCGTCATCGGCGGGAAGGGCACCGAAGATGCGATCAAGGGCCGGATCGAGCAGATCGAGGCTCAGATCGAATCCACCGATTCCGACTACGATCGGGAGAAGCTCGAAGAGCGCAAAGCGAAGCTCGCCGGCGGTGTTGCTGTAATCAAGGTCGGCGCTCCCACCGAGACCGAACTCTCCGAGAAGAAGCACCGGATGGAAGATGCGCTGGAAGCCACCAAGGCCGCTGTGGATGAGGGAATCCTCCCCGGCGGTGGCGTCGCACTCGTCAACGCCGCCAAGGCACTCGATGACCTCAAGCTTTCCGGCGATGAAGGAGTCGGCATTTCCATCCTGCGCCGAGCCGTGGAAGCGCCCCTCCGCCAGTTGGCCGACAACGCCGGATTCGAGGGCGCAATCGTCGTCGAGAGGGTCAAGGAACAGGCAAAGGCCGGTGTCGGATTTGACGTACTCACCGAGACGTATCGCGACATGTTCGAAGCAGGGATCATCGACCCGACCAAGGTCACCCGATCCGCTCTTCAGAATGCTGTCTCGATCGCCGGGATGCTCCTGACGACCGATGCGCTCGTCGCCGAAATCAAGGAAGACGAACCAGCAGCACCCATGCCCCCTGGAGGCATGGGAGGCATGGGAGGCATGTACTAGCCGCTGATTGACCTACAAAAAGGTTGTGACCGCCCCCTCGCCCGAACTAAGATCGGCCGAGGGGGCTTTTTTCGACATGAAGAAGAAGCGACATCTGGGAGTGGCCCTGGGAGGTGGCGGAGCGCGTGGTTTCGCTCACTTGGGTGTCCTCCTCACGCTGCAAGAGCAGCAGATCCCGATTTCTTCGATCGCAGGAACCAGCATCGGGGCAGCCCTTGGAGCCTGTCGTGCCCTTGATCTTCCGCTCAAGACCACGGCCAAACTTCTCTGCCTGCTTGATCTCAACGATCTGCTCGCCGTATCCGACAGCACCATCCGAGAAGTTCAGAGAGCGCTGGGCCGTGGCATGGTAGAGTTCGTCCGAGGGTGTGAGTGGACCGACATCTCCGCAACGGGTAGCTTGGGAAGGATGCATGAGCTCTTCCGGCTGCTTACGGCGAACCGTAGCTTCGCTGACGCGAAGATCCCCTATGCAGCTGTGGCCGCCGAGCTGCAATCGGGGAACGAGATCGTCCTCACATCCGGGAAGATTGCCGATGCCGCAACAGCGAGCGCGGCGGTCCCTGGCGTGTTCCCTCCCTTCCCGATGGATGGCCGGCTGCTGATTGATGGGGGGGTCCTCCACAAAATCCCCGCGGACATCGCCATCGATCTTGGGGCGGACGCCGTACTGGCAGTGGACACGGGGGCGCCGTTGACCCGAGAAGTCAAGACAAGCCTCGATGCGTTGTTCCAGTCGCAGCGGATTACCTCGACCCATCTCACCAACATTCAAGTGGAGAGAGCCCGCCATCGGGTCGGTGGACGCCTGTTCACGCTGAAGCCGGACATCGGATGGATGACGATCTTCGACTTCCATCATGTCCAAGAGGCAATTGATGCCGGCCGCGACGCAGCAAACGCCCACCTGGAAGAGATCCGCGATCTGATCGGCTAGTCGGCCGGTGCCGCTGCAGCAACGACCGAGCTTGTCCATCCATCTGCATCCGTTGCGACAATCCTGACAAGCAACTGTGTCTCAGAGAGGCTCCCGTTAACCAGAGACTCGGGGATCGGCCCGACGTACGCTCCGCTATTCGCAAGATCGCCAACGAATCCGATCCATGTCTCTCCCTGGTCGATCGATCCTTCGACATCGATCATTAGTGCCCCCGCCGCTCCGTCAGGATCGATCGCCGTCCAATGGACAGCCATCTCGTGCTCCGATTCCAACCCGCAGTGAAGCAGCTCAACACAGGGTGCCTGGCGCTCTCTGCGTGTGGCCGTGTTCTCCGCACCCGGCGTGCCACAGACCGGCTCACCGGTGGCATCCCGCCCGGCACTCCACTCCGGAAGGGCGGTGCACCAATTCGATGGGACATCCGGCATGAGCGGGTCGACTCGCTCCATCGACCCATACGCCGGCGCGCCGTCCGCTCCCGTCCCCGCCGGCCAGTTTCCTCCCGCCAGATTGGCTGTGTCGGCAGGTTCACCGGTGGCATCCAAGAGCCGGATCAGGCAGCCGGTGTTGGACAGCGAGCCCGAGTAGATCAAATCAGCGATTCTGTCGTCCACCGCCCGGTCATCGGTTCGCTCCAGCAACAGGAATGCTCCGGGTTCGAGCACCGAGCACCGCACGTTGCGGGTGGAGCCTTCTTCGCTTCCGAGGTAAATCACCGTCCCGGCGAACTCGATCCTCCAACCACTCAGATCGACAACCGACGATCCTGCGTTGTACAACTCGATCCACTCATCCGCTGAACTTGCTGCGGTGCCGGACCATGCAACCTCGTTGATGATGATGCCTTGCCCCCAACATGCCACAGCCAACATCAGCACAACACCGAGCCAAACGCTGCGTTTGACGAGTTGCATCATTCCTCCCTTTCTTCATGAATTTGTCTTGCTCTTATCTATCTTATACTATCACGCACTTTATATACAACCCCTGTTCGACTCCGTTCCGCTTGACCATCGCGTCCAGTCGCCTACACTCATCACTGTGAAGACGTCATCGTTGCTCTTGAAGACGATTCGAACCGGCGGCGACCGCAACCTTGCCTACGTTGTCGCCGATGCATCCAGCGCAACCGCGATGATCATCGATCCCTCGTTCTCACCTCGCTCTGTCGTGGAAGCAGCCGAGGATCTTCGTCTCAAGGTCCGGTATGTCTTCTGCACACACGGGCACATCGATCACACCAATGGGAACGACAGCATCCGGCGCCTTCTCGGGATCGACCCACTCCTTTTCCGCGACACGGATCCCGTGACCGGGAAACAGATCCTGCATCGATCCCGCCTCCCTCTTGGCAACCTCACGATCGAGGTACTCCATACGCCCGGACATACCGATGACTCAATGTGCTTCCGTATCGGAGATGCCGTGTTCACAGGCGACACTCTGTTTGTCGGCAAGATCGGAGGAACGGGATTCGGACGCGACGCTCTCGCCGAATACGAGTCGCTTCACCGCGAACTGATGACGCTTCCCGATGATGTCCGTGTGTTCCCCGGCCACGACTACGGGCTTACCCCTACCTCAACCATCGGACACGAGCGAAGAACGAACCCGTTTCTGCTTCGGCCGGACTTCGAGTCGTTCGTGCAACTCAAGAGAACCTGGACTCAGTACAAGCTGGACCACGGTATCGCATGACGTCCGCTCCGTGGTACGTCAACGCATTCCGCTCCGACTACGCCAAGCGCTATGCCCACCGGGACGAAGCGGAGGCCAAAGCGAACATCCGCGCGATCCTGAACTGGTTTCCGGTTGACCCAACCGCTCGGATCCTTGATCTCGCTTGCGGTGCCGGACGCCACCTCATTGCACTTCATCAAGCCGGCTTGACGCGATTGACCGGGCTCGATCTCTCCCGAGACCTTCTCGATCTGGCACGCAACCGTCTTCAGGAGCTCGGCATCACGAAGGTTCAGCTAATTCGAGGAGACATGAGAGCGATCGGGATCCACAACCGGTTTGACGCCGTATTCTCTTTCTTCTCTTCCTTCGGGTACTTCGCCAACGATCAGACAAATACGGCGGTCATTGGCGAGATTGCGGCCGCACTCAAAACCGGCGGAGCGGTGTTGATCGACACGATGAATCCACCTCATGTGCGTGCGACGCTTGTTGCCGAAGAAACGCTCGACATCGACGGTCGCCATGTCAACGTTTCCCGGCGCATAACGACCGATAACCGCGTGGAGAAGACCGTTGTTGTCCACCACAACGGAGCACGCTGTCGGGAGACCTTTGAATCCGTCCGCCTGTACGACGGGGAGGAGATGACACACATGCTGGAAAACGCCGGATTTGCGGACATTCGTCTTGCCGGAGCCCTTGACGGAAGGACGTACTCCGCCTCTACGCCACGGCTGATCGTCGCCGCAACGCTTGGAGAGTCGGATGCTTGAGCGACTGTCGGCCGACAAGATCTACCCGGACCGCCCGTTTCTGCGTGATTTCCTTACCGGGCAAGGCAAGGCACCTCGCTTCCTCGAGAACGCTTCCCGTGGCACCTCCAGGGTTCCCGGCCGCGCCGCCCGGATCGCTCGAGATGACGCACTCCTTGCGGCGCTCCGCCGATCCAATCTCGCCTTCGGCGCCGGTAATGCCACCCTTGCCAACGTGGATGCCTTGTCATCTCCAACCACGCTGTGTATCCAGACCGGCCAGCAGCCCGGCATCCTCGGCGGCCCCCTGTTCACGGCGTACAAGATTCTGACAGCGATCCACACGGCAAGGGACTGGGCGGACCGCCTCGGCGTTCCTGTCGTTCCCATCTATTGGCTGGCGTCTCAGGATCATGACCTCAGCGAGGTCAATTCGCTCCACTGGCTCAACAACGATGGCACCGTGGCCTCGGCTGCATTCCGTGGGTCGGAAGAGGGTCGCCGCCTCGACGCACTCCCGCTGTCGAACGATGTGTTGCGCCTCTCTTCCCAGTACTTCCGTGGAATCGTCGATCGGGATGCCCACCACGATCCGGATTCGATTTCCCGACTGTTCGCCTCCGTTGACAGCGACACATTTTGCTCTTGGCACGCGAGAATCCAGCTGCGTTTGTACGGGGACTACGGACTCGTCATCGTCGATCCATGCGCTCTGCCTCCCCCGGTACCGTTCTATCGGACCGCATTGGAGGAAGCCAAGGAGATTAGGCATCGCGTGTTGGAGCAGTGCCGAAACCTGGAGCAAGCCGGGTATCCGGCACCGTTCACATCCGCCCAAGCGGGAGGCTTGTTCGTCCAGGATCCGAGTGATCGCCGCGTTCGCATCACAGATCCCGGGCAAGCGTACCCCGGTCTCGCAACTCACCCGTCGGGCTTCTCTCCCGATGCAGCGTTGCGCCCGCTTCTTGCCGATTGGTGGTTCCCGACCGCAATCCATGTTCTCGGTCCGGGGGAGATCGCATACCACAGCGCTCTACGCACCCTGTATCCGGTGTTCGGCCTTGATCAGCCTCCTGCCCTGTTTCGCCTCAGCCTGTCTGTGCTTGCGCAGGAGGATCGCTCGCTGATCCGGGACATGGGGATCCCGATCGAGGCGGCCGTCTCTCAAGGGATCCGCATCCAAGACGCGGGCTGGCACCTTGCTCCCGGTTCACTTCGCACGGCGTGGGAACGTCATCGCAACTCCATCGATGCTTCTCTTGAGGCCCTAAGTGAGGAGGCCCGAGAGATTGATCCCGGGTTGGAACGCTCCGTGGGCACAACGCGGGGAAGTGTGGCACACGCATTGGAGCGGCTCGAATCCCGTATGCTCCGGGCGGTGCTTGCACGGCACGGAGTTCCGCCGGCGTCCCTGTCTCGGCTCACCTCCTTGCTTCGTCCGAAACATCGCCCCCAGGAGCGGATGTTGGCGTTGCCCGAACTGCTCGTTCGCCATGGACCGGCGTTGATCGATAGAATGATGAACCTGGAACCATGGCCCGTCGACTGTCATGCGGTCATGACAGTCGATGAGGAGGCCTGAAGGGAGGGGTTCCGGCGTTGGCAGATATCCTTGCATTCGGAGCGCATCCCGACGATATCGAGATCGGTTGTGGTGGCACGCTGATCAAGCTACGCGAAGCAGGCTACAGCCTCGCGCTCGTCGATCTCACACAAGGAGAGATGGGGACACGCGGCAGTGCAGAGACGCGCGCCGCCGAAGCCCAAACCGCCACCGCGCTCCTTGGCGCCGAGGAGCGTCTCAATCTGCGGCTTCCCGACGGGAACCTTGACGCATCCCCCGAGGCCAAACAACGGATCGTTGAAGCCGTAAGGAGGTTCCGCCCCCGCACGGTGTTTCTCCCGTATTGGGAAGACCGCCACCCGGACCACGCCCACGCTTCTCAACTCGTCTACGACGCCTTGTTCCTCTCCGGCCTGTTGCGGTATCCGACAGGAGGCCCCGCACATCGACCTCTCCAGCTGCTCTACTACATGGGCTGGGTGGAGTTCTCGCCGACGTTCGTCGTCGATATCTCGTCCCAGTTCGAGCGCAAGATGGAGTCGATCTTCGCCTACAAGACGCAGTTCCTCACCGAGGCTTCCAACGATCCGGACACAGATCTCACGTCCATCGCAACCCACCGAAGAATGACGGCAAGAATGGCCCACTACGGATCGTTGATCGGTGTGCACTACGGAGAAGGGTTCCTCATCCGTGGACATCTCGCCGTCGAGGATCCTCTCACGCTCTCGTTCCGCTCGTTCTAGGAGGACCTGAATGCGGATCGGTATTTCGTGCTACGCGACGCATGGCGGAAGTGGTGTTGTGGCAACGGAACTCGGCAAGCACCTCGCCGGGCGAGGACACGAAATCGCGTTCATCTCCTATGCGACACCGTTTCGGCTGGGGGCGATCCCACCACGTGTCACGCTTCATGAGGTTGAGATCAACGAATACCCCTTGCTGAGGAACTTTCCGTACACCCTGGCACTCGCCTCCAAGATGGCCGAAGTGGCTCGCGATCACAAGCTGGAGATCCTTCATGTCCACTACGCCATTCCGTTCGGAGCCGCGGCGCTTCTTGCCAAGCAGATCGTTTCGGACCTCCCTCTTCGTGTCATCACCACGCTCCACGGAACGGACATCACGCTTGTCGGAAACAACAGCTCGTTTCGCCCCGTCACAAAGATGACGATCGAGGCGTCCGACGCGGTCACCGCCGTGTCCTCATATCTCCGCGCGGAGACGATCCGGCAGTTCGACATCACACGCCCGATTGACACCATCCACAACTTCATTGATCCATCTGCAGCCGATGCGCTGCCGCCTTGCTGCCTAAGAGAATTGCTGGATGACCAAATCCCCATCCTCGTTCATATCTCGAACTTCCGTCCGGTCAAGCGCGTCTCAAACGTGATCAAAATCTTCGCCGCCGTTCGGCAAGAAATCGACGCCAAGTTGGTCCTGGTTGGAGACGGCCCGGACGCCGCCGCAGCCCGTCAGCAACTCCTACGGATGAACCTGCTGGATGATGCACGCTTTCTTGGGATCGTCCGCGATGTGGGGCCGATCTTGCGGCTGGCGGATGTCCTGTTGCTCCCGAGCCAGATGGAAAGCTTCGGCCTTGCCGCACTCGAAGCGATGGCCGTTGGGGTCCCCGTGGTCGCCTCCCGTGTGGGAGGACTTCCTGAGGTCGTTGAACACGGGCGAACCGGATTCCTCGAACGAGAAGGGGACATCGAGGCAATGGCATCCCGCGTGCTCGAAATCGTGACCGACCGCTGCCTGCGCACACAGATGGAAGCGACTTCCCGTCGCCGCAGTACACAGTTTCACACCACTCGGATCATCCCGCAGTACGAAGCTCTCTATGACCGAGTCCTGCATGCATAACCGTCTTCGCCGCATGAGAGTTCTACAATGGATGCGGACCAGCTATACTGGGTGATAGACACGAATCGACCCACGGATCTTGCTGAGGTGAGTTATGCATCGGATTGCTGTCGCTGTCGTCGCGTTTTGCTTGCTGGCCGGGCTCGGTTCCTACGCACAGGGATCCGATCTTCCGATTCTCCCACCTTCCGATGAGCAATACTCATTGTCGGAGCAGGCCGTCCTGGAGGATGCCATCGACCGGCTGGACAACAGCCTTCGCCGATCGGAGTACGCTTCCATGAAGTACTACCCGGCCGAGTGGTCGTCCCGGCACTTTGCCGCCTACACGCAGGGAGTTCTCGCGGGCATGGGATACACCTCCGTCTTGGTCGGCCGCCAAACCGGAAGCGAAGAACACGCGTGGCTTCTCGTCTCGATTCCGCTGGGGATGGCGGGAACCATCGCTTGGATTCCCGTGGAAGCGACACCGGATTCAGGCCGAAGGCAGATCTATCTTGGAACGATCCCTCTCACGACGACACCGAGCGGCTTGACCGACTACGAAAGCCCGTACCGGATGTACGACGGATTGATCGAACTGCCGGACAACATCCCACCGTCCCCTGCAATCCGTCCGATTCCTTCCCGGGGATTCCTCGGCGAGGATGTCCGGTTTCTTGGGACGCAATCCACCGATGCCGATGGGGAGATCGTCCTTTGGTTCTGGTCTTTAGGCGACGAGACGTCATCGACCGATCGTTCACCCGAGCATCGATACGCAGAGAAAGGCACGTACCGCGTTTCACTAACGGTGATTGACTCACGCGGCGAGTCCAGAACGACGACCACCGACTACAAAGTGGGCGACCCGCGTCCCGAGCCTTCCGGATCCGGTTGCTCATCCTGCGGAGGTGGCGGCTGAGTTCATCTCGCAACTGCGCGAAACCGGCAGAGCGATCGGGTGTAGGTAGACACGGAGAGTGCCAAGGAGGCATCCGATGAGAACTCGTTTCGGCGTTGCTTTGTTGATCCTGGTTGCAGTCACGATTGGAGCGCTTCCGGTTGTGGCTGTATGTGTTCCAACCGTGTTTGTCCCCGACGAGTACTACGTGATTCCAGTCGGTGAGACGGAGATCTCGACCGCCGCGTCAATCGAGTCGGCCAAACAGCTTGACTACGCCATCGTTATCCAGGCGTCCGAAGGACCGTCGACGTGGAGAGGAAGCACGCGCACGGAAGAAGAGGAATCTCTCCTCCTCCAGGAACCCGCGCTGTTGTACGTCGATGGAGAGAACCTCTTGGTTCGCGTCCAAACCGCTTCATACGAGTTTGTGCTACGGCCGTCCGAGGGGGGCTATGAACTTGTCGTCACACCCGCCGAGGAAGTGGACGCCGGCAGCACGTTGGTCGAGATCCTCCTCGCACTATCCGAGATCGGAATTGCACCGGGTTCGATATCACTTGATGATGCAGTGCAGTACTCCGTGACAGATCTCAAGGGACCTCCACCACCGGCAGGTGCCGCCCTCGAATCGTCGCTGTATCAGTTGGTCATTGCCGCTGATTGGTTCGCCGCCGCTTCGACGAGTGGCGTGCAGCGAACAGGGCTTCGCGTCTCCGTGATCGCCGAGCGACTCACCGGAGAAGAAATCCCAGAGTCCTACCGGGTGTTTGTCGTCGAGGAAACCGATCAGCTCGTTGAGCTCCTTCTACCGATCCAGCACCTTGTTCCCCTGGCGCGGTCGGCCTCGGTCACGTACGTCCGCATACCGTATCAGCCAGTCGTTCCGGCTCCATCTTCTTAGTTTCCACGCGGAGGGTATCATGCGAAAAGCGATCTTCATCGTCGCGATCATCGTTGGGATTGGAATCGTCGCCGCTGCACAGGGCACCGTGTCTGTCGGCGTCGAAGAAACGTACGCCTCCGAGTGGGAGCAGTTCGCGACCGATCTCGAAGCGCAATCAGGCGTCACGCTGGGAATCCAGCCGTACTCAGACACGTACCTGCAGCTGTGGCTACGTTTCAGCCGCTTTCAGCTGTCGATGATTCAGGAAGGCTGGGTATCGATCTACTCACGATACCTGGAGGATCTCTCGGAAATCGAGAACCAACTTACCGCATCGGGGGTAGAGCTAGTCTACCATGGCAACAAGCCGGTGGCCGTCCCGATCTCGTTCGCACCCGGCTGGCTGCTCGCCGTTCGTGCCTGGCCCGCGCGCGGCACACAGGATGTCGCCGCTGTTCTCTCGGCTGTCGCCGCCGGCACGGCCGCGCCGGATCGTGTCGTTTCCACCGGCATCGGCCAGACCTATGGCGCCGCCAAGATGGCACGCGCCGAGCACAATCCTCATGTCGACGGTGCGCTCACGGCTTTGGTTCAGGCGGTCGAAAGCACTGTGGGCACCATGTCTGCGGCAAATCTTGCCGACCTGCCGAGCGTCGCCCGGAACACAGTGTCGGCCGTGGCCAATGCTTTCGGCGTCCCCCTCTCCACCGAGGAGTCCACCGTGACGGTGGTCATGGAGGCCTCGTTCGGCAATGCGGTCAACGCGTCGCTTGCCGCGCTCTCGGCGCTTGGGATCAGTGATGTGGATGTCGCCGCAGCCTCGAACCTCATTCGAGCAAGTGTTCCTCTGCCCCTGCTAGAGGCCGTGCTCGGCCAGTTGTCGGGAACCGTCTATATTCGTCCTCCGTACGTTCCGCATGAACTGGACATCGACGGAGAGGGCGTTGCCGCAATCGGTGCCGCCGCGTTTCATGCACAAGGGATCACCGGATCCGGCACCAAGATTGCAGTCATCGATCTCGGTTTCTCCGGGCTCTCGCAGTCCCAGGCTTCGGGAGATCTTCCCTACGGTGCATTCACCTACGATGCCTCGGGAACGGGTATCGCATCGGGCGTATCGCACGGAACCGCCGTCGCTGAGGTCGTCCATGAAACCGCACCCGACGCCCAGCTGTACTTGATCAAGATCGGCGATGAAGTCGACCTCGACCAGGCCGTCACCTACTGCATTAACAACGGCATCGATATCATCAATCACTCCCTTGGCTGGTACAACACAAACTTCTACGATGGAACCGGACCAATCGCCGAGATCGCTCAACGCGCCGTGGATGGAGGAATTCTCTGGGTGAACTCGGCAGGAAATGAAGCACAGCGTCATTGGGAAGGAAGCTTCGCCGATGCCAATACGGACGGGAAGCTCGATACCTCGATCTCGCTTCAGGCTCAGGCCGGACAGCGCGTCGTGCTCTATCTCACCTGGAATGAGTGGCCGGCATCCTCAACCGACTACGATCTGTATGTCTATGACCCGCTCGAAAACGTGATCGCAGCATCGACGAAGTATCAAACCGGAACGGAGGAGCCGACCGAGTCCGTTCAGTTCCAGGCCAACATGAACGGAACGTACCGCATCGAAGTCGCGGGCAGCGGCTCGGAGCGAATGGAGCTGTTCTCGCTGTTCCAGGGACTGTCTCCCGTGGTTGCATCGAGTTCGCTCATCGCTCCCGCCAATGTGGCGGACGTTGTCACCGTCGGAGCTATCTCGTTCAGTCCCTACTCGGGGACCGTCCAAATCCAACCGTATAGCTCACGAGGACCGACAAACGACGGGCGCTCGAAGCCGGACCTTGTGGGTCCCGACTCCGTGTCGACCTCGGTAAGCGGCTATGCTCCGTTCCTGGGTACCTCCTGCGCCTCTCCCCACGTGGCCGGCGCAGCGGCTCTACTCCTATCGGATGAGCCCTCCCTGACCGTATCTCAGCTGCGTGCAGAGGTCGTGTCCCAAGTTGTCCCTGTCGGCGACGCCAACATCTTCGGAGCGGGGAGGCTCCTGCTGTCGCTCGCTCCTGCGAATCAACCCCCTGTTGCCAGTTTCACGGTATCCCCGTCCTCTCCTGTCACCGGTCAAGCTGCATCGTTCAACGGACTTGGGTCCTACGACGTCGATGGGACAATCAGCCAGTATTCATGGCAGTTCGGCGATGGAACCACGGGTGCCGGCACCACAACGAGTCATGCCTACTCGTCGGCGGGGACCTATACCGCACGGCTCACGGTGATCGATGACGACGGAGCAACACACAGCGCCACCCGATCCGTGATCGTTCAACCGTCGCCCAACCAACCGCCGACGGCTTCGTTCACCTTCTCACCGACCTCGCCCACGACCGGACAGAACGTTAGCTTCAACGGCGCCTCATCGTTCGATCCTGATGGGTCGATTGTTCAGTACTCATGGCAGTTTGGCGATGGAGCCACGGATTCCGGTGCGACGACGAGCCATTCTTACTCGTCGGCGGGGACCTACACTGCACGGCTCACGGTGATCGATGACGACGGAGCGACGCATAGCACCACCCGTTTGGTGACGGTGCAGCCTTCGCCCAACCAACCGCCGACGGCCTCCTTCACCTTCTCACCGACCTCGCCCGCAACCGGACAGAATGTCAGCTTCAACGGCACCTCGTCGTTCGATCCTGATGGGTCGATTGCTCAGTACTCATGGCAGTTCGGCGATGGAGCCACGGATTCCGGTGCAACGACGAGCCACTCCTACGCATCGGCGGGGACCTATACCGCACGGCTCACGGTGACCGATGACGACGGAGCAACGCATAGCACCACCCGCTCCGTGACCGTTGCTGCTCCCCAGCTCCCCGATCTTGTGATCAGCGACATCACACACTCGCCGGCAACCCCGCAGATCGGCGCGTCCGTTGGCTTCCAGATCACGATCCGCAATCAAGGCACCGTAAGCGCCGGGCTGTTCCGCGTTCGCATCCAGGGAGCATCATCGGCTGCATCAACCTACGTATGGCAGCTTTCGGCAGGAAACTCGACAACGGTCTCTCTCTCTCGGACGCTGACGCAGTCCAGCGAGACGTTCACGGTGCGGTTGGATGATCTCTCCCAGATCGAAGAGTCCAACGAATCCAACAACACGGCAACCCATACGGTAACTGCGGGCGTACCGGCCCCTGTTGCCGACGCGGGCGGCCCCTATTCCGGAACAACCGGGCAGCCGGTCTCGTTCAGCGCAGCAGGATCGACCGGTACCATCTCCAGCTACACGTGGAGCTTCGGCGACGGTGCGACGGGGTTCGGTATCACACCGACCCACAGCTACGCCTCCGCAACCACCTACACCGTGACACTGACCGTATCAGGCCCCGGGGGTCAGGATACGGACACGGCCCAGGTGCAGATTTCCCCGGCCGTGCTCCCGCCTGTCGCCAGCGCCGGAGGCCCTTACTCCGGTACCGTTGGCCAGCCGGTCTCGTTCAGCGCAGCAGGATCTGTGGGCTCGATTTCGAGTTACACGTGGAGTTTCGGCGACGGCGCAACCGGGTTCGGCGCAACCCCAACGCATAGCTACGCGGCAGCCATCACCTACACCGTGACGCTCACCGTGTCAGGTCCCGGGGGTCAGGATACGGATACCGCCCAGGTACAGATTTCCCCGGCGGTGCTCCCGCCTGTCGCCAACGCGGGTGGTCCCTATTCCGGTACCGTTGGCCAGCCGGTCTCGTTCAGCGCAGCGGGATCGACCGGCACGATCTCCAGCTACACGTGGAGCTTTGGCGACGGCGCAACCGGATTCGGCGCAACCCCAACGCACAGCTACGCAGCAGCCACCACCTACACCGTGACTCTTACCGTTGCCGGCCCCGGTGGCCAGGATACGGACGTGACACAGGTCCAGGTCTCCCCGGCGGCGCCTGCACTCTCTCTCGAACTCAGCCTTCCCAAGTCGAGCTACCAGCTCGATGAGCCGCTCACGCTGTTCTACACGCTCAATCGGACCGCTTATGTCTACATTTGCGAGGCCGATTCCAGCGGACGTGTGTCGCTGCTGTTCCCGAACTACCGCGAGCCGAATCCACGAGTCACCGTTGGAAACCGTCAGCTGCCCGGAGTTCCCGGGTACACGCTGACGGTCAGCGAACCGACGGGAACCGACACGATCTACGCATTCGCAGCGACGTCACCGATTCCCTCCTTCCCGACGTCGTTCTCTTCTTCGTTCCCGGTGTTGAGTTACAACCCGATCGGGTTCCGGGATTCCGTGCTCTCGTCGCTGCAATCACAGTTCACATTCGGCGATTGGGCGTACGATACCGTGACCTTCACCATTGAGGAACCGGCGCCCACGACAGGCACCCTCCAGATCACCTCTTCACCGTCCGGAGCGACCGTCATCATTGATGGAAACACCGTAGGAACAACGCCGGGCTCGGCAACGCTCTCCGCCGGAATCCACACCGTTCAGCTCACGCGTGCCGGGTACGTCCCGGAGACGAGAACCGTTCAGATCACGGCCGGACAAAGCTCCAGTCTCAACGTCATCCTCACCCCGGAAACGGTCAACCAGCCGCCGAACGCCGCGTTCACCGTTTCTCCGAGTTCGCCTTCCGTCAATCAGGTCGTGTCATTCAACGCCGGGTCATCGACGGATCCTGATGGCACGATTCTGTCGTATTCCTGGAGCTTCGGAGACGGAGCCACCGGCACTGGGATGCAGCCGACGCACGTCTACACCGGCGGCGGCACCTTCACCGTGCAGCTGACGGTCACCGATAACCAGGGAGCGAGCGACTCCACGACCCGGTCGGTATCCGTATCGATCCCATCGTTCTCCGAGCCGCGAGCGTTCTGGCAATTCAACGAAGGGTCGGGCTCAACCGCGTTCGACGCATCCGCCAACGCAAACCACGGCACCCTCCAAGGGGCGACATGGGACACCAACGACGCCGACGGCACGTTTGCCGTTCGACTCGATGGGAGTAACGACTCGGTTTCCGTACCGCACGCGCCTTCTCTGTCGCTGTTCGAGGAGTTCACGTTCGAGGCATGGGTCCGCTACGACACCGTCCCGACCGCGGACGCCCCGATCCTGAGAAAGCCCGATGCATACCGGCTCGTCCTCAAGCAGTCGCAGCTGAAGCTCATCCTGGTCATCAACGGCAGCACACGCACGGTCACCGCTTCCATACCGACGATCGCGGTGGATCGCTGGTACCAGGTGGCGGCAACGTACGACGGATCAAGGGTCCGGTTGTACCTGAACGGCCAGGAAGTTGCCGAGCAAGCAATCTCCGGCGCCATCAATCAGACAACAAGCCCGGTCAGCATCGGACGGGCAGACTCGGATGTGATCGATGGAATGATCGACAACGTCCGCATCTTCGGGCGCGCCCTCGCGCCCTCCGAGTTCAACCTGCTGCCTGCTGGAACGACCCCCGAGAACCAACCTCCGGTCGCCGATTTCACATGGTCGCCGGGAACCCCCTCGGTCAACGAGTTCGTCCGTTTCCGTTCCAACTCGTCCGATCCCGAAGACGGAACCAATGTGTCTGTCAGGTGGACATTCGGCAACGGCGGCATCGGCGGCGGCGGCTCACCGAGAATCCGCTACACGCAAGCCCGCCAATACACCGTAACCATCACCGTCACGGACTCCGAGGGGTTGGAGACAAGCTTGAGCAAGGTGATTACCGTCGTCCCCTAGCGGTTGAGATCTCACAGATGGGGGGACCGAAGCCTCCCTCGGGTCGCTTCGGTCCCCCCTTTCTTTCTGCCGACCCGCCCATCACACGGTGCGGCGCGAACTCCCTCGTGCTACGTTTCGTGGCATCACGCCCCCGCGCCTCGTAGAATCTCATCACACTCAAAGCGTTGGAGGGATCCGATGGGTAAATATGCGTTTGTCGATGCAGCGTTGCAGCAGCTCCGCGATCAGGGGCTCTACAACACAATTCGGACCATCGAAAGCTCGGTCGGAGCGTGGGTCGTCGTCGACGGCCGTCGCGTGCTCAATATGTGCTCGAACAATTACCTTGGATTCGCAAACGACGAACGGCTATGCGCTGCCGCTCACGACGCCATCGACAAGTACGGCGTCGGCCCCGGTGCGGTCCGCTCGATCGCAGGTACGATGTCTCTGCACATCGAGCTTGAGAAGAAGATCGCCGAGTTCAAGGGAGCCGAGGCGGCGTTGTCCGTTCAGTCGGGACTCAACACCAATCTGTCAACGATCCCTCTGTTGATGGGCAAGGAAGACGTGCTGTTCACCGACGAGCTGAACCATGCCTCGATCATCGACGGCGTTCGCCTCACAAAGGCGAAGCGGGCGATCTTCCCCCATCGCGATGTCGCCGCACTCGGCGACTTGCTCGAAGAGAACAAGCAGATCGAGAAGAAGCTCATCATCACAGATGGCGTCTTCTCGATGGATGGTGACCTTGCTCCCCTGCCCGAGATCGTCGAAGTCGCCGAAAAGTACGACGCGATGATCATGGTAGACGATGCCCACGGCGAAGGTGTCCTCGGAAGCCACGGTCGCGGCATTGTCGATCACTTCGGCCTTCATGGACGCGTCGACATCGAATGTGGAACCATGTCCAAGGCACTCGGTGTCATGGGCGGTTACATCGCCGGTCCTGCATCGATCGTCGAGTACCTGAGGCAGCGCGCCCGACCTTTCCTGTTCTCGTCGGCAGCCACACCGGCTGACGTCGCCGCTTGCATCGCCGCCATCGACATTCTCAGCGAATCGGACGAACCCGTGCGCAAGCTCTGGGAGAACGGAGATTACTTCACCAAGAAGCTCGACGAGCTCGGGTTCGACACCGGAGCCAGCGAAACCCCTATCACCCCGGTGATGCTGGGCGAGGCACAGCGTGCCTGGGACTTCTCCAAGCGGCTGTTCGAAGAAGGAATCTTCGCAACCGCCATCGCATTCCCGACCGTTCCCAAAGGGAAGGCGAGAATCCGCGTCATGTTGTCGGCGGCCCACAGCCAAGAGGACCTCGACTTCGCCGTTGACAAGTTCGCACTTGTCGGCCGCCAGCTTGGGGTGATCTCCTAATGCCTCGAAACCCGATTGTCACACCTGACGCCCCAGCAGCCATCGGCCCCTATTCGCAAGGAACCTTCGCCGGAAATCTCGTTTTCACGTCCGGCCAGCTCCCAGTCACGTCGGACGGCGTCCTGATTCTCGACGATGTTGCCAAGGCAACCCGCCAGTCGCTTGTCAACGTGCGCGCCGTCCTCGAAGCCGCCGGCGCGCGACTTGACGATGTTGTCAAGATCACGATCTACCTCCGCGACATGGCCGACTTCGCCGCGGTTAACGAGGTGTATGCGGGATTCTTCGAAGATCCCGCACCGGCGCGATCCTGTGTCCAGGTGGCTCGGCTGCCCAAGGATGCTCCGATCGAGATCGAAGCCCTCGCCGTCCGTCCGTAGCAAGCCTGCATCCGCAAGGATCCAGCGCTACGCGGAACGATCCCATGCGGGCGAGGCAGCAGCAACCTCGCCCGCATGGCGCGTTCGGAGGCGAAGATGAACCGCCACCCGGAGTCTGAACAGGAAAGCCGTCGATACGGGCCGATTCCGTTCTTCGATACGCATTGCGATGCCGTCATGAAGGTTCTCGCCGGAGAAGCCGATTTCCTCTCCGGCGAAGGAAATGCACACGTGACCCTGCCGGCCCTCCTTGAAGGCCAGATCGCCGTCCAGGTGTTCGCGTGTTTCGTGCTTTCGGAGCAACATCCCGGGTGTGAGATGCAGCAGGCGTTCTCCGTGCTGGATACGATCCTTGGCTGGATCGAGCGTAGCGGTGGACGTCTCTGCCTCGTTCAGACGTCCCGCGATCTGGCGATCCGCTGCAAGCCCGGATCGCAAGTCGCAGCCGTTCTTGCTCTCGAAGGCGGCGATCCCCTACAGGGATGCGCCGAAAACCTGCGGGCGTTCTCCCGCCGAGGCGTTCGTTTGATCATCCCCGCCTGGAAGGACAACGCATTCTCCGGCACGGCGTTCGGAACCAACACGCCGCTCACTCCGGAGGGGATCAAACTCATTGCGATCGCGGAGGAGGAAAGGGTCGGCGTCGATGTCTCTCACCTGTCCGATCGTGCGTTCGACGATGTCGCACGAGCGGCCCGGCGGCCGTTCCTTGCCAGCCACTCCAACTGCCGCGCTCTTTGTCCCCATCCCCGCAATCTCGACGATCGAAGGCTACGCATGCTTGCTGAGCAAGGCGGTGTGGTCGGGATCAACTTCTCGCCGCTGTTCCTGGATCCGGCGGTGTATGATGGTGCCCGTCCGTTCTACGCCACGCTCCTCGATGACGTTTCCAACGAGGCTTCCCGCCGCTGCGCCGCCGATGCCTTGGAGCACGTTCCGTCCTGCGATCCCCATTGGATCGCTCGGCACATCCGCCATGCGATTCAAGTCGGCGGAGAAGATTGCGTCGGGCTGGGCGGCGATCTCGACGGAATCCCAATCCTTCCCACCGGATTCGACTCCGTTGCCGACTACCCCTTGCTGATCCCCCTTCTCGATCAGGCGGGCCTCAATACCCGGCAGATTGGGAAGGTCGCCTACGGCAACTTCGCACGCCTGTTCGAAGAGCTCCTTCCTGCTTCGGACGCGCACCAGACCGAGTAGAGCTTGTCCAACGCATCTCCGTAGCGTCTGGCAAGCTTGTCCGGATCTTTCAGTTCGGGAACGTTGTTCAGCGTCACATACGGGATCGACATCGAGCCGACGGAGATCATGCCCACCGGATCCGGTGCCAGAGCATCCCAATCATCGATTCCGTAGCTGCGCTCCATTTCCTCCCGCGGCACCGAATGGGTCAAGATTCCTCCCCGGCGCGCCTCATCGTACCGAACTACATTCCTCCGCCAGGATTCCTCGAACGGAACGGAGATATAGAGGATCGCCGCCCGTGAGAGAACCGCCGGTGAGAGTCGCTCCAGTGCGTCCCGGTACCCGGATGCGCCTCCTCGAGCGAACTCGATGATCAGCGTCTCGCCGCCCGCCCCGGATTGAAGGATCGGCTTCGCCCGCCGGTTGAGCTGCTCGATGAGAAACGGCCACAGGTCATCGTTGGACACCATGTAGTTGCCTCCGCTCGGGCGAGAGTCGCGGCGAGCCCCGGTGATCGACTCCCAGACGTCGTCCTCGAGAAATTTCTCCCACAGAATCGGGAAGTCGTCGAGGACGCGGACCGCTCCCAGGTGGAACATCTCTCTCCGTCGCTTCGCATCCGACTTGTGCATGAAATCGATGAACTCGCTCTTCCCACCAGCCGGTCGGCCCAGTAGGAGAAGCACGTCCACCGCCTCACCCGGAGAGGATTTCTCTCCCGTGTACGTCAACCCCAGGAACGACTCGACATCCCGGATCACCTCGCTTGCCGGACGCTCCGCAGCGATCGTGGCAAGCGACGTACCCTGCTCGAGGTGCCACCCCTGCAGCGCGTTGAGCATCCGGGCCAACGCATCCTCGCCGACGAAGAAATCCGGCGTCCCGCGCGCCTCCTGCCTGCTCACGGACACAGCGGGGCTGATGCCCAGACGCACGTAAGCATCGGGGACCGGAGCGGCACGATCCTCCTGTGCCAGCTCCTTGTACGCTGCGACGAAAGATTCGTCTCCCAATGCGTGTGAGTACGCCAGGTGTACACCGAGATGCGACTCTTCCAGGCAAGTCAACCCTTGGGCAAGGATCTCCTTCACGGCACGTTTTCGCTCCGGCAATGCCTTCGCCAGCGCCGCCGTGAGCCGCCCACGCTCACGGAAGAGGTCGATCCCATGTTGCTCGACCGTTGTCTTCACCAGTTCGGGCAGGATCCGAACCTGATTCGGATAGAACCTCTCCAGCAACCCCAGAAGCTCGCTTTTCCCCGCAGCCGGCAGCCCTTCGATCACCACGTATCTCATCGCATGTCCCTTCTCCATCGCTTCGATCCACCCGGTTTCGCACCCGGGAGAGATTGACTTGATCGGCTCCACCCTCCAGTATAATGGCCCTCACTGGGAAAGGAGCCATATCCGTTGAAGCACCTGATCATCGTCGAATCACCGACCAAAGCCCGAACCATACGCCAATATCTGGACAAGAGCTACCAAGTCCTCTCTTCGCAAGGGCATGTGCGCGACCTTCCGAAGAACGATCTTGGCGTCAACATCGAAAAGGGGTTCGAGCCGAAGCTTGTCACCAAGCGAAACAAACGCATTCAGGAACTGCGCGATGCCGCCAAGTCGGCCGAAGTCATCTTCCTCGCCACCGACCACGATCGGGAGGGGGAAGCGATCGCCTACGATCTGTACTCGATTCTCAAGCGCGTCAATGGAAATGACGACGCCTACGTTCGGCCGCTGTTCAATGAGATCACAAAGCCGGCGATCCTCGACGCCCTTCGCTCCCCGGAGAAGGTCGATCTAAATCGCGTCGAGGCGCAACGAACCCGTCGCATTCTCGACCGTCTCGTTGGGTACCAGATCAGTCCGCTTCTGTCCAAGGCGGTGGCTGGCAGCCGTTTCGAAGGACTGTCCGCAGGCCGTGTGCAATCGGTTGCCCTTCGCTTCCTCTGCGATCGGGAGGATGCCATCTCGCGGTTCGTCCCCGAGGAGTATTGGGAGATCTTCGCCCGGCTCACGAACGGCGAACCGTTCCTCGCGAAACTCACAACCATCTCTGGCGAAAAGGCGGACGTCGGCTCAGCGGAGACCGCCAACAAGATCGCCACGGATCTCAAGGAAGCGAACCTTGTCGTCGATCGATTGACACAGACGAAGAGACGCCGCGAGCCCCCCGCTCCTTTCATCACCAGTTCCCTCCAGCAGAGCGCTTCTTCACAACTCGGGTTCAGCCCCAAGCGGACGATGCGCACGGCCCAGGAGCTGTACGAAGGGATCACGCTTCCCGAAGGTGATGTCGGTTTAATCACCTACATGCGAACCGATTCGGTCCGTCTTGCGCCGGAGGCGGTCACGGAAGCCCGCAAGGTTGTCACCGAGCTGTTCGGAGACGAGTTTCTTGTCTCCGAAGTTCGCAGCTACAAGAACAAGAAACGCTCCCAGGACGCGCATGAGGCGATCCGGCCCACGGATGTACGTCGGACACCGGAGAGCATCGCTTCGCGGCTTTCCCCCGACCAGTTGAAGCTGTACCGTCTCATCTACAACCGGTTCCTCGCCACTCAGATGGCGACGGCGCTGTTCCTGCAGAAGAAGGCCGTCATCACCGGCGGGATCTACACCCTCGAAGCGACCGGCAGCGAGCGGATCTTCGATGGATTCCTCCGGCTCTACCCACCCCCCAAAGAACGCTCCGGAGAGACTTCGGTCCCTTCATCGCTCAAGCAGGGTGAGCAAGTCTCGCTTCAGGAAGTCAGCAACCAGCAGAAATTCACCGAGCCGCCGCGGCGCTACAGCGAAGCCGGTCTGATCAACCTTCTTGAGAAAGAGGGGATCGGGCGCCCAAGTACGTATGCATCGATCATCTCCGTCATTCAGGAACGGGGCTATGCCATACGCAACAAGAGCAGCCTCCGCCCGACCCTACTGGGGCATGTCGTCGTTAACTTCTTGTCGCGGTTCTTCGCCGACACGATCAACCCCTCGTTCACGGCCCACATGGAGGAGGATCTCGATCGGATCGAAGAAGGCGATCTATCGCGCCCGGACGCACTCAAGGAATTCTACACCCCGTTTTCCGAACGATTGACCTCCCTGGAGACGGCGATGCAGGAAGCGGAGTTCCCATTCCGGGTGATGACGGATGTCCCCTGCCCAAAATGCGGTGCATCGATGGAGCTTCGATACTGGAAAGGGTCCGCGTTCCTCGGATGTTCCACCTACCCCGAGTGTCGGCAAACCCGTTCCCTGCCTGTCGATCTTCCGTATCGCTTCGAGGGCGACGTTCTCATCATCCGCGAGGCGCTCGAGCATGCGGAACGTCTTACGCAGCAGACCGTCCCTTGCCCCAAATGCGGCGGCGATATGGAGATCCGTAGCGGGAGGTTCGGTCGCTACTATCGATGCATCAACCCCGATTGCGGTGAGACGGCATCGGTTTCGACGCACGTGCTGTGTCCGGCCTGCAACGAGGGCGAACTCGTCGAGAAGTACTCCACGAAACGCAGGCGAACGTTCTATAGCTGCAGCAATTACCCCGCCTGTCGGTTTGCCATGAGTGACCGTCCGGTGAAGCGCTGTCCGGCCTGCGAAGAAGGCGTTCTCGTGGAGCGCGAGCAGGAGGGTGAGCGGCTCCAATGCACGCGGAAGGAGTGCGGCTACAGCGAACAGAACCTTCCGAACGTGTTGGAACAGAACGACGATTCCCAAGGCGACTCAAGCGAAGAATAAAACACGGGTCGAGGACCTATCCTCGACCCGCTTCCCTGTTCCCTCACCGACTTCAATCTGAAACGGCCGTCACGCACACTCCATTGCATGCGGCGGTATCTTATCGAACGTGTCCGCCCGTCTACGGCTCTTCGGACAACAGCTTGAACCACTCCAGACGCTGTCGAAGCTCCGAATCCTGCAATTTGGCCAGCGCCTCTTTCTGGATCTGACGAACACGCTCCCGGCTAATGCCAAACTCCAACCCGACTTCATCCAGTGTGCGCGGCTGGTAATCATTCAATCCATACCGGAGTTCGAGAATCCGTTTCTCGCGATCGGTCAGCCGTTCGTCCAGAGCCCGCTCCAACTCTTCGAACAACAGGTGCTCGAACGTCTGGCGCTCCGGGGACTCCGCACTCTGATCCTCGATGAAGTCGCCAAGGACTGACCCGTCGTCGTCGTAGCCGATCGGCATGTCCAGCGACGTCATACTTTGCGCGGTCTTCTTCGCTTTGATGATATTCTCGACCGATGTCTCCAGCTCCTGGGCAAGATTCTCCGGCGTGGGAAGCTCGCCGAACTCCTTGAGGTGATTCCGCTCCACCTGATAAATCTTACGGATCAGCTCGTTGATGTGCGTCGGTACACGGATCGTCCGTGAGCGGTTCGTGATCGCACGGAGAATCGCTTGACGGATCCACCATGTGGCATACGTAGAGAACTTGTACCCCTTCTTGTAATCGAACTTCTCGATCGCCTTCATCAGTCCGAGGTTGCCCTCTTGAATCAGATCGAGAAACGGGAGTCCGCAGCCGCGATACTTCTTCGCGATCGATACAACCAGCCGCAGATTGGCTTCGGCAAGCTCCTCTCGTGCCCGAGCATCCCCGTTTTCGATCCGCTTCGACAACCGAACCTCATCCTCTCGCGTCAGCAGAGGAACACGGCTGATCTCGCCGAAATAGGTTCGGATCGGGTTATCGGAACGGGAGGCTCGCTCCCGTGTTCGTAGATCCATCTCCGGGAGCTTCGTTTCATGGAGCTGCTCGGTCAAATTCAGAGTTGCCTTTGCCTGGTTCATCCTATCCTCCTGGTCCACCATCGCGCGAAGTGTGTACCAGTGTCTCTACAAGCCAAAATGAATCGGGAGACGACATCCCCCGATTCCCCACACATACTTGACGTATTCGGCGTCAAGACTACGACACCGGGTATCCATCATCATCCTTAGCCATCTACCTAACCTGTGAAGTATAGCACTTTTGATACTCCAAGTGAAGGGCGAAATCGGTTGCGTCCTCCTTCGTTCGGCGGCTACAATTCCCCTTCATATGGATGCCAAATGTCCCTTCACCATCCGCATGATGCGTCCCGCCGACTATCACGGCGTTCTTGATCTGTGGAGAGCTTGTGGGCTGCCCTCACGCCCTCTTGGCAGAGACTCCGAGCCGCACATTCGTAGAGAACTCGCCGCCACGCATGCATCGTTCTTGCTGGCGGAAGACCCACAGAATCAGTTGATCGGAACCGTCTTTGCCACACACGATGGCCGAAAGGGATGGATCAACCGTCTTGCCGTCGATCCTCGATGGCAGAGCCGGGGTGTCGGTCGTGCACTGGTTCTTGCCGCCGAGGAACACCTCCGGACTCTCGGAATCGGCATCATCGCTTGCCTCATCGAGGGCGACAATGATCGATCCGAGCAGCTGTTCACATCGCTGGGGTACGTCTTTCACGATGACATCCGCTACTACACAAAGCGGAAACACCCGGGCATCTAGAACAGCACCGGCACCGCCTACAGCGTGGGAGACATCGGCACATCGGGAACGATAACGTCCTTGGAGACAATCTCCGATGCTGTCTCCTCACCGAGATGCATCGAACGGACCTGCAATTGGACCGTGTATGTTCCTTCAACCGGGAATCGGATCGTGATCGCCGGATCCGTTACGGTGTCGGTGATCCAACCCAGCGGGTAATACTCCACTCCTTCGCCGATATCGCCGCCCGACTTACTCACCGCCCACAGGTAGGCAACAATCGCGTCTCCATCCTCATCGTACGACATGTTTGCATCCAGTGTGACGACAAGGGGTTCACCCGCAACAGGGTTGTAGACCTCGAACACAGCCGTCGGAGCATGATCGACGAACAGCAAATCACACCCGGTTGCCACTCCCAGAATTAGCACCGACAGTAGCACGACGAAGATCTTCCATCGTCTCATCGATCCTCCCTTTGCTGATCGATCAGGGTTCACGTTCTCCCTTAGGTAGCTACAGGTTCCTGGGGAACAAACTCTCCCCATCCCGCGTCCCCGACAAACCGCCCGTTCTCGATGACGGCCTTCCCGCGAACGATCGTCGTCTTCGGCCACCCGCGCACCTCACGATCCTCGTACGGCGAGAAGTCGGTGGCCATATGCAGGTCATCGGCTCGAATCGTTCGCCGCTCACTCGGGTCGATCACAACGATGTCGGCGTCGGCTCCAACGGCGAGCCTGCCCTTGCGGGGCCACAGCCCCAGCGCTCGTGCCGGACGTTCACAGAGTACCTCCACAAGCCGCTCCGGGGGAATTCGACCGGCATGGACGCCTTCCTCCACCAGCAAGGGGAGAAGGGTTTCGACCCCGGGGAGCCCGTACGGCAAGTCCACGAACCGTTCATGTTCTTCCTTCTCGGCTGTTCGGAATGGGCAGTGGTCGGTGGCGACAAGGTCGATCCCCCCTGCCACCAGCCCTCGCCACAGCGCTTCCCGATCGCGGGCCGCTCGCAGCGGAGGTGTCGCGGCGAAGCATCGTCCGCGAGGCCCCTCGTACGCTGTTTCGTCCAACAGAAGGTACTGCGGGCATGTTTCCACCCACAGCGCAGGCGCGCCACCGTGTGCCACCCTGTGCCGCCGCGCTGCCTCCACTTGGTCCAGCCCTTTCCGCGATGTGAGATGGGCAATCCGCAATTCGGCCCCCGCCTCCTGCGCGAGCAGGCAAACCCGCGCCACAGCCTCCGCCTCACACACATCGGGCCGCGCGGAAGGAAGATCCGTCACAGATGTCCGTCCTTGCATCAGCAGCTTCTCCGTCAGCGACAAGATGATCCCGTCGTTCTCTGCGTGAACGACCGCCCGCGCGCCAAGCTCTGCCAATCGGCGAAAGCTTCGCAACAACATCCCGTCGTCGGTCATCCGGCCGGAGGATGAGTATGTGGTGTAGAACTTGAACGAGCGCACGCCAAGCCGGCACGCCTCCACGAACTCATCCAGGCGAGACGGCGTCATGCCCACGACCTCGCCGTGGAGGCTGTAGTCGATCGCGCTGACGTCGGCCTCTCTGCAACGTGACTCGATCGACTCCGACAAGCTCATCTCCGGTCGCGACACCGAGAAGTCGACGATGCAGGTCACCCCTCCGAATGCCGCCGCGATGCTGCCGCTGCCGAAATCGTCACTGGACCGCAGCCCGCGGACCGGCAACGCCATGTGTGTGTGCACGTCGACAACTCCGGGCAAGACCCAACACCCGGTGGCGTCAATCTCACGCTTCCCTCGAACGGCATCACCGAATCCGGCGATCCGTCCATCGGTAACTGCGACGTCGAGACGCTCCCGGCGCCCAGCACGGAATACGGTCCCGTTGCGAATCACAAGCTGAGATTCAGGCATCCTCAAACTCCATGATGAACTGTGCCGCCAGCTCTCCGACGACACGGCGTCTGTATTCCCCCGTACCGCGCACATCATCGATCGGGGAAACCTGCTCGCACACCATCGCCCGAGCCGCGTCCGCAGTCGCCTTCCCGACCGAACGTCCGATCAGTCGGTCTTCGACGGATCGTAGCCGCAATGGAGTCGGAGCCACCGATCCAACGGCAAGCGCGATCCCACGAAGGGTCATCCCTTCCACAACCGCCCAGCCGCCAAGAGATGCCACGGCGATCGTCATCGCCTTGCGCCGTCCCACTTTATGGAAGAACGCTCGTGATGTTTCCGGGATCCTGGTCAAGTCGATCTCGATCGATCGGATAACCTCTCCTTGCTCCAGCACGGTTCGCCCCGGTCCTTCCAGCAATCGTTCCACCGGAAGAGATCGATCTCCGTGCGCGGAGACCGTCCGAACGGACGCATCGTAGGCAAGAAGCGCGAGAACGCCATCCGCAGCAGGAGACGCGTTCGCCAGGTTTCCGCCAAGCGTTCCGCGGTTGCGGATCTGCGACGATCCAAGCGACTTCAGCGCAAGCGCCAACAGCGGGAGCCGAGCGCAGATCTCTTCCGAGGCGAGGATCTCGGATTCGGCTACCGCCGCTCCGAGTACGAGCCGGTCGGAGGTCATCCGGATCTCTCGCAGATCCGCCACTTCCGAGATATCGACCAGCGTCTTGCATGTCAGTGCACCGCTCCGGAGCTTGACCATGAGATCGGTGCCACCGCAGAGCGCAACGGCACCCGGTTCCGACAGCGCACCCACAGCCGCATCCAGCGTGACGGCCTTGACGAACTCCAGTGTCACATCGAGCTCCTTTCCAGATCCGCTCGGGTATCCACATCCTCGACCACGCCATGATCCTCGACATCCAGATACGTCACGTCCTCCTCGTGCGCGCGAAGATATCGCCTTGCTCCCTCATCGCCCCGCAAGCTAGGCCGTATCGCGGCTAGCATTCCGGCCGAGAGATACACCGGGAAACCCGGACGTTGACGAAACCGTGGGACGACAGCTCGTGCCCCTTCCCAAGCCAGCCCAAGGACTCGTGCCACCGTATCCGGCTCCACAAACGGGCGGTCCGCGTGATGAATCAAGCATCCGATCGAAGCCGGATCCACCGCGTCGATCGCCATGCGAAGGGAAGAGGCGAGACCGGTCGCAAACGCGCGATTCTCCACAAACGAGAGGCGGTTCACTTGCTGCGGAAACGCCTGTTCGAGCGTCTCGCGAACCGTGTCGGCGCAATGGCCGACAACGATGATCATCTGTCGCGCTCCGCCACGCCTCAACCGGTCGACCGCCGAGACCACCATGGGTCGCCCGTTGACAACCGCCAACGGCTTCGGTCCCGCCGTCTCAAAGCGTCGACCCGCTCCGGCTGCTAGGACGATCGTATCGATTCGCCTTCTTCCTGCATCCACGCCGCCGCCTTCTTGACCGCCTCGATGATCTTCGCATACCCGGTACAACGACACAGATTCCCTTCAAGTCCCGCTTGGATCTCTTCCTCGCTCGGATCCGGGTTCTCGCTTAGGAGCGCTACGGTCGCCACAACAAATCCGGGCGTGCAAAATCCGCACTGCACAGCCCCGGTCTCCATGAATGCGCGTTGAACCGGGTGCAGCTCGCCGTCGCGGGACAGTCCTTCGATGGTGACCACATCCCTGCCGTTAACGCTCGGAGCAGGGATGAGGCACGAGTTGACGGCCTTGCCATCGAGGAGAACCGTACACGCGCCGCACTCTCCTTCTCCGCACCCCTCCTTCGTCCCGGTGAGATGCAGATCTTCTCGGAGAAGATCGAGCAGGCGGACCGATCCATCCGTTTCGCAAACCGTCGTCTCGCCGTTTAGGTGAAACTCGATCTTCATAGCACCCTCCGCAACGCCTCGATCGACGCATCGACCTCCGTTGCCGATCCTGCAACCTTTCGAGCGCTGGCAATGTCTTTCAATCCATTCCCCGTGACCATGACCGCCACCCGTTTTCCCGCCAGCTCGCCTTGTGAGGCAAGTTTCTGCGCGCCTGCGTACGCTGCAGCCCCTGCCGGCTCCGCGAACACGCCGGTATCACGCGCCAATCCCGCGAGCGCATCGAGGATCTCCTCGTCGGAAACACAGACGAAACCGCCCCTGGTCCGCCGCACATAGCGAACCGCTTTCACGATGTCGCGCGGCTTCCCGACACAGATGCTGTCGGCAACCGTGTCCGCCACGACATCGACGATTTCTACGTCGTTCGTCCCTTCACCTGTTCGATCAAACGCAGCCGCGACGGGGGACGATCCTTCCGCCTGTACGCCGATGACACGCGGGATTCGATCGATCCACCGTAGACGAAGCAACTCCTGGAATCCTTTGCAGACCCCGCTGATCACAGATCCATCGCCGACCGCAACGAACACGACATCCGGGACATTCCACCGAAGCTGCTCGGCCAGTTCCAGCGCCCCTGTCTTTTTCCCTTCGACCAGGTAGGGGTTCATCGCCGCCGACCGGTTGTACCATCCGAACGCTTCCGACGCCTCCGATGCGAGATCGTAGGCATCATCGTAGGTTCCACGCACGAGAAACACGCGTGCTCCGTAGATCAGAAGCTGCGCAATCTTCGCCTCCGGAGCCGACCTCGGCACAAAGATGACCGCCTGCAACGGCGTCGCCGCCGCAAACCCCGACAGTGAACTCGCCGCGTTTCCGGTAGACGCGCACGTGACAACCGACTCTGCCCGCTCTTGCGCCTTGATCACCACCACCGAGCTGGCACGATCTTTGTACGATGCCGTCGGGTTCTGTCCATCGTCTTTGATCACCAGGTCAGCAAGGCCTCCCAGCCGTTCCCCCAACGCCGGAAACCGGTACGCCGGTGTGCAGCCAACGCGCAACGGCTGGATGTACGTGCGGTCACGAATCGGCAGAATCGGTAGAAAGCGCCACATCGCCCGTTCAGGATCGTTCTGCAACGCGTCCCTTGACCAGCTTCGCGCGATCTTGTCGTAGTCGTACACCACCTCCAGCGTGCCCCGCCGTGGTCCGCACGTCGGGCAGGTGTAGGCAATGCTCGCCTCTTCGTACTCCGCGCCGCACGTCACGCAACGCAACCCCTTCACATCACCCAACGGCACCCCCTTGTTCCGGAATCACGTAAGCCGCCGTCTCCCGGATTCCCCGCTCGATCGTCACCATCTCCGCAACGGGAACCATCGAGAAGACTCGGCCGTTCGTTTCGTTTGCCTCACCTTTCGGGCCGTCCACCCCCACAACCTCCATCGCGGATGAGAGGCGAATCTCCAGCCCCGCCCACCGACAGACGATCCCGTCCCCACGTGACATGAGGCTGATCGTCTCGCCGTTCAGCCGCCGTTCGATCCGGTCAGCCGTGATCCGGAACGCATTGTCCGACTCGGCGACAAACGCTTCGCGATCCAGGAACAGGCGAGGTTTGTCTGCATACGGGCGCCCCTGGTGCACGCAGAAGGTGGCACAGTTCCCGCACTCGTTGCACAGATCCTCGATATGAACGATCTGCCGCCGCTGGCGGATGGAGAACCGCTCTTCGTCCACCGCTTCCCATCGACCGTCTCTCCATGCGATCCGCGGCACGTCTCTCGCTACGGGATCAACACAGATGACGATGTTCGCACGGTTCGGGCACACCTCAACGCACTTGTCACAGACACTCGAGCATTGCAGACAACGTTCCGCCTCCTTGCTCGCTTGCGATGGAGCGAGCGTCTGCTCGACCAGATCGAACCCGTCGCGTGCCGCCGGGTCGATCGCATCCGGATGCTGGCGCAGTTCGCGTCGCGCTCGCGTTCGTTTGACGTTCTTGAGATCCTCGGAATCCAACTCGAACGCCGGCTTCTGCGGAAGCTCGAACGGCACGCCAAGACGTTCACAGATCGTCTTCGCGGCACGACGTCCGTCGGCGCACGCTTCGACGATCGTCGCCGCGCCCCGTACCGCATCTCCACCGGCATAGACGCCGCTCGCGGAGGTCTCCCCCGTGGTGCCGTCAACGTTTACAGCCCCACGGCGATCGACTGCGATGACGCTCCGGCGAAGAAACGGAGCGTCCGCCCGCTGCCCGACCGCGACGATCACGGTGTCGGCATCGATGCTGAACTCCGAGTTCGCCAATGGAACCGGTCTTCTCCGGCCGTCGGCGTCCGGCTCCCCCGGCGCCGTCTTCAGACATTCCAATCCGGTCACACACCCGTCCGACACCAAGACCCTTTGCGGCGCCGCCTGCTCGATGATCCGATTTCCTTCTCCCAGCAGGTCGTCGATCTCCTCCGTGTCGGCCGGCATGTCCTCCTGCGCCCGGCGGTAGACCAGTGTGACCGGCTTGCCGGTCAGCCGCCGTGCCGTTCGCGCGGCATCCATCGCGGTGTTCCCGCCCCCGATCACGACGACGCGCTCTCCCAGGTTTCCGCCGAGGCTCGAATCCACATCGTGGCCTTCATCCCGGACACGGGCAAGGAACGAAAGTGCTGACCATACGCCGTTTGCCTCTTCGCCCTCGATCCCCAACCGGGCATCCCCGGGGAAACCACAACCGATGACGACGGCATCGTTTCCTTGCTCCAACAATCGTTCCGGCGCGTCTGTCTGCCGGCTTCCCAGCTCGAACGTCACGCCAAACCGGCGGATGCGATCCACGTCCTCCCGCACAACCGCTGCGGGGAGGCGGAATGACGGAGCAATCGAGGGCATTCCCCCGAGATGCTCACCGGCCTCGTAGACCGTCACCTGGATCCCGTTGAACCCCAAGTAGAACGCAGCCGACAGCCCCAACGGCCCGCCGCCGATGACCGCCACGCGGTGTTCTGTCGCCCGGATCGGCGAGAGTGCAACGGTCGATCGATCGACCGCATACCGTTTCAGCGTACGGATCGACACGCTCTGGTCGTAGTTATTCCGCGTGCACCTCTCTTCGCATCGGTGCGTACACACATATCCCGTGATCCCCGGCAGCGGGTTTTTCGACAGGATCGCCTGCATCGCCTTCGTCGGCTGTCCCTTTGCGATCCACCATGCATACTCCGGAACATCCTGAGCCACCGGGCACTTCGCGGTGCAGGGCGCCGCGATGCAGTCAAACATCTCAAGCGGCGTCTCGGTCTTCGGAAGCTCTCTCTCCACATACCCCTTCCGATATCGGGGATCTCTCAATGCCTCATCGGCAGCCCGCTCGAGGGCGGCGCTGCGATCCTCCGCCCACTCGTCGAGACCGCGCACGTCTCGTCCGCGCAATGCCTCGTCGATTTCCTCGAGATACTGCGCCAACCGCCCGTACCCGCCCGGCTTCAGAAGATCCGAAGCCATCGTCACCGGACAAGCGCCGCAGGCCAGGAGTTCCGCGACGTTCCATGCGTCCGCCCCGGCGGAGTACGAAACACGGAGACTCTCCCCGATGTCGGCAACCAGCCGACGAAAGAGCTGAACTGTGATCGGATATAGAGCTCGCCCGGACATGTACATTTCCTCACCGGGCAGCACGCCCCGGTGATTCGCAAGGGCAAGCGTGTTGCTGAGTTTGACCCCGAATTGCAGCCCTCGCGAACCCGCAACATCGTTCAGTCGGCGGATCAACTGCAACGCCCGCTCGTACTTCAGATCGTTCTCAAACACGGAATCGGGGATGTGGATCTCCCGATACCCGAGGACATCGGCAAGGATCGTACGGACGTCATCCGCACCCAGTAGCGTCGGATTCAGTTTGATGATGGTGTGCAGCCCCATGTCCTCAAGCAGGAATCGCCCGATCTTCTCGATCTCGTCCGGTGGGCATCCGTGCATTGTCGACAGAGTGACACTGTTGGAGATCGTGCCAGGAATACTCACCCCGGCAAGACGGGGATCTCGCACTGCAGCGATCTTCCGCAAGCTCTCCACCTCGGCGGAGGCATCCCGGATCCGGCGAAGGAACGCCTGGATAGGGTCGGATTGGATTCCCTCAAGGTTGTAGCCGACGCTCATGTTGAAGATCGTTCCCGATCCGCCAGGTTCGCTCGATACGGCTTGCCTCCAAGAGGGATCGTCCAAGGCGAGCTTCTCGGCAAGCAGGTGAATCAGGACCCATGCCTTGACGTACTCCGCCCCGGCCTGCTCCAGCCGGAGCTCTTGCGACCACTCGACGTTGTACCCTTCGTCCTCCATGTCGATGCACGGACGAGGGATCTCCAACTGATCCAGAATCTGGACGGTCTTCAATTCGATGAACCGCCCTCCGCAAAGCCATGCAGACACGATATTCTGTGCCATTTGCGTGTGCGGTCCGGCGGCGGGTCCGATCGGCGACGCAAGCCGCTCGCCGAACATCTCGGACGAATAGGGGGCGTCGTTCGGTACCGCCTTGAACAGCTGTCTGGGCACCCCAAAGATCGATCCGCTCTGTTCCAGCTCGCAGATTGCCCAGTCAAAAAGCCGCTCAAACGGCTGGGGCTTCATCAGATCCGACATGTTGTGTCATGCCTCCTTCCGCCTACCGCGCCAACCTCTTGATCCCGTCGATCGTCCGGGACAACAGCCACCCCGAAGGAGCGATGGACCCGCCATCCCTCGACAATAGGATCAGAGGCGCTTCCACAGACTCGCGGCGACTTCTCGTGATCGCGCATACGTCCGCTCTTCATCCAGTTCGGCGAATCGGCCCTCACGCAAAACTTCGCGTCCGCCGACCCACACATCCGAGACTCGCAACGCATGCACCGCCATCCCAAATAGTATGTGCCCCAGAGCGTTTGAAGAGTCAAGCGGCGTTGGCGGCACGTAATCAAGAACGACGATGTCTGCAGCGGTCTCGGGTTCGATCCTCCCGAAACCGACGCCACCACCGAACGCCCGCTCGGCGATCAATGGATTGCACCGGAACAGCAACTGATCCAGCATCCCGAAATCGCCGGCAAGAGAATCCTGACGGGTGTGTTTCTGCAGCAGCCCCGCAGTCATCAGTTCCCCGAACATGTTGCAACCCAAGCCGTCCGTTCCCAGCCCCACCGGAATCGAACGGCTGAGAAACGCCGGGATGTCGAGAAACCCGACGGCGTTGTTCATGTTGGAATGGGGATTGTGCACAACCAGCGCTCCTCGCTCGGCGATCAGATCCCGCTCGCCCTCGTCGAGATGGAGACAGTGAGCGAGGATCGAATTCGGTCGAAGAAGACCGAATCGATCGAGCCGTTCGACGATCCGCATCCCGTATTCCGCTTCGCTCCGCTCCTCGTCTTCCGGACCTTCAGCCACGTGAATGTGAACTCCGCGGCCGACCGGAATCTGCTCGGCGACGCTCTCGAGCGTCTCATCCGATACCGTGAACGCTGCGTGGAGCCCGAACAATCCCTGCTCAAAACGGCCGTGCTCCTCCATTGCCTCAAGGAATGAACGGTTCTCCTCGATCCCCGCTCGGGCAATCGCCGCGCCGTCTCGATCCGAAACCTCATAGCAGTAACACCCGCGCAGCCCCACTCGGCCGCTGACCGCATCGCGCAGGGCGTCCAGGCTTCCCTCGACCGCATTGGGACTGGCGTGATGATCGATCAGCGTCGTCACACCGCAGCGCACCGCTTCCATCGCCCCGACGAGTCCGCTCATCGAGACATCTTCAAGGGTCAGAGCCTTATCGAGCCGCCACCAAAGCTGCTCGAGGATCTCCGTGAACGTTGTCGGCGCATAGGGGGAGACCCCCATTCCCCTGGCGAGCGCGCTGTAGAGATGCGTGTGCGCGTTGACCATGCCGGGCAGAATCAAGCGGCCGGGTCGATCGATACGCTCCGCCTGTTCCCATCCGTCCGGCAGGCGGTCCTCCCTCGCAAGGACTGCACTGACGTTCCCATCACTCACCAGCAGCACGGGATTCTCAAGCACGCGCTGCATCCCGTCCCACATCCATCCCCCGGTCAGGATCTTCTTCATCAGACGCGACCTCCATTGTTGTCAACCATGAACGGTAGCACCGGCAAGGTTGTCTGACAAGTCATAGCAGGGGCATGCCGAGAGCAATATCCGAGCATCACCTGTTGACAAGCTCCCCTGATACCTCTTAGGATGTTTCATGCGGATCTCCCGACCCACTCCTCGCACCCGGCATCACTCCAGCAGCGAGTCAGAATCCGTCGTAGCCGGTCAGGCTCCCGCTGTTGAGCTGCGCGGTATCGTCAAGACATTCCCTGGAGTGGTGGCCAACGACGGCGTAGACCTCACGGTAGAGCGGGGCGAGATCCACTGTCTTCTGGGCGAGAACGGCGCTGGGAAAACGACACTGATGCGGATCCTCTACGGGCTTTACCAGCCCGACGAGGGCACCATCGTGCTCAACGGGAAGACCGTCACCATCTCCTCACCACGAAAGGCCCTCGAACACCGCATTGGGATGGTTCATCAGCACTTCCACCTTGTCCCCACCCTGTCCGTGGAAGAGAACATCATTCTTGGACTCGATGAAGGCCCCAGCCCGCTTCTCCACAGCCGGAGAACCCGAGCCAAAATCCGTGACCTTGCCAAAGAGTTCGGGCTCGAGGTCGATCCGCAAGCCAAGGTGTGGCAGCTCTCAGTCGGCCAGCAGCAGCGCGTGGAGATTCTCAAGGCGCTGTACCGCAAGGCGGATGTGCTCATCATGGACGAGCCGACAAGCGTCCTTACCCCTCAGGAAGTAAGCGGCCTGTTCGGGACGCTTCGCAGCCTGGTGGACGCCGGCCTAACGATCGTCTTCATCACCCACAAGCTGGATGAGGTGATGCAGATCAGTGACCGGGTTTCGGTCCTTCGAAAGGGGACGATCGTCGGAACCGTCCACACCTCCGAGACGGACAAACGGACGTTGGCAAGGCTGATGGTAGGACGCGAAGTGGTGTTCCGTGTCGAGAAGCCTTTGGTGGAACGAGGGGCGGTCGTCCTCTCCGTGAAGGATCTTCACACCACCAATGACCGCGGCCTCAAGGCGCTCAACGGCATCTCCTTTGATCTCTACGCAAGTGAGATCCTCGGAGTCGCCGGCGTATCCGGAAACGGCCAACACGAGCTGTCTGAGGTATTGACCGGTCTTCGCCGCGCCGGCCACGGGCAAGCCGTTCTGCAGGCTCAGGATCTCACGCACTGCTCGGCACGCGAGATCGCCGATCTTGGCGTGGCACATGTTCCGACAGAGCGGATTCGCGTGGGCACGGTTCCAAGCATGACCATCCGCGAGAACCTTCTTCTCAAGCGCTACCGACAGGCTCCGTTCAGCCGATGGGGGTTCCTCAACGACACAGCCGCCAAGACCCATGCAGAGGGGGCGATGCAGGAATACTCGATCTCGGCACCGCACGATGGTGTCGCCGCCAAGTTGTTGTCCGGAGGCAATATCCAGCGACTCGTGCTCGCCCGCGAGCTCTGCGGCGATCCTGCCCTGATTATCGCTGCACACCCAACCTACGGATTGGACGTGGGTGCCACCGAGCAGGTTCGCGAAACGCTGCTACAGCAACGTTCAAATGGTGCGGCGATTCTGCTGATTTCAGAGGATCTCGACGAGATCCTTCAGCTGTCCGACCGCATCCTCGTGCTTTTCGAGGGAGAGATCATGGGGGTCCTGCCGGCGGACCAGGCAGATCCGAATGAGATCGGTCTCCTGATGGCCGGCTCGCGTAGGCAGGAGGTCGTCACATGAGGCTGCTCTCTCGGATTCACGTAGAGCGACGCACGACACCGCCCGCCTGGGTTGTGGTGTCCGTTTCGGTCGGTGCGATCATCGCCGCGCTTCTGGTTGCGGGAATCTTCTTTCGCGCCTACGGCATCTCGCCTCTTCGCGCCTACGGCGACATCCTCCGCGGAGCGTTCGGAAGCCGCTTGGGCATCACCGAAACCATCCGGCGTGCCATTCCGCTGCTTCTCATTGGCGTCGGACTCACGGTCGCTTTCCGGGCGTTGTTCTGGAACATCGGCGCAGAAGGCCAGCTTCTGGTCGGAGCGGTCGCTGCATCGGGAATCGCTTTGTTCTCGGGCCTTCCCGGCGCGCTTCTTCTTCCTGCCATGTTCATCGGCGGGTTCCTCGCCGGTGCCGCGTGGGGGATCATCCCCGCCGCGCTCAAAAGCAAACTCGGCATCAATGATGTCATTACGACGCTGATGATGAACTACATCGCCATCTACATCGTGGAGTGGCTCATCCACGGCCCATGGAAAGGCCCGACCATGCGTGGATTCGCGTACACAGATCCGTTTCCGGCCGCCGCGGTTCTGTCAACCGTGGGTGACACACGCATCCATTGGCCGACGCTGGTCATCGGAATCGCCGCCGCGATCATCGCGTATGTTCTTGTCAAGCGAACGCGCGCAGGCTTCGAGATCCGTGTCGTCGGCGAGAATCCGCATGCCGCGAAGTACTCGGGTATCAGCCATGTGAAAGTCACCCTTCTTGCGATGGCGTTCTCCGGCGGGATGGCCGGAATGGCCGGGGTTGGAGAGGTGGCCGGTATTCACCACATGCTGCTTGGTCCGGCCAACGTCACAGGTGGCTACGGGTACACGGCAATCATTGTCGCCTGGCTTGCACGCCGGAATCCGTTGGCCGTTATCGTCACGGCATTCCTGTTCGCTGTCTTGTTGAGAGGCGGGGACGTCATCAAGGTATCCCTGGGACTCCCTTTCCAGCTGGTGAACGTGTTCAACGGATTGATTCTGTTCTTCCTGATCGGAAGTGACATCTTGATGAGGTATCGAATCTCGTTCGACCGGAAGGAGAGAAGAGCGGCATGAACTGGGAGAGTTGGGTCATCGCGACGTTCAGCCGTACACTCGCCTACGGAACCCCCTTGCTGCTGGCGACGCTGGGAGAGATCTACGCGGAGAGATCCGGTGTCCTCAATCTTGGCGTCGAAGGGATGATGGTCATCGGGGCGTTCGCAGGATTCGCCGTTGCCCACAGCACCGGAAATCCATGGCTTGGGGTTCTCATCGCTTCGGTGGTCGGCGGGATCTTCTCGTTGATTCACGCATTCGCCAGCATCACACTACGTGCGAATCAAGTCGTTTCCGGGCTTGCCCTAACGATGCTCGGTCTCGGTCTTTCGGGAGTCCTCGGCCGCCGTTTCGAGGGGTGGCCGTTGCTTCACCCCCTGGAGGAGGTCACCGTGCCGGGGTTGTCGAGGATTCCGGTCCTCGGACCCATTCTCTTTGACGGTCAGAATGTCCTCGTATACATCGCCATCGCGCTCGCCATCGTGCTGTGGTACGTGCTCTATCGCACACGGATCGGCGTCAGCATCCGCGCCGTAGGAGAAGACCCGGCCACCGCCGACTCGTTGGGTGTGAATGTCGCTCGTATCCGCTATCTGTGCGTCTTTGTCGGCGGTGTTCTTGCGGGGATGGCCGGAGGGTATCTCTCCATCGCCTATCGCCCGTCATGGACGGACGGAATGACCGCAGGCATGGGCTGGATCGTCATCGCGCTCACGATCTTCGCTTTCTGGAACCCGTTGCTCGGTCTGGTCGGAGCGTATTTCTTCGCCGCGTTGTTCCATCTGTCGTTTCGTCTTCAAGCATGGGTGGCACCGGAGATCCTGAAGGCGATGCCTTATGCACTTGCGATCCTGGTATTGATTGCTGTTTCTCGCGGAACTCTTCAGAAGCGGATGGGCGCACCATCCGCATTGACGTTGCCATATCGAAGGGGAGAAGAGTAGGAATAGGAGGCGGCCCACGCGCGAGCTTCGGCCGCACGTGAGCCGAGAGGTATTGATCCAAACGGTCAAGGAGGTTGGGCAATGAAACGCGTGTTGGTAGCACTAGGACTTCTCGCCATTGTCTTCTCGGTCGGAATGGTGGCGCTTGCGGATGCCTACGTTCCGGGAACACCGATGAAGGTCGGACTCATCTATGTAGGTCCAATCGGTGACTACGGTTGGACATACGCACACAACGAGGCACGTTTGATTGTGGAGGACACGTTCCCATGGGTGGAAACCTACTTCGTGGAGAACGTAGCCGAGGGCCAAGAAGAAGCATTCATCGATCAGCTGCTCGCTGAATTCGACGTCGATGTCGTCATCACGACCAGTTTCGGTTTCATGAACGGAACCTACGCCGCAGCACAGCGCTACCCCGACAAGATCTTCGCTCATGCTTCGGGGTTCATGCGAGCGCCGAACATGCTCACGTACATGGCGGATTTCTATCAGGTCTACTACCTCAACGGAATCATCGCCGGTGCGTTGACCGAAACGGACAAGGTCGGGTACGTAGGCGCGTTCCCGATTCCGGAGGTCAAGCGTCACCTGAATGCCTTCGCCCTGGGAGTGCAGGCGGCGAACCCCGAAGCCGAGGTCCAGGCAAGCTGGATCTACGAGTGGTTCAATCCGGCAGGAGCTAAGGAAGCAACGGAGGCCTTGATCGCTGACGGATGCGACATGTTCGCGTTCACCGAAGATTCGCCGACCGTGGTTCAGGTGGCCGCGGACAACGAAATGATGAGCTTCGGTCACTACGGTTCCCAGATGTACCAGTTTGCGCCCGACTATGTCGTCTCGGGTCAGGCGGTCCGCTGGGAAGCGATCTACATCGACTTCCTCCAGAAGATCTACGACGGCGTCTACACGGCCGAGAACCTCCAGAACGTGGACTACTGGTGGTTGATGGCACAGGACGCGGTCGCCGCGGAAGCTCAGCCGGGTGTGCCGATCAATCCGCTGCATGTCGATGCGTTGAAAGCGTACATGATCGATGATCCCGCCCTCGGGATGATCTCGGCGTACGATCTCTTCTACACACGGCTGGCACAGTTCTCGAACCCCGGTGTGACGTTCGATCCCTTCGAGGGGCCGATCGTCGATCGCACCGGCGTGCTCCGCGTGGAAGAGGGCGCATGGCTTTCCGTGGACTCGCTGATCACGATGGAATGGGCCGTATCCAACGTCGTGGGTCCATGGCCCAATGAGCCGTAACCCGATTCCCATACTATCAGCCGAGCGCGCCCCGGGAACCACCGGGGCGCGCTGGCGTTCTTCTCCCGCATGACTTGCACCTGTTTCGCTCCGTTTCGATAATTCCGGAAGAAGGAGGACTCGTGGGACTACCTCATGTGACATCCGTTGTGCGCCCAACATCCCTTGAGGAGGCGTACGACCTGCTGATCAATGCGGACGGTGCAGCACGATGGCTCGCGGGAGGCATTGATATCGTGCGGCAATCCCCTTCCGACGATACGACACTCATCGATATCTCGGCGCTCCCGCTCCATGACATCACCCCCGAGCAAGAAGGGAGAGTCGTTTCGATCGGCGCTGCCGTGACATTGACGGAATTGATGGAGAGCCCGCTCATCGCTCCACTTCATCACGGCGAGTTGGTTTCGATGTTCGCCGGCGTCGCTTCTCCGCTTCTCAGGAATCTTGCGACCCTCGGTGGAAGCCTCGGTTCATGCCACCCGTGGTCGGACATTCATACGTTGCTCCTCGCCCTCGGCGCACACGTGGAAGTCTACGATGGCAGCTATCATACCGTGGACCTGGCGGATGTCGCGCCGCAACGCTCTGTTTCACGTGCGTTGTACACCAGGATCCTCATCCCGGTTCCCAATGGCAACCAAGCCGCTTCCTTCGAGAAGTTCGCGCGTACCAAGTTTGATGTGGCTCTGTTGAACTGCGCCTGCTGTATCTCGATCGATGCCGGCCGCGTGGAGTCCGCGCGTGTCGTTGCCGGCGGGACTCCGGCACGTGCAGCCCGCATCCAAGCAGCCGAAGCAAGGCTGCTCGATACGAACCTCGATGACGCCGCGATCCGGCACGCGGCAGATGCCGCCGCAGACGAGCCCGGCCTACGCGAGGATGTCCGCGCCTCCGCGGAGTACCGCCGGGTTCTGTTGAAGACGGGGATCCGGCGTTGCTTGCTGAGGGTTCGCTCTCGGACAGATCTCGGTAGCGGTTCACTCACCGAGAGAGGGGTGTCATGAAGATCGATCTCACCGTCAATGGCAAGGATCTCGTGATGGATGCAGCTCCCGGCGAGACGCTCCTCGAACTGCTGCGCCGCGAGGGATATAAGAGCGTCAAGAAAGGATGCGGAACAGGAGATTGTGGCGCATGTGCCGTGTTGCTCAACGGTCGTGCTGTCAACTCCTGCCTCGTGCTCGCCGCCAAGGCGTCCGGCTCCGCGGTGACGACAATCGAGGGCATCTCCGGTGATGGAGAGCTACACCCAGTTCAGCAGGCGTTTCTCGACGGTGGTGCCATCCAGTGCGGGTACTGTACCCCGTCGATGGTCCTGACAACGATCGATTTCCTATCGCGCAACCCGGATCCTTCGGACGATGAGATTCGTGCCGCGATCGCCGGGAACCTCTGCCGTTGCACCGGATATGACAAACAAGTGGCCGCAATTCGTGACGCCGCGGCCCGGATGAGAGGAGGTCCCCATGAGGCGTGACGAGACGCACACGCAATCGTTTCGCACCGTCGGACACAGCGAGCGGAAGGTTGACGGAGTGTCCTTGGTCACCGGAAAACCGACATTCGTTGCCGACATCGACCTTCCGAACACCCTTCACGTGCGCCTGCTGACCAGTCCCCATCCGCACGCAAGGATCTCGCACATCGACACGTCCGCCGCCGAGGCGATGCCGGACGTCGCATGCGTTTTGACCCACAAGAACACCCCCCCGACCCGCTACACGACAGCCGGCCAGGGATATCCGGAGCCGTCTCCGTACGACACACGCATGTTCGATCCCAAGGTCCGCTTCGTAGGGGATCGGGTCGCCGCGGTGGCCGCGGAAACCCCGGAAGCGGCCGAGAAGGCCGTGGAGAGCATCCGTGTCGAGTACGAGCCGCTTGAGCCGGTTCTCTCACTGGACGAGGCATTGGCCGACGGAGCTCCGATCATCCATGACGAGCCGGATGCCAAGGGAATCTACGAACCGCAAAGGAACATCGCCGCCGATGTTGACATCTCGGTCGGCAATCTCGACACCGCGTTCGAAACCAGTGATGTGGTGGTCGAAGCGAGCTGCGAGACGCAGTACGCCCAACACACTCCGATCGAACCGCATGTCGTTTGGAGCTACCTCGACGCAGATGGGCGACTGATCCTGCGGTCAAGCACACAGGTTCCGTTTCATGTCCGGAGAATCGTCGCCTACGTACTGGGCATTCCGATCCGCCACATTCGCGTAATCAAACCGCGAATCGGAGGCGGATTCGGAACCAAGCAGGAGATCCTCCTGGAAGACATCGCGGGACTCATCACGCTCCGTACAAGGCGCCCCGCCTTGTTCTGCCTTTCGCGGCAGGAGGAGTTCGTATCATCTCGAACGCGTCATCCGATGCGCATCCGTGTCAAGATGGGAGCCGACAAGCAGGGGCGGCTCCAGGCACTTGAGATGGAGGCTCTCTCCAACACCGGCGCCTACGGGAGTCATGCACTCACGGTGCTTTCCAACGCCGGGTCGAAGACGCTTCCTCTGTACAACAAGGCCCCGAACGTCCGCTTCTTCGGCAAGGCTCTATACACAAACCTGCCGGTGGGCGGTGCCTACCGTGGATATGGGGCTACGCAAGGCTATTTCCCGCTGGAAATGGCAATGGATCTGCTTGCCGAGCGAACCGGTCTCGATCCGATCGAGATCCGACAACGGAACCACATCCGTAGCGGAGAGACGTCGCCGATCTTCGAGAAACTTGGTGAGGGACGCGAGGGAGTCGCTTTCAGCATTCGCAGTTGCGAACTGGAGCGTTGCATCGAGATCGGTCGCCAGCGGATCGGGTGGGACGATAAGCGCGGCAAGAGACGGATCTCCGGTCCATGGGTCCATGGGGTCGGGATGTCGATTCACATGCAAGGCTCGGGGATTCCTCACATCGACATGGGCGCTGCAACGATCAAGATGAACGAAGACGGTTCGTTCAACCTCCTCGTCGGCGCAACCGATCTTGGAACAGGATCGGATACGATCCTCGCTCAGATCGCGGGTGAAGTCCTTGGAGTGCCTGCGTCTCACGTGATCGTGATCTCAAGCGACACCGATGTGACGCCATTCGATGTGGGTGCCTACGCATCATCCACCACGTATGTCTCCGGAACCGCCGTCGATCGGGCCGCACAGAAGGTTCGATCGCAGATTCTGGATGTCGCGGCGTCCATGCTCGGTGCTGATTCGCCCCTCACCGAGCTCGAACTGCGGATCGAGAACGGCAACGTCATCGGGGGTAAGCGCCCGATCCCCCTCGCTGAAATCTGCAGCTATGCCATGTACAGCAGCAATCAGTTTCAGATCGGCGCGATGGCGTCTTGTGTCCCGGAGGAGTCCCCTCCCCCGTTTCTCGCAAGCTTCGCCGAGATCGCCGTTGACCGCGAGACGGGGTTTGTCAAGGTGCTTCGATACGTTGCGGCAGTTGACTGCGGCGTAGCGATCAATCCGAAGATGGCCGAGGGACAAATGGAAGGTGCGATTGTCAATGGGATCGGATACGCCCTTACGGAGCAGATGAAGTTTTCATCGACGGGGCGTGTCCGGAATCCGAACCTGTTTGACTACAAGATCCCGTGCGCCGCCGATGTTCCACCCATTGAAGTCATTCTCGTCGATTCCTACGAACCGACCGGCCCGATGGGCGCGAAGTCGGTGGGTGAAATCGGAATCAACGCTCCGATCCCCACCATTGCCAGCGCTCTGTATGACGCTGTCGGGATTCGGCTTACGGAAACGCCGTTCACTCCGGAACGGGTTCTGACAGCAATGAATGCGTTGAGTGCCGCTGAAAAGAAATCCGGGGCTTAGGCTTCGCCGTCTTCGCCGCCGCTGGTCGAGGAGTTTGAGGGCGATGCGGAACGCGTATGACGCGACCCTCGCTGTGACGGTTTGGCCGGTGCCGACCGAGAATGGCGTCGCCGGCCAAGCCGCTGCCCCACCGCCAACGCGAGGATGACGACGACGATCCCGATGGCCGTCAATCCGCTGACCAGAGCATCGGAGAGTGAAAGACGAAACAGACTCCCGATCACGACACCCAGAAGTCCCCAACCGCAAGACAGGAGAACGGCAAACAGGATCAGACCGAACGTTGACATGCGGGCAGTGTACCGATCCACCCACCCCTTGTGCAACGCGTCCCATCACACCCGTTGCGGAGAGCGGACAACGCTCGTACCATTAATAGGACCCCTCTGCAAGATGGGGACGGGAGACGATCACGACAGATGCGACAAAGCATACGAGCGATCCTAGTCGGCGTTGCCGTTGTCGGATTGGCGGCGGCCGTCTTCCTGATTTGGCCTGCTTCGGATCCCCTTGCCAAAGCGACTTCGGTCATCATTCGCTCCACAGAGACAACGATCACAGTTGCGGAACAGGAACTCCGCATTCTCCTAAGCGACCGAGGAATCGAGATCGTTCCTCTTGCGGCGCAAGCGGACGCCTCCATTGAAGTGACAGACGTCCGTCTGCATCCCATCGAGGATGAGGAACAACGGAACCCTACAGACGGCGACCTTGCTGATACAGCCGTCGTCAGCGCCGTCTGCAAGGTCACGAACCTGAGAACCGGACGCGTCAAGGCGATGGACTTCACCCTTCACTTCGACGGCGAGCGCGTTGAAGCACGGCTTGTCCCACGACGGACCTGGCTGTCTTTCTGACCCGCCCGGGAGCGAAGCGCAACCATGAACGACTCGACACACACCAGACGCCACACCAAACCGTGCAGGACTCGCTGCATACTGGCGGCTCATCGGATCCGCTTTCGCCCTTGCGCACGCTTATGCAAGTCGCACAGACTGTGGAGACTCGCCTTTGGATCTGCCGCTGTTCTGTTGCTATCGCTTCTTCTTGCAGCGTGTAGCAGTTCCATCGAGGCCGTGGATGTGCGCACCGCCGAGTTTGACGTGCCACCGAATGTAGAGGTCACCATCGACAGCGGAGCCGGTGGAATCCGGCTGCGCGGCGAGTCCGGTCGCGAGACGGTCACGATCACCGCGACCCTTCATTCGTTCGCCTCCACAGCCGAACTCGCAGCGGAGCAGGTCGAGGAACTGGAGATCGATTGGCGGCTGGAGGATCGCGGCGTATTTGTCGGCTTCGCACCACCGCAAGCGCCAGCGATCGGCAGAGGGGCCTATGCCGACCTCGAGCTGTTGGTTCCGTCCGATTCCTCGCTCACCCTGGCCACAGATGATGGGCCGATGGAGATTACATTCGTCCACGGCGCCATCGCCGCAAGCGGCCGTGATGATCCGATCATCGTTCGCGAGACAAGCAGTGTCCTGTTGTTGAACGGGATCGACTGCGACATCGTCGTTGAACAGGCATCCGGTGATGCGATCTTCGCAACCACGACGGAAGGTGACCTGCGATTCGTGAACGTACGCGGATTGATCGACGCGGAAACGCAAGAGGGCGATCTCCGCTACGCCGGTCGCCCATCGGGCCGTTCGAATCGGCTCATCTCGCACGAAGGGGACCTCCAGGTGGCTCTGCCTCCCGACGCAAGCCTGCTGATCGATGCGTCGGCACGCCGTGGCCTCATCACTGCCGATCTCCCGCTTGTGGGAGACCTGACCGGCAACGAATGGACAGCAACCCTCAACGCTCCCCGTCCGCAATCGGCATCGACTCTCCGTCTGGTCGCGACGGAAGGCATCATCACAATCGAGCCGTGGGACGAGTCCACTCCCTGACCTCGGCAAACTGCCCGTTGTCGATCCTCCGGCCCGCCTACAGCTCTCGTTCCGAGATGCGCACCCGCACGTCCCGTCCTTGAAGATCGAGCAACAACGATGCGTCAACCGATGAGATCCCATTCGGGGAACCCACTCCCTCCTCCGAGACGCTGTAGCCGCCCGGCAAGCTGACCTGTTGCCAACGCGAGCCGTCCGTATCGGGAAGCACCGCGATTTCAAACGCACGGTCACCCGGCAGACTGATGTCCACGACGTCGCCCTGCGCACGGACGATGGCTTCGTAGGAGCCGGGCGGCAGGTCGATCCGACCGCCCCCCGCTTCCAGATCGAGTTCAAGAGAGGTCAGCTGAACCGCCGCCAGATCGAGATCGGCGCCGCCGGAGCTGCGCACCGTAAGGTTCATCGGCACCCACGGCGTGAGATGAACCTGCCACACGATCGTATCGTTGCCCCCCGGACGGAACCTCCACTCCGGCAACCACCCGAACGCGCCCAATTCCACCCGGACCACGGTTTCCTCAATCCCCGTCGTTCGCCACACCGATTTCTCGATCCGCTCATCAAGCCGCACCGCCAGCGTCGCCTCAAGCAGCATCCCTTCCGAAACGGATTCATCGACCGTGATCGCGCCGATCCCACCACGAAGCAAGACTTCGGCTCGTCCTGCATCACCGATCGTCTCCGAGACGTCCTGTCCTCGGTAGAACCAGTCCGAAGGTCCGAACAGGTAAGCGGCGATCATCCCAATGCCGACAACGACAAGCAGGCTGACAATGACCGCCAGTGCGTCACGAAGCGTGCGGTCTCCAAGAATGAATTCCACGCCAAGAGCGATGATCAATACCGGCCACAGCCTTCCGAACACGGTCCACAAGTCACGCGTTAGGAGTCCGAGGTTGCTGAGCAGAAACAGCACCCCGACGGTAATCACCAGCAGGGGGACGATGATGCTTCCGCGGAACTTCCTTCGCAACATCATCGCCGCCGGATCAAGCCGAACAACATGACCACGCCGGCGAGAATCACAAGCACCGGCCACCAGATGTCGAACCGAAGCCACGCCGTCCACCACACTCCGAGGTTCTTCAGCAACAGAACCGCACCGAGAAGGATGAGCGCTGCTCCCAGCAGAACTGGAGTCCGCCCTCGCCGTGAGCTGCTCGATCGAGCATCGCGTCCCAGCTGCCGTACGCGGCTCACGATCTCATCCGCTCCGCTGCGGATCGACTGCGCAGCATCCCGCGGTTCGCCCTCCAGCGGCAAGAAGAGCCACAGCAACAGGTAGATCCAGATCCCCGCACCCCCAATGACGGCAAGGACGATAAAGATCAGACGGATCAGATTGGCATCAACGTCGAAGTACTCACTCAGGCCACCGCACACACCGCCAAGGATCTGGTCGCGCCTGCTACGCGAAAGCTGACCACCTCTCTGGCGGGGATCGGAGCCCCGTCCTGACGGAGAGGACTCATGGGGATTCACGGGTTCGACCTCCTCCTGGGATGGCTAACGGTGTCTGGTTACGCCGAATGCCACAACCAGATTCCGCTGCGATGCGTTGAAGTTGTTGTCGGACAGCAGGTACAGCACGCTTGTTCCATCACTGAGCGGTCGGCCGATGACCATTGCTTCGAGGTTGTCGGGGACGACAGGAGCGTCCGACATCTCGCCGATCGCCGAAATCGATAGCAGCTCTTCCTTGGTCACCGTGACCAATTCCGTCGCTTCGCCAAGCGAGACGACCGCTTGCACATCGGTGGCATCGTTCAGCTGGACGCCAAACAAGGCAACGTGATTTCCGATGCCGCTCGAATACGCCCGTTCGAGGACCAGCAGATCGTACTTCGGCGCAAGCTCCCCGGGATCGAGCATCGCCACGACACCGTTGTCGGCATATGTCCCTTCCGTGGGATAAGCGAAGATCGGCTCTGTGATGTACGCAAACTCCGCGGTAACACTTGGCGTCTGCTCGGCCAGATCATACCGGCTGATCCGCACCCATGTCCCCTGCTCCACGTCCGACTGCGGCCCGTCCTGAATCAATGCCTGTTCGTTGGCCACGTAAAGAGAGCGGCCGTCCGAAGAGACGGCCATCGCCTCAAACGCCAGATTCGACCGGACCCCACCGTCCGGCCCTGGCACGAATCGATCGGGCACAGCGGTCGAACCGATCCAGTTGCCGTCCATATCGAAGAACCGGATCCACGGAATTCCGTCACCATCCCGTTCCGAGCTCACCGCGAGACGATCATCCGAGAGCAACACCACTTCCTCAGCATCGATCGCTCCGCTCCCGTAGGCGGATCGCTCGGGACCGGCATCCGCATCCAGAAAGGTGACATCAAGGATCGTCACGTCGGCGATACCGCTACCGTCCGCTTCCAGCCGGATATCCAGCGTGAACAGCTTGCCGGGTGTCCCCGCGTCTCCACGGTTGTCCGACACGGCGTAGTACACATCCCGGCCTCCATCATACGTCAGCCCCGAGAGCTCCCCGACCGGCATCTCGCCGTAGGTCCAGGAATCGCTCGCCGCCTCCCATCTCCCGAGGTACTCGAAATCGACGTCCGCATCTCGCTCTCCGTCCCATGGAGCAACGAGGATGACTCCCGCACCGATGACAAGAAGAAGCCCGATCCCCACCACAATCTTCCACATCGTTCCCCCTTTGCCCAGCGCCACTCGTCATGCTCACTCTGCAGCAACGCTCTTGAATTCCACCCGGAATCCCTCACGAAGTCAAGTCACCGCCGTCCGCGATCGAAAGCAGGCGGGCTTGGCCCTGGCCAAGCCCGCTTGCACGCTGATTCCGTTTCCTAATGTAACGATTTCTACGGCGCCACCGCCTGATACGCGTTGACACGGCCGTATCCGTATTCAATGTCCTGTCCTGGTTTTCCCAGATCATCCGCGCATGCCCGCAGCTCGCGGAGCACGTGCGCCGGCTTCATGTCGCCGCCACCGGCTTCGATGATCAGCGCTGCCACCCCGGCCACATGCGGTGCAGCTTGGCTTGTTCCTGCAGCCCAGATGTACTCAAACCCTGGAAATGCGGCAGTTGACAAGCAATTGTAGACGTAGTCATACCAGTAGTAAGGAACATCATTGCTGTTGCCGCCGGGGGCCGCGAAGTCGATCTGCGGACCGTAATCACTGTAGGAGGCAAACACATCGAGATCTGTGTCCGGATCCTCGAACACGCCGATCGGTCCGGTAGCTGACACGCAAACTGCACTACCCAAGTCAGATGGGGTATGCATCCAGCCACTGTCGCCTTGTCCGTTCAGGCTCCCGTTCCCTGCGCTTGCCACGACCAGAACCCCTTCTTGCGTGGCGTAGTTGATCGCTGAGCGCATCGCATTGAGCAAAGCGTTGATCTCGGCCGCTCCGACGAAGACCTCGTGCCAGACACCCTCATTGTCATCGTACTTGTAGTACCCGTTGTGCGAGAAGTATGCGCCAAGGCTCATGTTGGCGACATCGCAATCATTCACCGCTGCATGCGCAAGCCCCTGCATCATTGCGAAGAAGCTGCCCGATCCATCGGCGCCGAGCACCTTGATTCCGACAATCTCCGCTCCCGGAGCAACGCCAATGACACCGTAGCTGTTATCGGCCGCAGCGATGATGCCCGACACATGCGAGCCGTGGAAGTGATGATCCATGACATCCGGCTCGGCTTCGACAAAAGATATGCTAAGACCGAGGTTCACCTGCCCGACAAGATCGGGATGGTTGTAGTCCACCCCCGTGTCGAGGACCGCCACACGAACCCCCGCACCGGTGACTCCGGCATCCCACGCTCCCGGAGCATCGATCGCCCGCATGTCCCACTGTCTGCTGAACCTGTGTTCGTCGTCACCGATTGACTCAATCCCGACTGGGATGGCTTCTGCGGCCGGTAGCCAATTCGCCGTGATATTCGGTGCCGTCTCGGAAAGCGCCGGAAATCCGTCGATCGCTTCCAGGAAGGCCTGCCCCGAACCGCAGACCAGCGCCATGTTGAGCGGCTCGATCACGCCCAGAACTTCGCCCCCTGCCGCCTCGATCTCTGGAAGCAGGTTGCCGGGGATCCGCCCTCGGAAGATCAGGATCGTTTCCTGCAGTGAGCCCTCCGACATCGGGACAACGCTGGTCGCAGGCTGAAAGAGCGTGCATCCCGCAAGCAGCAATCCCAAACCCAACGCCACCATTCCTCCAACCGTCACTCGTTTCCGCATGTCTCCTCCTTCCCTTGGATCTGTCGAGCTACGGTGCAGCATCCTGCACACCATCCATTCCCTTATAAGATATCGTGCGAACGAACGTCAACTCGAATCCTGTGCGCATCACGGAGGAACTCAACCAACGAGAGAACCTGGAATACCTATAGTGGGAACAGCGGATCCATCGCTGCCGGAGCGATCGTTCGTCGCGCCTGTTCGAGCGCTGCGTCGACCACAGCAAGGGTGGTGAGGGTATCGCCGAGTGCGTCGTGGGCATCGACTTGGGTGACACCGTAGAACTGCGCCGCCGCCGAAAGCCTCTGCCAGCGATACGAGGCTCTGCGGTTGTCCCATTCGCCGAAGATCCTCGCGAACCACATCATGGCGCACCACGGCTCGAACTGCGGGGTGGCAAGATCGTATTGCGCACACGTGTTACGAATGACTTTCATATCGTAGGAGGAGTTGTAGATCACAACGCGCTTCCCTTCGACCGAAGCGCGAAAGGCGGCGTAGATCTCGGGAAAGCGGGGAGCATCGGCAACGTCGGCATCGCGAATCCCCGTAATTTCGGACGCTCCGGGCTCGATCGGCTTGCTCGGCCGTACCCGCTCGTTCAACATCGTATTGCCGCGGCGGTCGATGACAGCAACACTCACCATTTCCGGGCTGTCAAGACCTGTCGTCTCTGTATCGAGCACAACGAATTCATCCTTGGCAAGAAACTCCCAGATCTCCCGATACGCCTGTTTGACGTCTCCGCGATGGTTGCCGCCGTGTCGATGAATCACTCAAGCGCTTCCTTTCCCCCTGCTCCTGCGCTCGACTGCGCAGACCCCCGGGAACCATAACGCACATTCGGGCATCCTCATGCCCCACGTGCGTTCTATTCCCACATGGAACGCATCCGCTCGGCGATGTTGCGGCGGATCACGGTATCGATCGTGAGCTCTTGCTCCGGCTCATCCACCGTGACCACTTCGTCCATCGTCGCCCGCACATCTTCTGTCAAGAACCGCGATGGCTGGGCGTAGCTGTGCCGATCGCCAAGCGCATACCACTTGGAATAGTACCGCAAAGGCCACGTCACATAGAGGAAGTCACGCGCTCGCGTCAGCGCAACGTAGGCCACGCGCAGCTCTTCTTCGATCTCTTCCTTCGATCCTGCCGCCATATCCGACGGCAGGAACCCGTCGGCGGCGTGGATCAGATACACCGAATCCCACTCGCATCCCTTGGCGGAATGGATCGTCGAAAGAACAAGCCAGTCCTCGTCCACGAACGGCGACCCCGCAAGATCGCTGGTGGAATTGGGCGGGTCGAGCTGTAGGTCGACAAGAAACTTTCTCCTCGATCGATACCCGGATGCGATCTGTTCGAGACTCTCCAGATCTCGCGCTCGCACGCGTGGGTTCTCGTACAGCTTCTTCAGAACGGGCTCGTAGAAGCGACGGATCCGCGCGACCTGAGCCGCCGGTTCCTTGGTCCCGAACGGAACCAGTTCATCGACAAGGATCGACAGCTCGGCCATTCTGTCCCGCGCCGCCGGCGGCGCATCGAACGTACCGATCGCCCGTGGATCGAATCGGGCGGCGACGACGTGTTCCACGACACGCGATGCACAGGCGGGACCGACACCGTCAAGAAGCTGCAGCACGCGAAACCAGGCCATCTCGTCCCTTGGATTCTCAAGGATGCGCAGGAAAGAGATGGTGTCCTTGATGTGCGCCGCCTCCAGGAAGCGGAGCCCACCAAACTTGTGATACGGGATGTCACGCCGTGTCAACTCCAGTTCCAACGAAGCCGACAGATGTGACGCCCGGAACAACACCGCCTGACGGTGAAGCGGGATTCCCTGCTCATAGTGTTCGAGGACCCGCTCGATCACGTATTCGTCTTGTTGTGCCTCATCCTTGCACATCACAAGCTTCGGATTCTCCCCATTGCCTCTGGCGCTCCACAGCTCCTTGGCAAAGCGTTGCGAAGACTGCGCGATGACCCGGTTGGTCGTCTCCAGGATCGGCGCAACCGAGCGGTAGTTCTCCTCCAGTTTGATGACGGTCGTTCCCGAGAACATCTCCGGGAACTCAAGCATGTTCCGCACCGTGGCTGCGCGGAAGCCGTAGATGCTCTGTGCGTCATCCCCAACGACCATGATCCCGCCGTTCGCCCGGTACATGCCGCGCAAGATTTCCGCCTGAACCCGGTTTGTGTCTTGATACTCGTCGACAAGAACGTGGTCGAACTGTCCCGACACCTGGTCCGCGATCTCCCCTTCTCGGACAAGCTCCGCCCAGTAGAGAAGAAGATCATCGTAGTCGAGAACGTTGCGCTTCTGCTTGCGAGCAACGTACTGCTGGAAGATTGACTTCAGCTCCGTTTCCCAGTCAGAACACCACGGGAAATAGCGCTCCAACACCAACGGCAGATCGTCCTTGCCGTTCACGCAGCGAGAGTAGATGGCGAGGCACGTCGACTTGCGCGGGAACCGCTTCTCTCGGCTGTGCAGCCCCATCTCGTGCCGAATGAGATTGATCAGATCTTCGGAGTCCCCCTGGTCGAGCACGGTGAAATCCCGCCGCAGTCCGACCGCCTTGTTGTAGCGGCGCAGCAAGCGATTGGCCATCGCGTGGAAGGTCCCCCCCCACACCCGTCCCGTTGTCGGCGCTCCGCGGTGCATGATCGCCGACGCGCGGGAGAGCATCTCCTGTGCCGCCCGACGCGTGAACGTGAGCAGAAGGATCTTCTCAGGATCCACGCCCTCGGCGATCAGATACGCAACGCGGTAGGCCAATGTCTTCGTCTTGCCGCTGCCCGCTCCCGCCACCACAAGGAGCGGCCCGTCGCGATGCGTGACCGCTGCCCGTTGCTGGGGGTTGAGATCGTCCAGCCAGGAGTAGGTCTGTTGCTCGCCCATTCCCGTTTCACCACCCTTCAGGTCAGCCGGGATCTTCGGTTCCTCGCTATCCGCGGTTCGGAATCGGCTGGAACCCGACGTCCGGTCATTGTGGCGAAGCGCCGGGACCGAGTCAACCACTTGACGCCGCTCACCCTCTTCCTCATGCTGATAGCTGAAATCAAGGCACCGAAGGGGGCATCTGTGCGCCTGGAAGGATGGTTGTTTCGCATCGCCCGCTGGGCGGGATGGCTGCTTGTCCCGATGATCCTGGTCCAGTTCCTTACGGGGTACTCCATCCTTCACCCGCGGATCTTCGCCGGACTCATCGGGAAGATGTCGGCGTTCAAAGGACATGCCGCCATCCAAGTGGCAACGATTGTGCTGTTTGTCATCCACTGCATCCCCTACTGCGCATCGGCCCTCCGCCGCATCCGCATTCGCCGCCGTCTATCGATCATCTTCCCGACCGTCCTCGGAGCGGGGCTGATCGCTTTCGTCGTATACCTGCACCGGTTGGGATAGCAGACGCCAAACGGAGGAAATATGAGAAAACCCGCGATTGCCTTGCTGATTGTCGGACTTGCCGTTGGGATGCTTCTCGCCGGGTGCTCCCGTCAAGCGGAAGATCCGGGCGATGTCACGGTCGTCGAGATCCGCGAGTACCAAGGAGAGCGTCTCGGCTCTACGGCCGATTTCCGCGAGAACTCGATCCTCGGTCCTCAATCGATTGATGAAGCGGCCTACACGTTGACCATCGATGGAATCGTCTCAACCCCTCTGTCGCTGTCGCTGGAGCAGCTCAGCCGATATGCCCGACAGAAGAAGCGGGTCACGCTACACTGCGTCGACGGATGGCACGTCACGGCGTTGTGGGAAGGAATTCGCCTACGCGATCTGCTGGAGGAAGCCCGAGTTGGGAGTTCGGCGAACACGGTAATTTTTCATGCGGAAGACGGCTATACAACCTCTCTGCCCCTCTCGTTCGTCATCGACAACGATCTGATCATTGCCGACAGGATCAACGAGATCCCCCTCCCTGTCGATCAGGGCTGGCCGTTCCAACTGGTGGCCGAGGATAGGTGGGGCTACAAGTGGATCCGCTGGCTTGTGAGGATCGAACTGTCAGATGATGAAGCCTATCGCGGATACTGGGAACGCCGCGGCTACAACAACCCTGGCGATCGCACCCTCCCGATGTTCGAAGACGTTCCGAATGCGGAACAACCGGATGAGGGACTTCCCGGTCTTCCGGGGTCTACGTAGCGGCGTTCCCCGAAAGACCCGGTGCATCCGCGGCGTCTAGCGCCGCCGAATGCGTGCCCTCGCGCCGATACCGACCCAAGCAAACAAGATGATGATCAGGAACCACAGCCCCGCCGCCTGCCAATAAGAAAGCTTGGTCAGTAGGCCGAGGTGATCCACAACGATGCTGTTCCACAGCATCTGGACAATCCAGCTGAAGAAGAAGAACGCTCCGATTCCTCCTCCGGTAATAACCCCGCCGAACCATTTCATGGCTGTCTCCTTTCTTCTGCGCTTTGAAGCCTGGCACAAAGTACGTGACGCTTTCGCGCCAATGGGTTCATCGAGGGTCTCCCGACTTGCCTGATTCCGCATAACGCAAGACACTTTCTGCGTGAACCTACGTCAAGTCAGCCGCCGCCCGCAACAACATGCCTCAGCATCCATCTCGTTTACACCGCTGACCGAATCCGACCTACCGCGGATGTACCGCTGGCTCAATGACCCTGAGGTGTATCTGTGGGTCGGTGGACATCCGCGACCTCGTTCCGAGCTCTGCGCCAAGTACCTTCCACGCATCCGCGGCGATGATCCCACGCATTGCTTCCTGATCCGGCTTGACGGTGAAGCGATCGGTCACATCCAGACGTATCGCATCGCCGATTACCCGGACTACGAGTCACAGGTCGGCCTCGGCGGGGAGCTGGCGGCGGTCGACCTCTTCATCGGGGAGAAGGCTCATCGACACCGCGGTCTGGGAGCCGTCATCCTTCGCCGTTTCTTGGCAGAGCACGTGTTCTCGGCGGCATCGATGATCGGCTGCGTCCTCAGCCCGGACCCGAGGAACACATCTGCCGTTCGCGCCTATCGGAAGGCAGGATTCTCACATGTGAAGACCATGCAAACAGGCAATGGGGAAGAGCTTCTCATGTACATCGGACGGAACTCAGGGGTTCCGGCTCCACATCGAGGATGGCTGCTGACCGCCGCGAGGATCCTCGTTGGTCCGTATCTCGCCGGACTTGCCTACCTGACCTTGCGGCCGTCATATCCACAGGCGATCGAGGCAACATACAACGCTCTCGGCCGTGGATATCTACACGTTCCTGCGTACTTCGGACTCGGCGTCCTTGCGTTTCTCGCGTTACCGATCCGCTCGCAGAGCTTCGCACGACGAGCAGCGATCATCACGACCGGGTGCATCGCCTACGGTGCGCTTCTTGAGATCCTTCAGATTTTCGTGCCCGGACGCACCCCCAACAGCCTCGGCATCCTGCTCAACACACTCGGCACCACGGCGGGGGTCGCACTCGCGGCCATCCTCCGAAAGGCGCCTGTGACCCGTCACCTGTAGCCTGTCAAGAAACACCCGGTACAGGTTGCGGGAACCGCCTGTCGACATTGACTCCACAATGCCGGAGGCGGCATTCGTTCATGCTTTCCGCAGGCTGCAAGCCACATGGCGCCTGCCTTGATCTTCGCAACAAGGACACCCTACGTCCCCCAGGGCTCCTGCGACTCAACCAAGATGCTTCCCACGCCGGCGTTCAGATCGTACGACGCTTCACCGGCCCCCAAGACGAGCTTCCCGGCTTCGCTCACGAATCCCCGCGCTGTCCAGGCCGAGACCGACCCAGGGAACCCGCGAAACTCGACATCGCCAAGCCCGGTGGACGCCGTGATCGTTGCTGAGACTCCCGCGTCTACATCGAGGATGATCTCGCCGACCCCAAGCGACGTCGTCAGTCCGATGGCATCTACATCAACCATCCGAACGCTGCCGACACCATGCGCAACAACAACCACCAGCGCTTCGACTCGCTCGAGGACGATCTCACCGACGCCGGTTTCGACAACGATCTCTTGAGCCTGGTGGTCGCTGACCATCACCACCCCGGCACCATTGTGGAGAAACAGATCCGTGCCATTCGGAACGCGGACCTCCAGATCGACTCGTTTGTCTCCCACCGTGCGCAGCGTCACTTCATCGGAGCCCTCTTCCACCTCTACGGCAACTCCGGACTCCTGCGCCTCGCGCTGGCTGCAGCCGGGGATCGCCGTCCAGTCGACGATACGCCCAGGTTCTGTCTGGATCCCCCGCGGCTCGTAGGAGAGCACGACCATATCGCCGACCGATCCCTCGATCCGCAAGCTCGCTCCCTCTGGCAGTACCGTTGTCCCGAACTGCGGTGCCGCCGCTTCGCCGCGTTTCTCTCCCGATCCGATACCGCCGAACGTCACGCCCAAGTTGACGATCGGTCCGCCGAGATCGAGCGATGGAGCCGGTATCCCAACGGCATCTCCGAAGTCGAAGCCGAACAAGGGCAAGAGATACCCGATCCGAAGCTCGATCCCCATCCAGCTCAGCAGCTGCGCTTGAAGACTGATATACGGTTGTGCGAATGCACTCAAGCGACCGAGGGTCCTTCCCGTCGGTTCGATGATGATCGCTTGCGGCGCCTGTCCCAAGGCGTTGGGCATCGCGAACGTCATATCGAGAACGGTCGCTCCACCTCCCCACACCGTTCCGACCGTCAATACGGATCTCTCATCACCGCCAAGCGCCCATCCGACATCGAATCCGCCACCGGCGCAGACAAGGTCTGCAGTCCGGTCACCGGCGACCGATGACGTCATTGCGGCCCATCCGCCACCCCCAAAGGACCCGCCGCCGATGGTCCCTCCACGACCGTATCCGCTGGCACCCCAAAGGATCTCTCCGAACGGCGGCAGGCTGTTCTCCGATAAGAAGGCGTTCACGCCGGTAAGATCGGGGAAGAACGCCACGCAGGAACTCACCCCGAATCCGAATGGCAGCTCTGCTTCGTCAACGTCTTGCCCCACTCCCGTCACCGCCAATAGTGCAGCCACAACCATCACTCCAACGATGCTCCATGTTCTTCGATTCATGCCATCCCCCTTGTCCGGCCGCGGCAGTCTCTTCCACTTCCTTTGCACATGATCGTACTGCACGTCGCTCTTACAGGCGAATTGGCAACGGCCACTTGCAGCTTGCGTCGTGAAATGCGGTCGAAAGAAACGTCCCCCCTGCCAACATCCACAACCTTCGTGTCGCATGCTTTCTTGGAATCTTTCTTCCATTCTTTCGGAATGCGCCTGCGGGCTACACTAACGTATCCAAAACAACTACTTACGTGCATACTGTGCAAGGAGGGAGCATGAAAAGGGTTCTTGCTCTGGCGATCGTGATGCTTCTGCTTCTGTCGACCGCGGCCACGGTGTTGGCCGCCAACGGCTACGATGGACCGTCTAACCAGGCAGGCGATGGGATTTCTGACGGCAGCGAGTTTGATTCCCAACCCGGTCCGTTCGGCGACGCTGAGTCGGCCGGTCCCGCGCCGAATTCGGGCGACGGCATTCCCGATGGAAGCGGTTTCTGAATGCACTAACTAGGCCAAGCGCCTAACGTTCGAGTTCTCTTTCGCTTCTCATGAGGAAGCGGCCCCGGTGCTCGATGACCGGGGCCTTCTCTTGCTTTGCGACGCCTTGAATCCGCATCCTTTGTCGGCATGAAGGCGTTTGCGAAGCCGCAGACGGCGGATGAACGTGAGCGAGCACTCGCGTCGGCCTCCCGAGCATCTTGCCCCGTTTCCAACTCACCCTCGAAGGACGCGATCACCGACCGCACGCCGCCGCTTGTCGCAACTCCTCTTGCATCTGGACCTGGTTGAGATACCGATAGAGACCGTCTTGAGCCATCAGCTGCTCGTGGGTTCCTTGGCCCTCGATGTGTCCGTCCTGCAACACAACGATGTTGTCGGCGTTTCGGATCGTTGATAGCCGGTGGGCGATAACAAGGGTCGTACGACCTGTCATCAGCCGTTCCAGCGCCTGTTGGATCAGCATCTCGGTCTCGGTGTCCACCGAGGATGTCGCCTCATCCAGGATCAGAATCGGAGCATCCTTCAGGACGGCCCTGGCAATCGCCAACCGCTGCCGTTGCCCACCGGAGAGCTTGACTCCCCGTTCCCCGATCAGCGTGTCATAGCCGTCGGGAAGCTGCTCGATGTACCCGTGGGCGTTGGCGATGCAAGCGGCCTCGATCATCTCCGCCTCGGTCGCCTCGGGACGGCCGAACAGGATGTTCTCGCGAACCGTTCCGTGGAAGAGGTAGACCTCCTGAAGCACGATGCTGATCTGCCTGCGCAGGCTCGCGAGCGTTACATCCCTCAGGTCGTGGCCATCGAGGAGGATCGCCCCTTCCGACACGTCGTAGAACCTCGGCACCAGCATCGACAGGGTGGTCTTTCCCACGCCGGTCGGTCCCACGAGCGCCACCACCGATCCCGGCTCAACCTCCAGATCGATCTTCTCCAGCACCATCTCGCCGACGCTGTAGCGGAAGCTCACCTCACGAAAGCGAATGTCTCCCCGTGCCCGTGACGCCAGCTCGATGGCGTTGCGGCGATCAGCAACATCCGGCTCTTGCTCCAGAAGCTCAGCGATCCGATCAGCGCCGGCCAGCGCTTGCTGAACGCTCTCCCAGGCGCCGCTGAGCGCGCGAACCGGTTGATAAAGCAATTCCAAGTACAAGAAATACGCAACCAGATCTGCAACAGGTAGAGCTCCGCCCAACACCAACCGTCCCCCGAAGTAGATGAGGAGGATCGTCCCGAGCGCCGCGGAAAACTCGACCGATGGGTGGAAGACCGCCATCAGCCGCAACGCCCGCAACAACGAATCCCGGTAGTGGGCAATCCGGCTCCAGATATGCTCCGCCTCTTCGTCCTCCCGCGTGAAGGCCTGAATCTCGCGAATCCCCGAGATGTTGTCGTTCAACGCCGCGTTGAGCTCTCCGAGTTCCACCTGCCGCTGCCGAAATGCAGGCCGGACATAACGCGCAAATCCGTGCATCGCCAGAACGATCAACGGGATCGGAATCATCGACAGCAACGCCAACTGCCAGCTCATGCTGACCAACACGGCCGTGACGCCGGCCAGCATCAGGACGTTGACCAACACATCCGGAATCGCGTGGGCAACGAGTTGCTCGAGCAGATCTGTGTCGTTCACCGTACGTGACATCAGCTGCCCGGTCTGTTTGTCCTCGTAGAACTGCAGCGAGAGACGCTGCAAGTGCTGATACACCTTGTTGCGAACATCGGCCACCACATGCCAGCCGGCCACGTGGGCCGCATAGCTCCGGACAAACCGCATCAGGGCGCGAAGCAGGTACACGGTCAACGCCAGGAGCGAGAGCCGCACAACAACGTCCATGGACGCCATCGTCGCGTCAGGATCCGTAACCGTGGCGATCATCGTCTTGATCAACCAAGGCCCGATCAGTTGAATCCCGACAAGAGCCAACATCCCGAGAATCGTTAGCGCCAGAGGCAGACGATAGCGCCCCAAGTATCTCAGCACCCACCGCAACGGCTGCACGTTCTTTCTCCTCCTCCATCAAGCCCGGTGATGCAACGCCACCCGAACATCCGATGACCGATCCCGCATCGAGACGTATTTTACCGGACACGATTCCCCCTGCAGGTGGGACTCTCTCTCACCGCTTCGGGAACCCCTCGAGCAGACGATCGAGGAGGCCGCCGCTTGGCGAGCGGGGCAGCATGCTTCTGAGCAAGCTCCCGTGGATCCAGGAAGTGACCGCGTTGAACACGGTGGAGACGGCGTTCCCAACAGCGAAGACTCCTACTCCTCCCCGAGCTGGCCCGGAGATCCCCTGATGAACGACGGTTGACCACGAACGGCATGTTGACGCGTCCCATCACGAAACGCGACGCCCTCTGACACAGGCAGGAAGATCATCGCTCGACACGGCTCCTCGCGCGATCGACACACCTACGGGATTTCGATGCCATCCAGCGATTCCACACGAGCAAGCGCGAGGTGGTTGTACAACGGCCACGCCGCAGCGGCTTCCGGATCATCGATCACACGAGCGATCTGCTCCAGCAGGCGCGTCTCAAGCGCAGGATCGCCTGCGCGAATCGCGTAGTGCTCCATGTAATTGACAAGGTTCTCCAGGTAGTGGGAGTCGATCTCCATCGCCTGTTCGAAGTGCTCGACACACTGCGACAGATCGCGGCCGATCACGAAGTGCGCCTGTGCGATCAGCGATCCGAGAGAACGGTGTGGGCCACCGCCAATGAACGCTCCGTCGAGTTCCACCGCCCGCTCGTACGAGGCAAGCACATCGCGTACCCCGCCCACGATCGCTGTGAACCGGTGGTAGTTGAGCCACGATCCGAGACAGTTTCCGTACCAGAAGATGGCCGCCACATCGGAGGCCGACAGCAACGCTGCGCGGAATCCCCTTGCGTCCCTCGTCTCGTCGAATGCCGGATCAAGCCGCAAGCTGGCAAGGGCGTAGTCCTTCCCTTTCCCAAACGCCCGTTCCTTGTCATCCGACGACTCCAGATACGCCTGCGCAAGCTCGAAGTACGCTTGCGAGAGACGGTTCAGAACATGCGCCACGACGTCGTCTTGCTCGGCGGGGACGCGCGGAAGCGCTTCCTCCCACAGCTGGATCGCCGCTCGCAGATCCACCTCGTAACCGTCGAAGTCAAACGGACCGACCCATCGGTCGTAGAGCGCATCCGCTTGCTCGATCTGAACGACCGGAGACTGCGCAAGCGCCGCCGCTGGAATCGCCATTGCAAGCATCGCCACCACCAGCGCGCACCGCATCGATCCCCCTCCTTGCTCCGCGATCCGTGCGTCCATCATACGGATCCTCGATCCAGGCGCCTAGGCCGCTCATACCGTCCTCCTTGGACAGAAGAGCGGCGACGGTCAGAAAGCGCATCCCCCTGCCACATGGCTTGCCGAATTCGCACAAGAGCCATCCCAGGGAAGTGCGGCGTGCTAGCGGCTGGAATGCGCCGAAGCGTCCCATCCTCGAACGTAGCCGTTGCCGCGGAACCAGGCCACGGCCTTCGCTAGCGCCTCTTTGGCAGGCGTTTGTGGTAGGCCGAGCTCACGAACCGCCTTAGACGGATCGAAGTACATCAGATGGCTCGACATGCGGATCGTCTGCGGCGTCATTCGCGGTGTACACCGCGGGAACAGCCCGCAGAACCCTGCATTCAAATACGACATGGCAAGGACCGGACCGTAGGGGAGGCGAATTCGCGGTGCAGGAAGCCCCGTGATTTCCGACAGCAACTGAAGAAGCCGCTTCATCGTCACGTTCTCGCCCCCCAGGGTGTAGCGTTCGCCGATCCGCCCATGCTCGGCGGCCAGCCAGTGCCCCGCGGCAACATCGTCCACATCCACCACGTTCATCCCTGTGTGAACGTAGGCGGGCATCTTCCGGTTGAGGAAGTCGAGGATCGTCTGTCCCGTAGGCGTGGGTTTGATATCCCGTGGGCCCACCGGGAAGCTCGGATTCACGATCACAATCGGCAGATTCTTTGCATACTCCAGGGCAACTTGCTCGGCAAGAAACTTCGATTTCTTGTAGTCCCCAACCACCTGTTCAAGCGTTGTGGTCACGGTCTCATCCGCCGGCTGCCCGTCCTCGCGTAGCCCCAGCGCAGCCACCGAGCTCGTGTAGACGATCTTTCCTACCTTCTGCGTCCTGGCGGCTTCGAGAACGTTGCGCGTTCCTTCCACATTCACGTCGTAGATCTTGCGCCGTGGTTTTACCCAGAATGAGTACAGGGCTCCCGCATGAAACACGTGCGTGCATCCGGCCATTCCACGGACAAGCGACGGACGGTCCTGAAGGTCGCCTTCTACGATTTCGAGATCCAGCCCACTCAGGTTGGTTCGCTGCGATCCGGGGCGACACAACGCACGGACCTCGACACCCTGCCGAAGCAGTTCGCGAACGACCGCCGAGCCGATGAAGCCTGTTCCTCCCGTGACAAACGCTTTCATTCCCCCTCCAACCGAGCGGAAGAGACACGTTCTTCCGCCGCTCGAAGAGCCTACCCACCGTACAGGAACGGGGCAAGCCAAGATGGTTCGCCACCGGATTCACGAACCGGGATTCACACGTCGCGAACCGGAGCGGGCAACCGATTGATTCAGGATCCTTCCTGTTCCATGGATGCAACACGCTCGTACGTACCGACAACGCTTCCGTCAAGCTCCACGGAAACCCGTGCAAACTGAGTCTCGTCGCCCAGCCCGACCAGGGTCATGTTCGGGTTGGAGGAGGAGACCAGCCGGGTCGAAGACAAAGGGTGAAATGCTTGACACGTATCGTTCTCAGGAACGGCAATGAAATGCCCATCTTCGGCGACAAGAGCAAACGCAAGCGGTAAACCCGTTCCCTGGTCCTCAGCCCGCAGCACCCATCGCCCCATCCAGCGCTCGGTCTCCGCCGTACTCAAGCTCACAACCTCCTGTTCCGGCGGACGCGGCCCCGGACGCGACACCTGATACAGATCGTGGGATGGTCGTGAGCCGTTGGGAAACGCGCGCAGGTGAGCCTGCAACAGGTGGGACGCCGTCTGACTCGCTCCGATGCCTCCGTACAGCTTCCGGTACGACCACAGTCCGGCTTCGTACAACGGCAAAAGTTCCGGATCCTGAATCGCACGTAGTTGCGAGACAACCGTGTCGACGTCGGCACTCCAATCGATCTCCGGCAGCAGCTCGCCGATCCGGGGCCTGACGACGAACTCCTTGAAGAATTCCAGGGCAAGCGGAGAACTCAGTACGCTGACCTCGGCCAATCCCAGCCCAAACGGACGGCTGAGGTTCTGCGTGTTCGCCAGCGCAATGAACGTCAGGTTCTTGCTGGGGATCATCAGGAAGAGTGTAGAGTATGCCCCGTATCCGTAGTGCCAGATCATCTCGACACCGTGGGATCGCTCGGTGAACCATCCCAAACCGTATGGACCGTCTTCTCCGGAGGCAAGGCGGGTCGGCGTGAACATGAGTGTCTTCGTTTCCGAAGAGACCAGTGCACCTTCTTCGATTGCCACGGCGAATCGAGCCAAGTCAACCACGGTTGAGATCAATCCTGCAGCGGCGTTCGCGTACGTTGGATTCCCAACCGGGTACACCGCATAGTTGGGGTCATACCGATACGGGATCGCCTGATCCCTGTACACATGCTCGAACGCTCGTTCCGGATCATCCGGGGACAATTCGGACAGGTAGTAATTGATGCCGCACGCACCGTAGTTGAGCGCCGTGTCGGACATCCCCAATGGACCGAGGATCTGCTGACGGAGCACGTTCCTGAAGGAATCCTCGTAGAGTCGCTCGATCACCGGCGTCAGCATGGAATACCGGTTGCCGCTGTATTGATACCGGTTTCCGGGAATCCCTTCCGATGTGTGCGAGAGTAGATGCCGTATGGTGACGACCCCTTCGCTTTCCAGCTCAACTCCGAACTCCGCCGCCGGGGTATCCAGGTCCAGTTGCCCCTCCTCAACAAGCTTCATCAACAGAATCGCGGCAAACGGTTTGGTCACGGAGGCAAGGCCATAGGGCGTGTTCTCCGTCGCTTCGATCTCATCCTCGAGGTTCCCGTAGCCGAATCCGCGCGCCCAGACAAGCTGTTCTTCATAAACGATCGCCGCCGAGAGACCCGGAATGCGCAGCGCCGTCCTGATCCGTTCGATCGTCGCATCAAAGCGTGACAGGGGATCGGATGAGATCACTGCCGTCTGCAAGGCTTCGATTCCTTCATCGACTTCGATCTCGATCCGAGGCGGAGAGGCCGAGCGGCATCCGACGAGAACACCGAGGGCAAGAAGCAGGAGTAGGCCGAACCATCTAGCCCATTTCACCGTTCCCATTTCGTCTCTCCCATGACCGTCGCATATCGAGAAGAAACGGCCCGAACGCTACGTGTACGGCCGCGCGTAGAACTGATCAAGCGCCCCGTTCTTCTTCGCCTGACGCTTCCACATCCAGTTACCGATAACCCGATACGTCCATCCTGGAACGGCGTTCTTCGCCTCTCGCTCGACTGCTTGCGTGGAGAGATCCCCTCCCGCAGCCATCGCATCCGCGAGCAGATTGAGACTCACGCGGACGCTCTTGGTGACGGCTCCAGCGGATCCCGCGGAGATTGCACCTGCCCACACAAGCCCGGCTTTCTCAGCGAATCGCTTGAGGAGCCGCTGAGCCGTGTGGTTCTGCGCGGCTTCTGTGAAGCCGCAGTTGAGGATCGAGGCAAACCGGATCATCTTTGATGAACCGGAGTCCGCACGTTGGTTGGCGATCGCTCCCAATACACGGATGACCGGCGCCGGCAGGCTATCGACATACAGCGGAGCGGTCAGGACGACACCATCGGCTCGTTCCACCTCGCTCAACATGGATTCAATGGATGCTTCCGATTTGAGCGCATCCGGAATCCGTACCGTTCTCAACTCCCAGCCCCGGGCGGAAAGCGCCTCACCAACGATCTTACCCAGCCGCGCCGATGCACTTCGTTCGAGCGGTTTCGGGCTGCCAACCAGGATCAACAAACGGTTTCCGGCTGCACTCATTCCGCCGACACCTCCCTGAACGCTCGCTCGACCGTGCTGTTGATAAGCGCCGGGTCCGACCGCTGATCGATGATTTGCACAACCGTCTTTGGCGAATGGAAATTGATCGCGTTCCGGTGTACCAGCGTGTCGAAGATCGCAGCCTCCTCCTTGTTGATGCCTTGTTGAACGCCGATTCCGAGCAAGCGCGGATACTCGGCGTAACGCTTCTTGTGATGGATCTCGCCATGGATCCGCTCGAACAGCGGAGAAATCAAGACGATTGAGCGATCCAGAGCTCCCTTCAGCTCGGGCGAGTATCCACCGAAGACGACCGGCGTCAGAAACACAACAACACCGCTTCGGATCATCTCCTGGGTGACGTCCCGCGCATCGTCATCGATCACGCACATCCCCGGCGTCTTCGTCCAACAGCCGAAGCAACCGAGGCAAGGCGCGATGCTCATCTCCCAAAGCCTCATCACCCGGGCGTTACAACCGCAAGAGGACGATGCCTCCATCAGGTGACGCTCCAGCTCGCAGAGCGGCTCGGCTGCGGATCCTCCATTCAGGACTAGAACCTTCTCGTTCATGAAGCCCATCCTACAGGATCGCTCTCACGCCCGGCCAGTGCCGCCACGCCGGTAAGCTCGTCTACGCCGGACCCTCCCAGGGCACCGTGTGCCATACCGGATAGGTATCCCAGTCGGGGGCCGTCGTCAATCGCGTCGGTGACGAGCCATCGGCGTTCATGCGGTAGATCTCGCCGCCTCCGCTCGCGTCCCGCCAGCTCTCGAACACAATCATCGAGCCGTCCGCGGACCAGCTCGCCCCCCAATCCCACTCCGAATCGGTTGTCAGCCGCGTTTGCATCGAGCCGTCGGCTCGCATCTTGTAGATCTCCTGATTGCCGTCCCGCATGCTCTGGAACGTGATCCACTCGCCGCTGGGCGACCACGTCGCCGCAACATCCGCGATCACGTTGCCGGTGAGCGAAGTCTGTGCCGAACCGTCGGTGCCGATGGTGCAGATCTCCCAATCCCCGCCTTCATCCGACTGGTAGAGAATCGTCGAGCCAACCGGAGAGCAAACCGGAAGTACATCGTCCCCTTCTGCGTACGTCAATCGGGTCTGCACGGATCCGTTGGCGTTCATAATGTACAGCTCGAACCCCATGTTCACGATGTCCTTCACCATGATCCCCGTCGCATGCCGGTCGGTCTGGAAGACGATCCGGTTGCCGTCCGCTGTCCAGGACGGAAACCCGTCCCAGCTTGGATGTTGGCTCAGGTTCATCTGCCCCGACCCGTCCGCATTCATGACGAAGATTTCCAGGTTGAACGAAAACATGATCTGCGGAGTGATTCCCTCCACAGCAACCATCGAACCCTCGCGATCTGTTTGGAAGGCGATCTTCGATCCATCGGGAGCCCAACAGGGAGACCAATCTCCCCCTGAGTGCTGGGTGAGGTTCGTCGGATTCGCCCCATCGGCGTCCATGACGTAGATCTCGCTGTTGCCGTCCCGGCTGGACACAAACGCGATTTTCGTTCCGTCCGGCGACCAGCATCCATGCGAGTCATTGCTCGGATGGCTGGTCAGATTGGATTGCTGAGAGCCGTCGGGGTTCATCACGTAGATCTCGGAGTTTCCGTCTCTTCTCGACATGAACAGAACACCGCGAACCAACGTGAATGGCGCCGTTGCGATCTCCTCGCCGCCACGCCAGACGCTGACAGCGACGGATCGGTCACTCCCGCCGGGCGTCGCCACAACGGGAATGCGGGCCACAATCAGCATGTCGGACCACGTCTCGATGAACGCCTCAACCCCATCAAACAACACAGATGCATCCCCTTGCACGTCACCGAACCCCTCCCCAACAAGGTTCACCGTCGTGCGTACGGCACCTTGCGCGGGAATCAGCGCCAACTCCACCTGTTGCAGCCACGGGAACCACGTACAGCTTGTCAATCCGAGGGCGGCAATCAGAAACGCAATGCCAAGGCTTCCTCTCCAGAATCGCCTCGTGGAAGGTCTGTCCTCCGTCTCGTGGCAGTCGCTGGCCTTCATGGACTCCTCCCTTGTTCGGTTTTCCCTGGCTCATTCTTAGGGGAAGTCCTCTTCTGTTGTCAACGTCTTTCCTTCTGTTCGTTTCTTCTTCGTTCTCCCGCTTCTTATCTTACCTCTTCCTTCCTGATCCGAATCTACGAGCCGATGATCCGTTGAAGAGCACACAGTGCAACGACCGCCACGGTCGACCCCGGAAGAAGAGCCTGCGAAACGTTCCGCATTGCCGAACACGGTGTCGCCGATCCGATATCTCGCTCCGGCAATCGAGCCGAAAAGTGAGAGTGCCACCAAGACTGCGGATGACAGAGCCAATCCGATTGCCACCGTCAACCGGAGCGCTTCGTTGCTCCCAGCGGTTTCACCCTTACGGACTTTTTGGCAACCGGGGTTGACGGCGGAGGAGGATGCGGGTAGAGTCGGGCCTCGTTGACTCATTTAGCATGGAGGTGGTCACGATGCCTAACCGTTGCTGTCAAAACGCTGATCTTGTCTTCTTCACCCCGCTTTCCTTCCACCTCCACGCTCATACCGGCGCCCATTCCGGGCGCATCTAAGACCCATCCGCTGTTGATTGTGTCCTGATTCGGGACAAGCTCAAACCAAGCACGAGGGTTCATCATACGGCCGGCAGGCGTAACCGCTTGCCTTCGTGAGAGTGCTTCGAGGCAATCCGGCACGCGGCTCCGGTTTCGCCGTTTGTCCGTTCCGGAAACGCACCTGCGGTTTCGGCTTGAGCTTCGCATGGCACATCAAGCCCAATCGACCGGCTTCGAACTCCGGAACACATAGACGACAGCGGATCTCCCGAACAAAACGGACGAATTACACCTCCGAAACACAGGAAACCAAGAAGGAGTTGCCATGAGCAAGAGATTTTCGCAAACCGCAGTTTACTCCCTGTTGCTGAGTTTGGCCGTAGGATTGGCCGCCGTCCCCGCTGTTGCCCAAACCGTATACGTCGATGGGATTGATGCCGCATTCCCGCCGTTTTCGTTCATCAACACACAAGGAGAAGCGGAAGGATTCGACGTAGACGTCGTTCGCTGGATTGGCGAGGAGATGGGGTTCGACATCCAGATCGTTCCGGTGGATTGGGACGCGATCGTCCCCACGCTCAAGCTCGGGACGATCGATCTGATTGCATCCGGGATGACGATCACCCAAGAACGATTGGAGCAGGTCGCCTTCACCGATCCGTACTGGTCCATCGAGCTTGCCGTTGTCGTTCGCCAGACAACCGACAGCGACGGCGAACCTATCGGCGAGAAGAACCTCTTCACGGCGATGCAGCCCGGCCAGCGTGTCGGCGTGCAACGGGGAACGACCTCTCAATCGTGGCTCGAAGAGAATGTCGCCGCCAATGGAATCGAGATCGAGATCGTCCTGTACGACAACTTCCTTCTCGCCCTCGATGACCTAGAGATCGGCAGAGTCTCTTCGGCCGTGATGGACGAGCCGACGGCTCTCTCTGCAATCGGGGGGCGGCCGTTGGCCGTTGCCGGAACGATCGCCACAGGCGAAATCTATGGGTATGCGGTCCGCAAGGATGATACCGAGCTTCTTTCCCTTCTGAATGAAGGATTGAGACGGATCCAGGCAAGTCCGGTTTGGGACGAACTCGTCACCGAGTGGCTCGTCGGTCAATAGCTCATTCCCGCGTACGGCGGGTCCGTCGAAAGCGGACCCGCCAAACGAACGACGCGAAGAAGATGTGACCTGTGCGTCCCGGAGGTTCGATCATGACCACCGCAGATCTGCTCACCGCTCTCCCGGGATTGATGCGGGGAGCCGGCATGACCCTCTTGATCGTTCTGATTGCGATCGCAGGAGGAATCGCGCTCGGACTTCCACTCGGCACTCTGTGGTCTGCCCTTCCATCCCGCCGTCTTCTTCGTTCTCTCCTGTGGTTGTTCGACCGGGTGTTCCGAGGATTCCCCGCCTTGGTGCTGCTTTTCCTCGTCTACTTCGGCGTCGGATCGATCCCGGGAATGCGGATCTCACCGTTTGCCGCAGTCGCTCTCGCCCTGGGGTTACGTAGCGCTGCGTATCAATCGCAGCTGTTCCGGGCCGCCTTGGAGATGGTGGACAAAGGTCAGCGGGATGCAGCAGCCTCCCTCGGCTTGTCCGGAACAGCCACGTTCATTCACATCCTGCTGCCGCAGGCCCTCCGGTTCTCTCTCCCGGGGCTGGCCAACGAGTACTCCGTCGTTCTGAAGGACAGCGCTCTCGCGTTTGCCGTCGGCGTCGTCGAGCTGATGAGCCGCGGGAAGTTCCTGTCGATGGCCACCAAAGATACGGCCACGCCCTACCTGCTCATCGCCGCCATGTATTGGGTACTGACCCAATTGGGGGTGACGTTCTTTCGCCAGATCGAGCAACGCCGGCGGATTCCGGGACTGGGCACCCACGCGTCGCAGAGCCGCGCAAACAGAGGGACACAGCCATGATTCGCTTCTTCCTCGACATCCTTCCGGAACTGGGTGCCGGACTCGCGGTTACACTCAAGCTGATCGTTTGCTCGGTACCGCTCGGCGTTCTGATGGGTGTCATCGTCGCCATGTCGCGCACCTACGGACCGCGTCCGGTTCGCTTCCTCGCAGCCTCGTACCAGAGTGTGTTTCGCGGCGTACCGCTTCTTGTACAACTGTTCATTCTCTACTACACCCTGCCCCGATTCGGGCTTCTCCTATCACCGTTTGCCGCAGCCGTCGCCGGGTTCGGCCTCTGCAGCGGCGCATACCACTCCGAGTACATCCGAAGCGCGCTGCTCTCCATTCCTACATCCCAGATGGAAGCGGCATATGCACTGGGGATGAAAAAGATCACCGCTATCCGCCGCGTCATCCTCCCTCAAGCTCTCCGCCGTTCGCTGGGCGGCTGCGGCAACGAAATCGTGTCCCTCATCAAGTACTCGTCGCTGGCGTACCTTGTGACACTTGTTGATCTGACCGGTGCCGGGAAGCAGATCGCATACCGCAGTTTCCGCTTCTTCGAGACGTTTCTCATCGTTGGACTGATCTACCTGGCGATGGTTGCCGTGACATCCTCCGGATTGCGGGCACTCGAATTCCACCTGGATCCCGAACACGCTAGGCCTTGGCCGCTGGCACGTGGGACGGCGCGGCCGATCCGTCGTTCTCGGAAGTTTGCTAGCAAGGAGGGACACATTGAGTCGTGATCGACAGATCGAACCGCTGGTTCGATTCGAGGATGTGCACAAGGCCTTCGGCAGCGAAGAGGTCCTGTGTGGGATTGATCTGGAGTTGTCGCCAAGCGAGACGACCTGCTTGGTGGGGCCCTCCGGTGCGGGGAAGAGCACGCTTCTCCGCTGCGTGAACCTCCTCGAGCAACCGACAAGCGGCTCCATATTCGTGGATGGAATCGAGGTCACGGCACCGCATGCTCCGCTCGATCGAATCCGCTCCCGTATCGGGATGGTGTTCCAGGATTTTCGCTTGTTCCCCCACCTGACGGCCCTGCAGAACTGCACCCTCGCCCCGAAAACCGTGCTTCGCCTGTCCAAAGCCGAAGCGACTCGCCGTGCCCGAAGCATGCTCGCCCGCGTTCGGCTCGAATCGAAGGCCGAAAGCCACCCCAGCCAACTCTCCGGTGGCCAACAACAGCGGGTGGCAATCGCACGGGCGCTGTGTATGGATCCGATGCTGATGCTGTTCGATGAGCCAACCTCAGCACTCGACCCGGAACTGATCGGCGAGGTCCTCTCCGTCATTTCGGAGCTTGCCGAAGCCCGGCTTACGATGCTTGTGGTGACCCACGAAATGGGATTTGCACGCCGTGCATCGAACCGGATCCTCATGCTCGATCACGGCCGCATCGTTGCCGACAGCGCCCCCGAGCGCTTCTTCGCCGACTTGGATAGCGATCGCGTCAGGCGATTCCTCGGACGCGCGTGCTCTCCTATCAACCCGTGATCGACGACGGTTCGCAAAAGAAAGGCGGAACCGCT
>Ga0272441_10000415_pt1 | contig 98305 bp, 87 predicted proteins | sample SSMProp6N_FD_193582 | JGI IMG/M metagenome (GOLD analysis project Ga0272441, IMG submission 193582) | Marine sediment archaeal communities from Little Sippewissett salt marsh, Falmouth, MA, United States - SSM-Prop-6N | ecosystem: Environmental > Aquatic > Marine > Wetlands > Sediment ...
AAGATCTGAGATGGCCCAATCGATCTTGGCCTTGTGTGGCGGCAAAGCGGCGGCTTGCAGTTGACCGCCCAAGCTAGCTGAACGCTCGTACAAGGAAACCCTGGCTCCCTGCTGGGCTGCTGTTGTCGCAGCTTGAAGACCTGCCGGCCCTCCTCCCACAACGAGCACGTGGCGCGGGGCTTCTGGCAGCGATGCGGACTGGACGGCTTGCGCCTCCAATCCAACGTGCGGGTTCACCGAGCAACGAATCGGCAGATCGTCAAAAACGCGCTGCCGTACGCAGCGATTGCAGGAGATGCAGCGACGTATTTCGGCAGAGCGTCCGGAACGGGCCTTGTTCGGCCACTCGGGATCAGCGATCAGTCCGCGCCCGATGGCAACATAGTCCGCCTCCCCTTGCGCAAGGGCGCGTTCGACCGTGTCCGGATGGCGGAACACGCCGGCGGTGATCACGGGCACAGATAGCTGTTTACGCATGGCAGCGGCCAAGTAGGATCGCCAACCTTCTTCGTACGAGATCGGCTCCAGCTGCACTTCTGGATTTGCGGGTGTCCCTGCGGAAACGCTCAACGCGTCGATTCCGGCGTTCACAAGGCTCGGGGCCATGGCGACGGATTCTTCCAGTTTCCGGCCACCGGGCATCAACTCGTCTGCGCTCAGACGAAACAGCAACGGATAACCCGGCCCCACAGCGTTTCGTGTCGCACGTACAAGATCGATGGCAAACTGCCAGCGCCGTTCCGGGGATCCCCCGAATGCATCATGTCGCCGATTCGTAATCGGAGAAAGGAACTGCGCAATCAAGTATCCATGCGCGCCGTGAATCTCCACTGCATCGAATCCAGCGCGCTGTGCTCGAACGGCTGCCTGCGCGTAGCGCTGAATCGTCTGCTCGATTTCCTCCAAGGAGAGCGCAACCGGGGAAACTGCACCTTCTGTCCACCCGATCGCGGACGGCCCTACGGCCGGTACTCCGGTTCGATGCGGCTGGGCAACAACGCCGGCGTGGTTAATCTGGATTGCCGCCGCGGCACCGGCCTCCTGAATCTGTTGAGCGAGCCACGAGAGAGCAGGGATGTAGCGATCGTGGTCGAGCCGCAGTTGGACGGTTCCATTGCTGCCTGCCGGCTCGTCGGTCGAGGCGTTCTCAACCACGATCAAACCGACTCCACCGTGTGCACGCGCCGTGTAGTAGGCGCACTGACGTGCGGTCGGCTCGCCGTGCGCAGAGGCGAAATTCGTTGCCATCGCTGGCATGACCAGTCGATTGCGGACCTGCAGCGAGCCAATTGCTCCAGGCTGGAACATCCGCATCCCTTCCATGGAGGACGGCGCTCTACCCTCCCAGGTAGAGGCGCTTCACCTCCTCATTGGTTCGGATCTCCTCGGCAGTGCCTTCGTGTTTGTTCCGCCCGGTTTCCAGCACATAGGCGAAGTCGGACATCTGCAGGCTACGATCGGCGTTCTGCTCTACGACAAGCATCGTGCTTCCGGCATCTCGGATCTCTTCAACCTTGTCGAACACCTCGTTCGCCATGATCGGAGAGAGTCCCAGCGACGGCTCATCGAGGAACATCAGCTTCGGGTTGAGCAGCATGGCGCGCCCCATTTCCAGGGTCTGCATCTCGCCGCCACTCAAGCTTCCGCCTTTCTGCTTGGCGCGCTCGCGCAGCAGCGGGAACAGCTCATAGACCCGCTCCAGATCCTTCTTGAGCGCTGATCGGTCGCTTCGGATGTAGGCACCCAGCTCCAGATTCTCGCGCACCGTCATAAGTGGAAACACGTGCCGCCCCTGTGGGACGAACGTGATCCCCCGCTTGAGCAGATCAGACGGCGGCTTGTTGGTCACGTCCTTCCCCTCAAACATCACCGTGCCCTTGCGGGCGGAGAGCAGGCCGAACAATACGCGGAACACCGTCGACTTCCCGGCGCCGTTGGGTCCGATGATGGACACCATCGTTCCTTCGCTCACGTCAAGGGAAACTCCGTTGAGGATATCGAGTTCCTTGGAGTACCCGGCTACGATGTCTCTTGCTTCCAGAAGTGCCACGTTACCCCCCGAAGTAGGCCGCGAGGACCTGTTCGTTTTCTTGGATCTCGTCCGGGCTGCCCTCGGCAATCTTCTTGCCGTAATCAAGAACAATGATGCGGTGACACAAACCCATCACCATGCGCATGTTGTGCTCGATGACCAAGAAGCTGCAGCCGCGCTCGTTCAACTCGATCAACCGCTCGCAGATCTCCTTGCCGAGGGTGGCGTTGACACCAGCCATCGGCTCGTCAAGCATGATCAGCTTGGGATCGGACATCAGCACCATGCCCAAGTCGAGCAGCTTCTGCTGCCCGTAGGAAAGGTTCTTGGCCAGCTGATCCTTCAAATGAATGATGTTCAGGAACTCCAAGAGCTCGATCGCCCGCTCTCGGTCTTTGGACTCGTCGACTTGGAACAATCGGGTAAGGAGGGTTCCCTCGCTTTCCTGAATCGCCATGATCATGTTGTCCAACACGGTCATGCCTGGGAACAGCTGCACCAGCTGGAAGGTGCGCCCTACCCCGAGGCGGTAGATGCCGTGTGGCTTCATCCGAGTAATCTTCTTGCCCATGAAGAATACGTCTCCGCCAGTTGGCCGCTGCACACCGGTGACGCAATCGAACAGCGTCGTCTTGCCGGATCCGTTGGGCCCGATCAACCCAAGGATCTCTCCCTCGCGCACTTCGAAGTCGACGCCAGCGACAGCCTGAAGCTGGTAGAAGCTCTTCTTCAGTCCTCTGACTTCAAGAATGTTATTCATTTCACCGTCCTCACTTCGTCAGCTGCGGGGGACTTCGCCTCAGGACCTTGCGGAAGAACACGTCCGTAAGCCCTGCCAATCCGGTGGGCCAGAACACAAGCAAAATCAGCGTGGCTCCGGCAAACAGAACGAAGAACAGCTGTTGAGCGACGCGCAAGAACTCCGGCAGCAGCATTACGACGATTGCACCAATGAATGCGCCCTCGAATCGCCCCGAGCCACCGATGATCAACATGATCAGGAACCAGAAGGACTCGTGAACAGGGAACGTGGTGGGATCGATGAACTTCATCAACGGTGCGATCAGTCCGCCGGCGAGACCTGCATACGCGGCCCCAATTGCGAATGCCAGCAGCTTGTAGGCTAGTAGGCTGACGCCGACCATTTCCGCGCGCATGTCGTTCTCACGGATCGCCTTGAAGGCGCGTCCCCAACGCGAGTTAAGGATCCACAGCATAAGGATTGTCAGCAGCACAAGGAACCCCGCCACCAAGAAGAAGAAGGCGACGTCCGATGAGAGCGACAAACCGAAAAAGTCCGGTCGAGGAATTCGGGTGATGCCAGAGAACCCCCCCGTGATTTCCCACTCATTGGAGAGCAGAAGGTAGACGACGGTTCCAAAGCCGAGCGTCACCAATGCCAAGTAGTGATGTTTCACCCGCAAGGACGGAAGCCCCAGTAACAGCCCTGCCAGGAAAGAGATCAGCGTTCCCAACGGCAGCGCCAACCAGAATGAGTAGCCGTCTTTGGTCATCAGCGCCACCGTATACGCGCCCAGTGCCATGAACGCAGCATGTCCGAGCGAAATCTGCCCCGTGTACCCGAGCGTCAGATTCAGCCCCATCACGGTGATGATGTAGATTCCGGTAAGTGTAGCCACATACATGTGGTAGGGGCTGCCGCCGAAGAACACCGGAATGAGTATGATCGCGGCCACGAATACAGTCCAACGAACGATTCGCCAGAGCACCGGCTTGCCTTGCCTTTGTTGTGTCATGGTTATCGTTCCTCCGTTCCCAGCAGACCCTCTTTTCGGATGAGAATCACGCCGATCAGCACGACCAATACGATGAGTTCGCGGTATTCATTGGACAGGTAGGCCGAAGTGAACGTCTCGACAATGCCGACAAGGAATCCGCCCAGAAGTGCACCGCGGATCTGGTTGAAGCCACCGATGGTCGCTGCATAGAACGCTTTCAACCCCAATGCGGCACCCATGTCGAAGCGCACCATGTACACCGGTGCGATCAACAGCGCAGCAAACGCGACAATGACGGCGTTCATCACGAAAACCATCGTTGTTACCGACGAGATGTTGATGCCCAGGATCTTGGCAGCCTCACGATTCTGCGCCACCGCTTGCATCGCCTTGCCGGGCTTGGTTCGTTGGATGAATAGGTTGATGGCAAGGATCAGCACAATGGCGATGACAATCGTCCAGATGTTCTGCCGCGACAGCGTCACCGATCCGAGTCTGTACGGCATCATGCCAAAGATCTGCGGGAACGCTTTGCACTGCGAAGACCAGAACGTGCCAATCGCGTGGCTGGCCAGAAAACTGAGGGCGATCGTGGCCACAATGATGGTCGTGTGCGACCGGTCGATCAGCGGCTGAATGATGCCTCGTTTGACGACATATCCTAGCAGAACCGCCGAGATGCCCACTGTGATTAGCAGTGCCCATAGCAGCGGAATGCCCGCGCACATAAGGAGAAACATCAACACTGCACACACGGTGAGGAAGTCGCCCTGCGCGAAATTCACCGTGCGTGACGCCTGCCACAGCAACGTGAATCCTATGGCAACCAGGGCGTAGATCGCACCGATGGCAACGCCCGAGACTACGATTTGGATGAACATGACCACCTCTGCTCTTCCAGCAACCTAACCATCTCCCGGGTCTCCTGGAGCGTCAGCTGCCCCGGGATCGCCCCCTGCTCCATCGCGCAATACGTGAATGAGGCACCCAATACACAAGCCAGCGGTCGAGACGGCGCCCCGTGTGCTCCCAACGCAATGACCGCAAACGGAGCCTCCAGGAAGCTTGCTGCTTCGTGCGCTACCTCCAGTACGGTCAGCAGATCTGCGTACGAATGCGCACGGACGGCAAGCTTGACCAGATCGGGGCCCAGTTCCGAGACGCTATGCAGCCCGGAGATCATTGCCTGCCGATCCGGAGTTTCCTGCATGTTCTCGTACCCGATCAGCACGGGCATCCCGCACGCCCGTGCTGTCTCGATCAAGCGTGCGCGCAGTTCCGGTGCCGTGAAGTACTCGATGTCGACAACCGTTGCTCCTGCGCGTGCTGCGCCCTCCAACCGGGCAATGCGTGCCTCCTCTGAACCCGTGAAGAACCCACCGAACTGCGGTGTACGACAAGCAATGATGTGGGGGCAGTCCGTCTCCTGGACGATGATGGCAACATCTGCGTCGTCAGCAAGCTTGTCTACACGCAGTTCGACCAGATCGGCGCCAAGTGCCACTGCCCGTGCCGCTTGCTGTAGCATGGCATCCGCCGTTTCCGCCATCGCCGACGCCACCATGCACGGCGTCGTGAGCTCCCGTCCCCCGATGACGAGCGGCTTCATTCCGCACTTCCCTCCTCGGCCAGTGATTCCTCGTACTTCTCGTTGCGGACGATTGACACCTCGAAGCCGGCCCCCTTGACGATCTTCACCGTGTGCTTCAGTCCCGGAGGGATAAACACCGTGGCCGGACTGTCCACGGTGTACACCTCGTCGCCCAACGTGACCTCGAACGTGACGTTCGGCGTCGGGAATACGTACGCCTGCGAAACGTCGTGGACATGCATCTCAACGTAGTCCGGACCGGGAGGATTCTTAACGTCAATGTGATGGATGAACACATTGAGGTCGGCGTTTGGCACCATGTCAGTATTGAGGAATGCCATCAGCGGGCCAAGTGTGTTCATGACCTCGCGATCGTGATGAATCAATGGACGATCGGCCCAATCGAACGGCTTCACGATGTACTTGCCGTATTCGCTCATGATCTCACTCCTAGCCGTAGTAGCCTTTGCGCAGGAGGCAAACCTCCATGCCCTTGCCCGAAAGGATCTTCAAGTTGTGTTTGATCCCAGGGGGGATAAACACGGTTGCCGGGCTTTCCGCCTGGTGCACCTCATCGCCAAGAATCACTTCGAACTTCAGGCCGGGTTCGGGAAAGACGTAGGCCTGGGAGCAATCGTGGGTGTGCACGTCAACGTAGTCCGGAGCTTGTCCATCCTTGACCTCGATGTGGTGAACGAAGATGTTGATGTCGGCACCCTCTACCATTTCGCGGTTGAGGAACGCGATCAGCGGGCCAAGATTCGACAGGCCGTTCTTGCTGTGGAAGACAAGATCTCGCTCTCCCCATTCAAACGGCTTGACAATCAAGTGTTCGTACTTACCCATCTATCCTTCCTTTCTGTGGTTCTGTGAGTTGGAAAGCATGGCACAGTCAACGAGCACCAGCGCTACCATCGCCTCGGCAATGGGGATCATCCGAGGAACGATGGTCGGATCGGTCGCCGTCTTGCAGCGGAACGCCGTTGCCTCCATCCGGCCGACGTCGAGTGTGTCTTGCTCGATGCCGATCGTCGGCGTGGGTTTGACCGCCATGCGCAGCACGATGTCTTCGCCAGTAGAAATGCCTCCGAGGATGCCGCCGGCGTGATTGGTGCGAAATCGCACCCTTCCGGCATCGAGGTACGGCACGTCGTTGTTCTCACTGCCCGTCATCTCGGCTGCCCGGAATCCAGCGCCCAACTCGACCCCCTTGACGCTGCCGATGCTCATCAGCGCCCTCGCCAGGCTGGCATCGAGCTTGTCAAACACCGGCTCGCCCCACCCAGCAGGAACGTTGTGCGCAATCACTTCGACAATCCCGCCGACGCTCTCTCCTTCGCGTTTGGCCTCCAGCACCCGGTCAAGCATGCGCTTCGCCGTCTCTGGATGGGGACAGCGCACCGGCGGGGTTTCCGCGCCGGCACGGATCTCTGCATACGGCAGATCCGGTGTGCGCAAACCAGCCAGCGCACGAGTGAACCCGACAATTTCCACACCCTGTTCGGCCAGCAATTTCCTGGCAATGGCGCCAGCCGCAACGCGCATGGCAGTCTCGCGACCGTTGGCACGGCCGTCGGCTACCCAGTCGCGCCGCGGACCGTACTTGGCGAAGTAGGTGTAGCTGGCGTGCCCCGGCTTGAGGACGTTCATCTCCTCTCGGTAAGCGTCAATGCGCTCCGGGGTTGCCCACTCGTTGTCGATGACCATGCCGATCGGTGCACCCGTTGTCACGCCGTCGAGCAATCCCGAGAGGATGCGCACCTGATCGGATTCAATCCGAGGTGTGGTGATCTCGCTTTGCCCTGGCTTGCGGCGGTCCAGATCGACTTGAATGTCGGCCACAGTCAACGAGATACCTGCCGGGACACCCTCGACAATGCCCAGCAACGCGGGGCCGAACGCCTCCCCTGACGTCGTTACGCGAAACGCCTTGCCGAACGTGTTCCCCAACATGTCCGCCTCCTACTCCTCGTGCCCAGCCATGTCAGCACCGAGCGCGCGCATCGATTCGAGGAACGACGGATACGTGATCCTCACCGACTCCGCGCTATCGACAATGGTTTCACCCTCCGCCATCAATCCCGCGACCGCCAGCGCCATGACAACGCGATGGTCGTCGTGCCCATCCACGCGGGCGCCGTGCAGCGGGCTCTTGCGAATGACGAGCCCATCTGGTCGCTCCTCAATCCTTGCACCCATCTTGGATAGCTCCGCGCACATGACAGCGATGCGATCGGTTTCCTTAATCCGTGCCATGGCCACGTTGTGGAAGATCGTCTCACCTTCAGCGAAACAACCAACTACGGACAGCATGGGCAACGCATCCGGGGTGTCCGAGAGATCTGCACGAATCCCCTGGAGTTTAGTAGCGCGCAGGATTCGCAGCCCTGCGTCTTCGTCAGACAGTGACGCGCCCATCTTTCGCAGATGCGCGAACACCTGCTTGTCTCCCTGTGAGTCGTTGAAATCAAGTCCCTGAACTAATACCTCGGGGTCAGCCGCCAATACGGCAGCGCACCCAGGAAACGCAGCCGAAGAGAAGTCGGCAGCGATGTGACGATCGACTGGACGGTAGGATTGGCCACCGCGAATGCGAAAGTGAGTGAGGTTTTCGCTTGCCTCGACCTCAATTCCTGCAGCCTCCAGCCAGTCGAGCGTCATGCGCACGTACCCCTTCTCATTCATTGCGCCATCCACGTTCAACTCGGTGTCACCATCGATCAACGGAGCAGCGAGCAACAACGGGGTCAGGTAGATGGAGGTGATTCCATCGACTGATGCCGTTCCGCCTTTCATCGGGCCGTGAATCGTGATTGGGGCCGTGCCATTGGGACCGCTGGACACCACCGTTGCGCCGAGTGCTTCCAGCGATCGCAGCAGCGAGGGAAACGGACGCGTGCGAATGCTCGCATCGCCATCCAGTGTGATGGGTGCCGAGCCGGTGGCACAGATAGCGATCAAGTTCCCTAACGTGGTCCCGGAATTGCCAACATCGAGTTGCATCGCCTCGGACGGCAGCGCCGCTCCTGTACCGTGTACGATCCAGCGATCGTCTTGCCTTTCGATCCGCGCACCCAAAGCTGTCGCGCAATGTACCGACGACAACGTGTCTGCAGCATCAAGCGGATGGGCAAGCTGCGAAGTCCCCTCGGCCAGCATGCCAAGCAGCACGCCGCGAATGGTGTGCGATTTGGATGCTGGGATGCGAATGGTACCTCGAAGAGTGGACGATCGAACAGACAGGTACACGTGGACTCCTCCTTGCAGCGTTGCAGTCTCGGGTTGTGCTCTCTCCGGTGAGACGAATGCAGGTGAGCCCATCCACCGGGTCTTGCCGATGCGCCGCGGAGGGAACGGACGCGCCATTCCCTCCGCGAAAATCGCTAGTTGCTTGAGATCAGCTGAACGATCTCCTGCTCTCCATTTTCGATCTTGACGAGGAACAGATCGCGGTCAACGGTCCCGTCCTCGCGATAGGATGTCGTGAGGAACACCTTCGGTTCCATTTCCGTTGTGATCGTGTTCTCATGCAGCCATGTACGAACAGCATCTGCGTCAAACGCTCCGACCTGCTCAATCGCGGTCTTGAGCGTGTACACGGCAACGTAACCCTTCATCGCATCGTGCGACGGGATTTCGCCATACAGCAGCTGGAACTTGGTCGCGAAGTCCGAGATCGGCTCGTACTTGTAGGACCAAGTAGCCGCGCCCATCACGCCTTCCATCGCTTCGCCTCCGAGTTCGAGTGCTTGCGCGCTGAGTAGTGGGCTGTAGCCAACTACGTCAAGCTCAACGCCAAGCGTGCGCAACTGGATCATGAACCGAGAGTTCTCCTCTTCGTGACCGTAGAGGAAGATCGTATCCACACCCATGCCTTGAATGCGTGCGATTTCTCCTGCGAAATCTGCCTGGCCCGTTTGGATCGCGATACCTTCGAACTCGACACCCAGATCTGCGGCCGCAGGCTGAAGGATATCTCGGCCGTCAGCACCCATTTCATCGTTGGTGTAAACCATGACGATCTTCTCTACGCCAAGATCCTCCGCCATCCACTTGACCATCCACGGGAACACGTTCCTGTTGATGGGTGAAGTCGCGAAGATGTTGTAGTTGCCTTCGGCGTAGATGGCCGTCGACGTGGAGCCAACCAACTGAATGATGCCGGCCTCTTCAAGCGTCGCCATGTTGGCGATCGTCGAGGAGCTGTAGATGGTTCCGAAGACGGCAAACGGTTCCTTGGTCACGGCATACTGCATAGCAGCAACGGAGATTGCCGGGCGGCTTTCGGTGTCGACGAGGAAATACTCGATCTGACTTCCGAGGATGCCCCCCGCATTGTTGATCTCTTCGAACGCCAGCAGAATTCCATCTCTCCAGTGTGCACCATGCGCAGCGCCATGACCGCTCAATTCGCAGACGATTCCGAATTCAACCGGCTCAGCAGCTTCTTCCTGTGCCACAAGGCCAAAACCTAGGGCGACGACAAGCACCATGCTCATCCAACCAAACCTACGCAACATCCTGTACCTCCTTGAACACTCTTGAGATTCGCTCTCGATGGCAACCTGAAATCGTTTGCTCATGCACCTCCTTCGTCTTTCCGGCGAAGGATTGGCGAATCGCTTCGCATAGCGGAGAGGAAAACGAAAAACGGGCAGCCATGCGCATGCACATGCGCAGACTGCCCGTCAACACCACAATGAGTCCGTAGATGTTGATGCGCTTGGAACATCGACATAGTCAAAACCGTATTCATATATTCCACGCTGAAACCACCATAGGGGAAATTTGTGAGGTTGTCAAGTGAAGATATCGAGCTCGCCACCAAGGGGCAAACGGAAAGCAGAAAACCCCCTCTAGAAGAGAAGAAGAGCCCGTTTGCACGAGAGGCTATGGTTGATGTGTGTCCGCGACGAACCCGTCCCGCTGCTCTTTGATTCATTCAATACGGCATCTGAGCTAGTGACTGGATTCTTCCGCGACGCCAGCGTGACGAACGTGTCTTCAGCTACGCCGCACGACGGGTACGCGAGGGGGCGAACCCGAAGCATATCCCCGAAGCAGCCGAAAAGCGATTGAAACTACGTTCCTTACTTGAATCAAGGCAAGCCGCGAAGCGGCAATCATGAGAAGCTACCCGCAGCGTTTTGGGCTACCCAAATCACCGTCATCCACCCGCGCACATCCGACAAGGATGGATCCCGAGGACTGATCCACCGCTGAGGTCATGTCAATCAGATTGCCAGGTCAGCACTAGGGGAGGACGATGTCTACCCAAACCAACCGGTGATCCGAGCTTGGAAAGGGATAGACTCCAGTGAGCGGGAAGAGAGGATCGGTAGTCGTAGGCCAGAAGACGCCCGCATCGATTGGCATCAGGTGGATTGATGGAAGCACGTAGTCGACACGGAGGTTGCCGACGGTGTCATCTCTGAAGTCCGCCGTGTCAAATGCAGGATTCCCCTTGTGCTTCGAGTTCTCTCCTTTCTGGAGCTGTGCCTGTTCGATGGCTCCTTGGCTATTCGGAGTCTGCTGTGCATTGACCAAACTCAGATTCAGCAGCTGGTCGACCGCTTGCGGGTGCGAATCTCCATCATTGGGATCTGCGTTCAGGTCGCCCATGATGACGAAATGCTCTCCGTCTAGCCCACCGTATGATCCAGCATCATCGTAGATGTACCCTCCGCTCCCCGGAGTGACATAGTCGGCCCAGAAGCGGATCTCATCATAGTTTCGGCGAATATTGACGGTTCCCAACGGAGGTGTGGGATGACTGGCCAACACATGGATGACCGTGTTCCCGATCGCAATGGGGATGTCCCAATGGCTCTTGGATGATAGCGGTTGGATTGCCAGTTCTGCCGGGGAGTACCAATCATTCGGCTGAGTCGTATTCGGATTGTCGGGAAGGAGCGCTCCAGGCATGTCCGCCCACAGGAAGCTCTGGAACGTTCGCACTTCTTCCTCGACGATAGGGTACTTCGAGTAGAGGACCATGCCGTACTGACCTTCAAAATATCCCCATCCCAGCGCATCTCCAGGGCCTCCAACCTGGTTGTCGTTATCAAGATCGTAGCCAGACGGAATACCGGTGTTCGACGGAGCGACAAACATATAGTCATAGCCAGTCAAGTAGTCAAGACGGAAGATCTCCGCTGCGTCCCACCCCGCATCGTAGTCGAATTCATTGATCAGCAGAATGTCTGGATTGGTCTTGCAGATGATTCGCGAGATCATGTTCCCCTGGTCGCCATGGGAGCCGGCCAGGTCCGAGATCAGATCTCCGGGGTTTCTGCGGTTCAGCGATGCATTGAACGTAGCGAAGCGGATGGTCTGAGACAGAGATCCAACGGTAAGAATGCTACAAATCAAGATACAGCACATCGCAATCCGCACCATCTGACTCGTGGAGAAATCCCCGAGACTGCGGCTTGGAGAACGCATGGTTCCTCCCTTTCAATACTGAACGAGATCAACTCAACTCTCCCGATGTTGAGCTACCTGAACTGCCAGCCTATTGCTATAGCTGTGCCCAGTGTATCCTCCAGAATCCTGTGGGTGAAGTGTATCCAATCAGCTCACAATCCAATCTTGAGCCCCATACTGGGTCCATTCTTGGATTTTGCATCACCCTGGATTCTCTTGGCGATCCCACCGAAACGTTCCCAATCACTGTTCTCAGGCAAGTGTCGCTTCCCCTCATCCCAGCGACGAGATGGGCCATGCACAGGCCGCGCTCATGCGGATCCAAGATTGGAGCGGTTCTGCAATGCACCCCGCAACCGCTGATCAGGGGGCGAACGAGACCACAGATGGGCAGTCAAGCAGAGCCAACATCCTAGATCCAAGATCTGCCCCCGGAGAGCCGCAATCCCGCTGAGTATCTAGGTCTTGCCGCATCCAGAGGGTGAGGCATAGATTGGGACGCAAATCGGAAAGCTGCGGAGAAGAGGGGATGATAGTGGAAGAGATACTAGGCTGGTGTACTGCCGGGGGTCTTGGCTTGTTTCTGGCCGGGCTCGGCGTCTTCTTCTGGGGATTGCAGTTCGTGAAGCGAGAACACTGGCAAGGAAGTCGGTGGTCCAAGAAGGAGTAGGAAAGGAACGACCTTCACTTCGAAACCTACTCCAACTATGTTGGTTAGAACTTACATGTGAGGTTGCTGACGTTGTACAGCCGGTAGCCCTTGTCCTGAACCAGACGATCCGAGAGTCGTGCGTGGCCGTGGTATCCTTCCATGGCGATAGCCACAGGGAGTGACAGCTCAAAGCGGTGTGCCTCAACGCGCCGGAAGAACTCAGAGAAGCCCGCATCGGTGTGGGAGATGTCGAACTCCTCAAGGATCGAGCCGTCTGGGGCGAGCGATTCCGACATGATGTGACTTACAGCCGACATCGATACCGACATAGAGATGGGGAATCATACAGGGCCCCCTTGCAGCAAGAGAGTTCGCGTCTAGGCGATCTCGTCTACTGCTCAGAGCCACGCCAATCCAAGAGTTGCGCAGCAACTTCCAAGGTACTCAGCACACAATCGTCTCAGAGAATCCACTCCCAGAAGGGATTCTCACAAGGTGCTGAGCGAAGCGAAGGACCCAACGTCCATCCGCACGAAACCCAAGGGTAGACCCCGAACCGAACACGCGACTAGACTCGACCTTGCTCTTGCTGCTGGATTGGAAAGCAAAGCTCTGACTCCGCGACCCGAGTGATAAAGCATCTGCTGCGATTTGCATCATTCTCTCGGATCCCTCTGCTATCAGCTAGCTCCGAAAAGGTAGCATCAGTGCGGATGCTGCAATGCTCTCGAGATGTTATCACATCTCGTCCACCGAGCTGCCGAAGAGCCAGCGGACACCATCTGTGGTGCTGGGCAGCTTGGCGTCCCAACAGCGCCTGCGTCATCTTGGCGCCAACTAGGCTAACAGCGGGCAAGTTCCAGCAACGGACGAATGGTGAGGAGGAAAGCATGCGGAGGGGCAAGTGGAGGTTGGCAGGAATCCTGTTGGTCTCAGTCGCTGCAGTTGCCGGACTGGGGATCGCGGCCCTAGCGGACGACGGAGCCGGGAGTGGGGGGGTGCTACGAACCCATCACCATCTCCGGCTTGGTGAATAGGGGCGCGGCCGCGAATGGGGATGTGCCCTTCTATTGGGTGGATCCGGATGGCCGACCAGACTGGACTGACGACACCAATCCAGAATCCTACTGGTTCACGGTCTGGTTCACCGGTGGCAAGTGGTGTGTGTACGTCGTGTTTTTCGAGGAACCGGTGGCCGTTGCCCGTTGGACGCACACCAGCACGGCACAGACTCCCCCTTCCTCAGGATGGACCTTGGATTACTTCATAGGCACCGGAGATCAGTGGGGAACCCCGACCCTTTCCAACGGTGAGATATGCTCCAGCCCCACACCCACGCCTGGTGAGCCCCGGTTCACCACGATTGTCGGCACGGGCGATGCCGGTGACGGAGCCTTCCTCGATTCCGGGCTGCAAGGCGGCGGCGGAGGATCCCTCGATTCCGGGCTCCAAGTCGAGGGTGTGGAGCCAACGATGGTCGGCAACCGTGAGCTGACGGCCACCTACACGGTGGGTGAGATCGTGACCGGAAGCTGCCAGCTTCTCGACGCAGACGGAAGGGCCGGACCGTTCGGCCACACTCACGTCTACCTCTATTCGGTCGACATCACTACAAGGCCCGAGACGATCGCCCTGATCAGCCACTGGATGGCGACGTTCAACTGGCCATCTCTTGAGTACACGTTCGAAATCGATACGACGGAACTGGCCCCGGGCTACTACGATCTGCACTTAGCCTTCCCCGGATCGTCAGAGACCTTCCGCATTGAGCTGATCCCGTAGGAATGCGTTCGCGGGATTGAGTCCAGAAATTGCGCGCCGCCCAGCGCTCCCAAGTAGGCAGACTGGGCGGTGCCTCTTCTCGGGATAGGCAATCATCCTTCTTGCGAGGACTGGATGATGTGATCGGTGACTTGAGTACGTTCCATGAATCCTCCTCTGGAAGCTTGGGACCAGGTTCGTACCTGGTCTGATGATGGTGAATGATGCGTACCGGCGATTGACTTTTGAGCAGTGCGCTGGCGGGTGCGGCTATGCGAGAAACACCGACATACTACCCCAACAGCATCAGGATCGGGAGGGTGCGTTGCTGTTGCGTCTCAAGCTAGAATTCAAATCCGAAGCTCTGACCCCGACCCCGGATGGCAGACTTCTTCTTACCTGCTCCGGCAGACGCTTCATCCATCTTTAGGATACGCAAGGCTGGGGAGTCGTTGGCAACTTCTCCGTCTGCTGCAGTGCGACCATAAGGGCTGTCGACTTCAGTCATGACGGCGGCATGCCGCGCTGGCCAATCGAATCTACGACACAACATGGTGGACAGAGATTGCAGTACTGGAGGGGCATCAGGGCTTGGTGGCGACATGCGATTTCGCGGCGGATGGAAGCTACATCGCGACAGGATCCGAGGACGGCGTAGTCTTCATCTAGGACTTCCCTGCTGTCGTGTCCAACAGCCAGGTGCTGCTTGTGGATGTCCTAGCCGATTCGAAAGACGTCCGCACTGGGGAGCCGGTCCGGTTCAGCATCGCATGCGGAAACTGCTCAGCCGAGGAACTCCAGGTCACCTGGAGTTTCGACGATGGTACGCGTTCGGGAAACAGCGCTGTTGCGACGCATAGCTTCGCGTCCGCGGAATCGTACTCGGTTTCAATCCAGGTTACCGACAGCCAGGGCCGAACCAGCGCCGCAAACATCACCATCTCTGTATCTGAAGAGCCATAGCGCGTATGCTCGGGCAATCGCTGTGGCTAATGCAGCAGGATGACCCAGGTGCCCAGAAGCTGTCCCCGAGATAGAGGAGCAACCCTGTAGTTGATCTATAAGGTGGATGATGCGAGTAGCCAGACAGCGACTCGACTGCAATGCTCTGACCCTGGTTGGGACACCACTTGAGAAGTTGACTTCGAAACGCTTTCGGCCTCTGATGTAACGTGGCCAGGGAGGAACCTAGCGACCCTGGCATGGGAGGTGCATCATGCTTCGTAAGCTGACTGCAGGAACGCTGTTCTTCATTCTCTGCGTCGCGCTCGGTTACGCATTTACCCAGCAAACGGCAATCATCTCGACCCCCGCACCGGAATCATCCATTGCCGACGCGACCGAAGCCCTACGTGGGGACATCGCCCAAGCAATGGAACAGACAACAGATACGTTCGGCTTGGAGCTCGATCTGAGCGATCTTCTCCATCTATCGCAAGGTGAGATCGTCGTCGTTGTCGCAGGAGTTGTTGGATTCGAGAACGCGGCTCCTCCGACATCAGTCGCTCCGGTGAATCTGGGCCTCATCTACCTCTCGGAGACGTTCGATGTGCGGTTTGGAGATGGAATTGTCGGCAGACGTTCGCCCGGCTTCTACGCCATCCGAGTGTCGATGCAACCAAGCACCAGCGCCCATGATCCCGGCATCACCCTGCTCGAGATCCTCGGGAGCAGCGAATCAGAGCCGTTGTCCTTTCCGATCGAGTTGGCTGGTCCTGCAACACAACGAGCTCTCACCGTCTGTCTGGAGCAGGATCCCGAAACCGGAATGGACGCGATATGCCTAGGCTGGCACGGCCTCGGATTCACAGCCCAGCTGTGCATCCAGTTCGCGCCAGTAGACTGAGAGTGAGCAGGCAAATCGGGTGCGTGCCTCAGTCGAGGTCCTTCTACGACCGCAAGCGAGCGCAAGGCAAGACGCACAACCAAGCCATCCGAGCATTGGGACGGCACATGGTACGTGTCATCTGGGCGATGTTGCGCGATGACCGAGACTACGAGATCCGGGAGGATATGCACCCTGCGACTTGAAAATCTAAGAGGGATGTTCAGGTCTTGCAATACAACATCAGCCTGAACTCTCCTCGTACTTCCTGATGCAGCGACTCACAGTTGAGTAGTGAACGCAAAGGTGGTTGGCGATCTCTTTCATCCTGTATCCGTACGAGCGATATGCATCCAGGATTCCCTTGTCAGATGTCTGGTCCTCAAAGATCTCCTCAAGGGAAGGGCGATCGACCAAACGCTGCTCGCGAGGGATCTCGCGAAAGGCTGCGCTTCCTTGTGGCACGTGCTGTGCAATGAATGAGTCGCTTCCCAGGTAGATCTGCCCTTGCAGTGAGTCCCAGATTTCTACATCGCGACCGTCGTCCACGAACTTCCGAAATGCCTTCTGCGCTCTAGATGGCTCACGGGCGAACTGCGAGAGAATCCAATCGACGTGCAACAAGTGGGGTGACTCCTCAAGGCCTGCTGTAGCACTGTAGCTGCTCCATTTCCAGTCTTTGCAGTGTCGTGCAAGCTTCGCTCGGACTGGATTCAGCACGATGTAGCGAACCAGTTCGAGGAGGTAGGATTCCTTCTCGACAAGGATTGCCTTGTAGCGGCCCTGGAACAGATGCCCTGACCGACCAGACAGGCGATTGAACTTCTGAGTGTAGACTCCATTGACGTGTCTCATTCCTCGTGACAGCGTTGGATCGACTGTCTCGATGAGAATGTGATATTCGTGTGGGCTGCCCTCTCCAGCCTGACCTCGTAAACACGAGCTGCAGTGCAAACTGCGCTCCGGATGCTGTCCTGGCTTGTGGTAGGGCGGTCCATCTGACCCACGAACTGGCGCAAGCGCCGTTCTGCCCTAAGCCGATCTGCCCATCCACGAGCATCTCCATCCATCTCAGTCTAGAGATGCATGCCGGTCATGGCTTCTCGATCAAGGTACGAGGTCTTTGGTTTTGGTGTTTGGGAGGCCAGTTCCGAGCTAGGAGTAGCCTTCGGGCTCAAGGATTGTCCCCTGATAACGCTCCTCTGCTCCGCAAGACCCTACTCCAACACCGTCAACGTCCCACCAGTCTCCGCAGTGATGGTCTCGGCGAAGTCGAGGATAGGATCCTCGGGATCAGGCCATATCACGATGACGTGGATGCGGGCGTTGCGTTCGTTGGCACCCCGAATGCGGTCCGCGACTTCCTCCCAGTAGGCGTAGCTGTCCTCAATGCAGCAGGTGGGAACACCTCCGGTCACGATGTAATAGTCGAACACATCGTGATACTCGTAGGCGCTGAGCGCCCATTCGGTCGCAGGTGCGAGCCCTGTTTCTCCGCCGCCATGCAGGGTGTGGATGTGCCCGGTTGCGGCTCCTTTGTTCTCGTCGGTTGACTCCGTGAGTTCACCGAACAGGGCATAGCCAGGATGATCCGTGCTGACGACATCGAACCAGTACACGGGCGGAAGCTTGTCGACCGACGATGTCATCTCCGCAATCGCTCGCGACATGCGATAGCCCTCCACTTCTTGGCCGTCGGGGCCGATGTACGTCGACCAACCAGAGTCCATGCTGCACGAGCAGTCGATGATGTAGACGACCGCCGCTTGCTCGGTAGGTATGTGCTCCCCGTACAGGGAGGCAACGGCAGTCGTGCACGTTAGGGCGCATGTGAGAAGGATCAGTGCGACGTATCGAAGTTGCTGGGCCATGGGCATCTCCTTGGACTGGACTATCGCCACACTACCATGAATCGGCACCACGACAGAAAAGGGGACACAAACCTTAACTACGTGTGGAAGGGAGTTAAGGTTTGTGTCCCCATGAGCCATCGTCTTGCGTCCACACGGGAATCAGAGACAATCCATCCATGTCCCCCGAACTTTCAGCTAGTGCACGATTGACCCTCTCAGACGTTTTGCGCTAGTCTGCATCAAGATACCGCAAGCTCCATGGCTGCTAATAGGATCCATCCTGTCCGACAACCGGGAACCTGGAGGTCCATCGATGACTGCCTGCCGACTCCGAAGCCAGCGATCGTGTATCAGAGGTGCCCTCGTGGCTCTCTGTCTCCTTCTACTCGTTCCGATCCTCGTGCACGCAGCTTCTCCCCAGGTGCGTGAGATCCGCGTAGAGCCCACGCTCGTGACGGATGCCCATGTGGGAGAAGGAACGTCCCAAGTGATGGTCAGGTACGACCAATCCATGGATCCTTCGCTGCCCCCAACATTCGACTTCGATCCTTCTGTGGCAGCCATCGGCTCAGTCCGTAGTTGGCAATGGATGACATCCTTTTCAGCAAACGATACGTACGTCGCGACATTCGACGTCTCGGACACGAACACGAATACGCTGCACGTCGCTGTATCCGCAGATCTCGCCAGGTCCGCATCCGGAGATGTCCAAGCTCCACACAAGACGTCACCGATGTTCGACGTGCGATTGTCGCCGCTTGCCGTGCTTGTGCCGTATCGGGAAGCAGTGCTTGAGGGGGAAAGCGCTGACTACGAGTTCGTTTTCATCGACACCGCCGGGAACGGACCACACACGGCGACCATTGACTGGGGAGATCGTACGAGTTCTCAGAACGCAACCATCGTTGGACATCCTGGGGCTGGAAGTGTGCAGGCGACGCACATGTACCGTGACGAGGGCAACTACAATGTGACGGTCACAGTTTCCGACCGTCATGGCGCCAGCAGCAGCGAGAGCTTCCTTGTCACGGCGACGAATGTACCGCCGCAGTTTAGCTTTGAGTGGGAGAATGGCGTTCCGGATCCTCAGCGCGATCCCTCTGTCGACGCCGCGACTCCACTATTGCCCACTCTGCGCATCTACTACTCCGATCTCGGGCCGGACGATACGTTGGACAGATCCAAGACAAGCATCGCGTGGGGAGACAACTCCACAGCAACTGCCCTTCTCGATGGGACGGACGAGAGCGGGCAGCAGTACCTATCAGCCTCCCATACGTACACTGCCGGAGGAATCCATGACGTAGGCATTGTCCTCACAGACAACGATGGGGGCAGCCGGACGCGCGCCACACGAATTCGAGCCATGACCAACGCGTTGCCGCTACTCGAAGATGTTCCACCGATCACCGTTGCGGAAGGTACAACCCACACGTTCACGCTACGCTTCAGTGATCCCGATCCGAACGACACACACACTGTGCTGGTGGATTTCGGGGACGGGCAAGGCGCGAAACAGGCTACGGTCGTGGAGTCCGGTGGTACCGGGACGGCTACGATCGCGCACCTCTTCCGCGATGATGGGATCGCATCGATCACCGTGAGCGTCGCAGACAGCAAGGGATTCGAGGTCGAGAAGCGCTTCAAAGCCTTCGTGGCCAATGTGCCGCCTCAGTTCGCGCTTTCCTTCCCATCCGCAGTCGTCGACACACTCCCGCAGTCGGGAAGCACAGTCGTAGCTACGCGCGACTTGCGCCTCCACGCCTTCTTCACTGATCCTGGATCAGACGACACCATCGATCTAACACAATGCAGCGTGGATTGGGGGGACGGTTCGACGTCTACGGATCTGCGGATCAGCGGATCCACTACCCAGCCCTATGTCTCTGGGATGCATGTGTACACCGCCCCGGGTGTGTACACGGTCGCACTCACACTTACCGACAACGACGGAGGAACTCGCACGGAATCGGCGATCGTTCGCATTGCTCTTGGCTATCCCCCGATCAAACTCAATGCCTACGCTCCGGTATTCCAAGAGGGAGACGTTGCGGAGATCAAGATTCCCTTCGTCGATCCGGACTCAGTCGACTACCACACAGCATCCGTTCGATTTGATGATGACTCGATGATTTCCTGGACGCACTCAATCTCCAGGGGAGGTGTCAGCTACCCCACGCTCTACTACACCGTGTACAGACCGGATGGGAGCAAGTCTCAAGAGAGGCTCTTCCGTCCCAGTTCTGGCGAGGTCATCCTCCTTGCCAGTTCCAGGATGAGATGACGACAGGTGCCCACGTGACAGTCTATGACACACATGGACTGAACTTCACTGTCTACATGGGGATCGTGGTTGAGAACGTTGCCCCGCAGTTCTCCCTCTCCTGGAGGGACAGCATGCCTGATCCGCAGGCCCAGGCCGGAGTCGACGCGGTTGTGCCATTGACTGCCACCTTGATCGCGCGCTACTCCGATCCGGGTCCGACTGACAGCATAGATCATGCGAACTCGTTCATTGATTGGGGAGATGGGTCGAGTCGGTCTCCAGTACAACTCGCGCAGGCTGCCGGGCAGTCGTCCCGCATCATGGCAACCCACGCCTATGCTGCGGAGGGCGTCTACATAGTGAGCCTTACACTCACAGACAACGACGGGGGTGCACGCACAGAGTCCTCAACGATTCGCGTGATTGGAGGCCTTGAGGCAACAGAGGATGACGAACACGGCGATGTTGATCCCGCCGATGCGGAGCCTGATTGCCCAGCGCTTCCTCCACTCCCACTCCCAGCACCTCGATTGCTGTCTCCTGAGAGTGGCATCGTGTTCCCAGAATCCATCGGGCTGATTCCCATCACGCTGAGTTGGGAGCCTGTCGATGGAGCGTCGCACTACTTCGTGCTTGTGGATTGCTATGGATGCACAGCCCCAGACGTTTGGGAGTTCGACTCGGCATTCCCGTGTGATGGCGCAGTTGTGGAAGGGACAACGCTGACAATCGAATGGCCGGGCAACGGCCCGCCAGGGCGTTGGCGTGTCACGGCACACGTACCTTGTGGTGATGAGTGCAACCCTTTCTGCAGTGAAGACATGTGCGGCATCCCAAGCGAGTGGCGTTCATTCACGATCTCGGGCGGCCAGTAGCGCATGAATCGGCGATCATCCCGCCATGTCTGCCGAACTCGAACATCCGAGACGAATCGGATGAGGCATCTACCATTGGATTTTGTGCGGATGGACGACGGGTCCTTCGCTTCGCTCAGTACCTTGTGAGTTGCGCTGCAGCTCTTGGCCGAAGTCGCCCATGTAGATGCCTCCTCAGCTGTGCTGAGTAGCTGGAGAGTTGATTCACAACTCCTACGGGGCTGACGAGAAATTGGGTGGCTGGCTCCTCTGCGGGTAGCTTAGGGTCGGCAGTCTTTGACTGCTCGGTTCTGAAATGCCGCCCCTGTCTTCGTGTCATCCAGGAACACCTGCCGGGGTAGTGGTGGGCTCCTCGCCACGCGAGTAGCTTGGGAGTTGCTCCGCAACTCCTGAACTGGCGTGGCTCTGAGCAGTAGACGAGATCGCCTGGGCGCGGACTCTCGCTGTAAGGAGGCACACGTATGGACCCCCACCTCTGTGTTGGCATTGATGTCGGCTGCAGAGTTCATCGCGTTGGCATCGCTCACCCGGATGGAACAATCCTCGAGGAGGTCGCGGGGTCGGACCTTCATTCTTCATCCTCGTCTTCGGAGTCAGACCGTGCATCGTGCATGGAATCCCCGGGCGCAGCCTGGTTGTTGCAGTCTAGGAGAGGGTTCTAGCCCGACGGCTGGACTCTTAGCTCAACTGGAGCTGTCGACTCAGTATCGATCCACAGCACGAGCGGACGGCTCCCGCCCTCTTGTGTCTCCCAGCCCTGCGTGTACTCAATGCCTTCCTCGAGTAGACGATCATCCAGATAGACTGCAAATGCGCTATCTCGCTCCCATCCGTGGATCACGACGCAGGGATCTACAAGCGGCTGCTGCTCAGTTGCCTGAAATGTCATCGAGACAGATGAGGACGCCACTCCTTGCTTGGTGACGTGGTAGGCCTTCTCTTCAATGCGATACTCCTCAAGAACGTAGTCTGTACCCTCTACCACGACGTCTGGGGCAAATTGCCAGCTGCGCGCAAGCTGGACAACGCTCGCCACACGATCAGCCTCCCTTTCGATATCGGTGAGCCCGAGCAGGTAGATCTGCTCGAGCGTATTGGCAGTCTGGCGATGCCACGACCGGTTGATGACATGGGTGAGTGCACACATGTATCCTTCTTCGAAGTAGGGGATGCGCGGCCAGGCAACGAACGTTGTGGTTCCCAAACGCGCCTGATCAATAGGCGGTCCCCAGTACGGCATGATGTCTGTGTTCCCTTCAGGCACAATCGTGAAGGGCTTGTAGGCGTCCCTGACATTGACGATTTGGATGTTTGCCCCCGGATACATGTCTTCTTCTTCTGGATATGGAGAGAATGAGAACTGCTGATAGAGGCCATTCATCTTCGCCAGCGTCACCGCGTGGACACGGATATCGTCGATGGGTTGGTTGCCGTGGATAAGCCCGCGGATGAACGTCTCTTGCGTCTCGAATCCTGCAGATGCCCCCGGCCACCAGAATGAGGATGCGCCCTGTGCGTAGCCGGTATAGATTCGCACATGTCGGGCTGCAATGCCGTTTGGATAGATGTAGAACCACTCGTCGGCCCAGTCTCCTCCTCCATAAGGGGATCCACTTGCACGATCGGAGTGGGCGACTTGCCCCCGATTGTTGACCAGGGCTCCCCGAAAGCCAACGACAACCCGAGCAGGCGATGCCTGCTCAATCCACATTCGGGCATTCCAGTCAAAACCAACTTCGTAGCAGTCACCTCGCACATTGGTCTCGGCCCACTCGTTGCCGAACGCATAGGTTTCGTTTACGTGATAGAAGCCGCCCTGCGGCGGATCGAAGACCATGTAATAGTCGGGCGTTGGGAACTCGACGGTGACATCAACCCCGGGCACTGGGTCAGGAATTGGGCTACACAGGCCGTAGGCTCGAAGCGGACGAAGCGATTCAGCAAGGGTGAGTGTGACCCGATCGAGATACACGGATTGGACCTCTTCGGGACCCGACCATCCTTCGTTCCCGTCCGCCCAGAAACGTACAGTGACAGGCTGGCCTACGTGCTCATCACGAATCTCGAACGATAGTGCGATCAGGGCTGCTTCGTGCTCGCCCGTCAGAGAAACGCTGTCGATGACCTGATCTCCTGATTGAAGCTGTGCGCCTGCCGCGAATGTCTTACCTGCCTCGATGGCACCGTCCGATCGGTACGTTCGAGCCCAGAACTTCATCTCCACCTGATCGCCGACCTCGGCTTGCAGCATTTCCCACGGCACCGTCTGCTCCAGCCATGCGTCGACGGGGTCATTCCAGTAGAAACACTGACTCCCATCTACTACAAAGAGCCGGCAGTACCCTGTTTCCTCAGAGTGCTCCCAGCCGCTTACGTTCAAGCACCATGCCGCATCCCCAGGTTCCCCTTCGGCCCCTTGCGCAATTGCCTGCGAGATCGTGGGGATCTCGAAGCTTCCGTTTTGAAGCAGATTCGGTTGCTCAAACGAATCGCACCATGAGCCGGACACCGAAGCACCACGGAACTCGATCGAGTAGATTCTGAGCTCGCCAGCCACGGATTCGGGGAACAGCACTAGAGAGTACGCTTGATCCAGTGCATCTGAGTGGAGATTCGCATCACACGTTTGCCCGGCACCTGTGACGAAATCATCAAGGGCGAGCATAAATACCTTCGGTGTCGTGCCAACTTCCAGGCTTGAGCGAATCTTGGCATCCACCCAATCCTGCTCGCAGTAATCGCCGGACGTTTTGAGCCAGACATCCACCATCATGGGCTCAGTGCAAGACATCGTGACTGCGATTTCTTCGATGCCTACCGTGTTCGACACGTTGATCTCAAGCAGAGACAGGTCGGTAGGTTCTGGGCTTCTCCATTCCATGCCATAGTACGCACCGTACTGATCGGTGTCGCTGACGATGTTGGCGTGGTTCGATGGCGTGCCCTCATCCTCGTCGCCGGCAAAGCTTGCCAACCAGCCCATCGCTGAGAGGTCGATTATGATGCTCTCCTGTCCACCCACTGACAGGCTTAGAATGAGAAGAAGCACTAGACTGCCTATCCGTCGACTGATCTTCATAGGTGGTGAGAGTATAGGCCAGGCTCGGGTAGGATGTCTTGATCGGCGGTGACTCGATCACTCGCCGCAGTCAACCTCAGGGCGTTGCGGAACTGTCGTATGGCCGGACTGCGTCCAGCTTGCTGGGAACGGCAACTATGCCACGAGGCGAGTTGCTTTGAGAATGGCAGTGAGTCCGCCATTCTCTGAAGGAGATTGCAGTGCTAGGCCTTGGTGACATCCAGAAGGAAAAGGGGCCAGCATGGCTGGCCCCTTGATCAACTTGTTGATGTTCCAATCCGACCTTTTCAGGTCGGTCTGGCACGTCGTAGAGGATGATCATCGGCTCGCCTCTTCGGCGAGCTTGTGAGAATCGCAGGCATTTGACTGGCACATGGCAAGCGATTCTCTATCGTCGACATCTTGACAAGGGAAGAGGATCGGCTGTGGTAGCCGATCCTCGTATTCATCTGGATGGTGTTCCAGGAACGCTATCCAATTACTTCTGGGCGTTCCGGTACGCCATACAGGATTGATCGTCTGGCCGGGCTCTTCGCCCGGGTTGGGAGAGCGTCAACTCTTTGACCGCTCTCTGACGACATACTCAATAGAGAAGCGGCCAGCAAGTAGCTGGCCCCTTGGCTATTCGATGGACGTACCGATCTAGCCGATCTTCTCGGGTTGATCCGGTACGTCATAGAGTATGTCGTCGAGCGGGTGGCGGTAAAGCCGTTGCTCGAGGCGGTTCTGGTCGAAGTAGTGGCCCATGAAGCCGATGGATCGGCCGAGAACGAAGAGGGCGTTGAAGGTGCCCATCTTGATCATCTGGTCAATTTCGGTGTCGCTGAAGCCGACTTCTTTCAAGAGGTCCACGAGCAGCACGCCGATGGTGCCGTCGACGTTCAGAATCAGGTTATTCTTCTTCTGGGTGGTGACGGCTTCTACGCTCAAGGCGTAGTTCAAGAGCGGCGTGTCTTTGAAGTGCGCTTTGGCGAAGTTCTTCATGAGTTCGACGCGTACGTCCGGGTTCTCCAGTGTCTTCAGCTTGTGGCCGATGCCCTGGATGTTGACGTTCTTGCTCTTCATGTGACCGATGAATTCACGCGGTTCCATGTTGTTGCGCAGGCCGAACAGGAAGTGCTCGGCGGCTCCGTTGACGGCGCCCCCAAAGCGTGGACCAATGGTCAGAAGTCCGGTCACCAGAGAGCTGATGAGGTCCTTGCCTGCACGGGCAGTGACAATCGTGTTGTGGGCACCGGATACGGCGGCACCGTGGTCGGCGATGATCTGGATGACCATCTCGAGGAAGTCTCGTGCGTGCTGCGGGATGTCGCGCTTGAGCCACAAAAGCCCAATCACGCCACCGATGCCGTACTTCTGTTCGATGACTTCCTGAATCGGCACGCCGCAGTAGTTGTGTTGTGCGCCGGATTCGTCGCAGATCGTGGAGATGAAGTTGGTGGGCTTGCGCACCAGACCTTCGGCCACGGCTTGCTTGTAGTCCATGGGGACGTGCGGTGCTTCGACGTCCTTTGCCGGGACGATGGTGCCGTCTGCGACCAACTTCTTGTACGTCTCCTCGATCTTCTCGGCGTAGTCGTCAAACGAGGTTGGGACGACTACGCCAGCTTCGCGAAGCGCTGCGTTCTTAGCGTCTGCGGTCTCGTTCTCGCCACCGGCTTTGGCGCCGGCATGGCCGAACTGAACTTGTCCGGGCAGCACTTTGGCACAGGTTCCGGTCGACCACATGACGAGCGGCTTGGTCAGTCGGCCGTCCTTGATGGCGGCGGCGATGTCATGCTCCGCGGTGCCGCCGACTTCACCCAGACAGACACAGAGCTTGATGTCGGGATTCTGTTCGTAGCGCAGTAGATGGTCGAGCAGGCTGGCGCCGGGGAAGGCGTCTCCGCCAATGGCGATGCCTTCGTTCACACCGTCTGTCGCGCGGGCGATGATGTTGTAGGCTTCGTTCGACATACCCCCGGATACGGATACGAATCCCACCGAACCCGGGCGATAGAGCTTGGCCATCTTGATGTTGTCCATCGTGCCGGCGGTGTTGCCAATCTTGAAGGCACCGGCTTTGATGCCGCCAACGGTCGCCGGGCCGATAATCCACTTGCCCTTGGCTTTCGCGGTGGCGGACAGGATGCGCGCGTGCCGTTCCGGGACGCCTTCGGCGATGACGGCGATGGTGCGAATGGTGTTGGTCTCAAGCGCTTCCATGGTGGTGTCGAAGGATGATCGCTGAGAGGCGAAGTTGACCATGACATCGGCTTGCGGGAAGCGCTTCACGGCTTCGTCCATCGAGCGCAGTCGAGGCAGCGTGATCTCCTGGGTGCCCCAGAAGAACTTCTCAAAGCCGCCGCGCGAGGGCGTAATCATGGCGACGACGCTAGGCTCGTCTTTGCGACAGAGGTAGTCAAAGTCGAGCATGCGCTGCACGGCGTTCGTCTGGGCGCCGTAGATAAAGGCCTTGGTGTCGCGGGAGAAGAGTTCGTAGCTTGGTAGGTTAGTTGGCATTTGCATTCCCTCCCTTGAGCGCCATCGAGACGATGCGCGTCATGTGCGTTTCCGGTCCGTAGACTTCGACCGGAATGCCGATGTCCTCGGTGGCACGGCGGATGTTCTCCAGTCCTTCTTTGTAGTTGGGGCCACCGCGGCGCACGTAGACCTTGACCTTGTTCTCGTGGAGCTTGTCTTTGTAGGCCTTCAGCGCCTGGATGATGCCCGTGAAGGTTTTGGCCACATCCGTGAAGTTGGCGATGCCGCCGCCGATGAGCAGATACTTCTCCCGCCCTTGCGGATCGGGGCTCCGCGTCATCAAATCGAGCAGCGTCTTGGCGTACTCATTGGTGAGTTCTGTGGTCGGATTGCCGGAGTACTCGCCGTAGCAAGCAAGTTCTTCGGCAAAGCCGAGATCAACGACGGTGTCGGCGTAGATGACGCTGGCGCCACCGCCGGCCACCATCGGCCACACGCGGCCGTCCGGGTTGAGCACGGTCAGCTTAAGGCTGGCCCCCGTCTTCTCGTCGAGCGATTGGATGTAGGCCTCTTCTTCGGTTGCGGAGGTGCCAAACGCCTTGGGAAACTCTATCTTGCCCCACTTCTCCGCACACTGGAACGCGGCGGTATCGTCGAGCTTGGCGACACAATCGAGCGGTACCAGTTTCCCATCGGCAAGGGTGATGGGATTGAACTCGAGGTAGGCGAAGTGGTCGTCCACATAGATCTCGTAGAGCACGCTGATGAGATCCACAACTTGACCCTTGTTCGGAAGCTCGGGCAGCGCCGCTTCGAGTGCGGATCGATCAAGAGCGCCTAGAATCGGCACCTCGATCGTGACCACGGAATCCCAGACGGATTCGATGTCTACGCCGCCTTGGGTGGAGAAGTGAATCTTGTCAGCTTCTTGTCCTGCGGTGAAGGCGAGGTAGTACTCGACCTCGTGTGGTACGAAGGGCTCAATGAGGAAGTGGGTGAGCGTGCCTGTTGTCTGCCCGCCCGCCCCTTCGATGGTGGTTTCCACGTTCATCCGCTCGCCAATCCACGCAGCGGCTTCATCGAACGACTTGTTGACGTAGAGCAGATTGTTCTTGCCGCGTTTGCCAAACAGCTGATCGGGCTTGCATACCAGCGGAGTGTCCTTCAGCCACGGATGCTGCGCCGGAAGCCCGGCGATATCGGTGTCCGGGCCGACAAGTACAAGCCGCTCATCGGTCGCAAACCCTGCCTTGCGATCTGCCAGCGCCTTGGCAATCAGGCGCTTGGCGTCGAATTCTCGAATGCCTTTTTGTGCCATCGGCTAGCCATCCAATCGATCCATGTGCTTCACGATCTCGTGACCAAACTCGGAGCAGGAGATCTCCTCTGCGTTCTCCATTTGGCGCGCCAGGTCGTAGGTAACGCGACCGCCAACGATGGCGCTCTTGAGAGCGGCAATGATGAGTTCGGCAGCTTCCCGCCACCCCATGTAGCGCAGCATCTCGACAGCCGAGAGAATCAGGCTTCCGGGGTTGACCTTGTCCAGCCCGGCGTACTTCGGAGCGGTGCCGTGCGTCGGCTCGAAACAGCCGATGCCGGTGGCGTAGTTGATATTCGCACCCGGTGCGACGCCCAATCCGCCGACTTCTGCTGCTGCGGCATCGGACATGTAGTCCCCATTCAGGTTCATGGTGGCGACCACGTCGTACTCCGCAGGGCGCAGAAGCATCTGCTGGAAGAACTGGTCTGCAATGCGATCTTTCAGCAGGATCTTGCCTTCCGGCACCACGCCGTTGTGCTTTGCGAACACGTCTTCTTCGGTGATGATCTGATCGAACTCCTTGCCCACCTCATAGCCCCAATCTCGGAAGGCACCCTCGGTGAACTTCATGATGTTGCCCTTGTGCACCAGCGTGACTGATTTGCGCTGATTGGCGATGGCATACTCAATGGCCGCACGGATTAATCGCGAGGAGCCCTCTTTGGAGATGGGCTTGATGCCAATGCCGCAGTTCTTTGTGAATCGGATCTTTGCACCAATACCCATTTCCTTCTCCAGCCACGCGATGACCTTGTCCGCTTCCGGCGTCCCCGCTTTCCACTCGATGCCGGCATAGACGTCCTCTGTGTTCTCGCGGAAGAAGGCGATATCGACATCCTGAGGACGTTTGACGGGTGCAGGTGTACCGTACCAGCGTACGGGGCGCAGACACACGTACAGATCGAGAATCTTGCGCAGCGACACGTTCAAACTGCGGATGCCGCCGCCAACCGGCGTAGTCAGAGGGCCCTTGATGGCGATGTGGTACGTCTTGATGGCATCGATCGTCTCTTGGGGAAGGTAGTAGGTTTGCCGTTCCTCTGCCGGGATTGCCGCCAGCTTCTCCTCGGTCATGTCCGGGTAGTTGGTCTCAACCGCTTCATCGCCGGCCAACACCTTCATCCATTCGATCTTGCGCTTGCCGCTGTATGCCTTGGCTACGGCTGCGTCAACGACTTCCAGCATCGCAGGGGTGATGTCGATTCCGATCAAGTCTCCGCGGATGAACGGGATGATCGGGTGGTCGGGAACATTGAGGCCGTCTGCAGTACGCGTGATGGCCTGGCCGTTGGAGGGGGAGGTTGGGTGGGTACTCATGTCGGTCTCCTTTGTGGAAAAACGGACTAGGGTCCAGTGCTTTCTTGTGACGTCAACTCGTGCGTAATCTGCTTTGCCGCATCGGTTAGCAAGTGAATGAGTCGCTCGCGGTTCTCGCCTTCGCCGCGATGCCGAGGCACGGAAGCCCCGATCGATGCCACAATGCGGCCGGAGAATGAAAATACAGGCGCGGCAATACCACGCGTGCCTTCGATCGCTTCGCCATTGGACTCCGAGTAGCCGAGCTCGCGGATCTTCGACGCCTCACGATCGAGCGCGATGGGATCGGTGATCGTGGTGTCGGTAAACGCCTCGAGGCCGACTTCTTCTAAGATCGAGGCGATTTCGTTCCGCTCTAGGTACGCGAAGATTGCCTTGCCGGTTGCGCTGGCATGTAGCGGATACGTGTCTCCCAGTTCGTAGGAGACCCGAAGTGCGTGGTGGCCTTCGACCTTTTCCAGGCACACGCCGATGCTGTTGCGTAAGCCGCAGAGAATGATCGTCTCGCCAGTCTCGCGACCGATGCGTTCCATGTACGGAAGTGCAACCTCGCGAAGTGGACGGCGCGACATCGTGGCTGCGAGTTCGAGGATTTTGGGACCAAGCCGATAACCGGAACCTTCGAGTGCATCTTCTACCATGTGATCGGCCTTGAGCGCGGCCATGTAGCGATAGGCAGTGCTGCGGGGAAGGCCCATGCGTTGGGCGATTTCGGCAACTTGGAGCACAGGAGATTCGGCAAACAGAGACAGAATCTGTACGCACTTCTCCAGCGTTCCGAGCGGATTATCCTTTTTCTTCGGTCCCATTATATAAGAATCCGTTTCTCAGGATACGGAAATCGTACTCGCGCGCTGTCCAATATTCAAGCGTAGCACGTGTGCGGATTTCCTGATGGGCGCCTCTGTCGCTTCGCTCGTCGGAACGAGTTTGGGATGCAGCACATTTCGGCATCCCAGACACTGTGTTGGTGAGGGGGAACGGCAGGGGGGAGAGCCAAAGGCTTGGGGATGCGGGCACGTGCGTTGTGTATCATGTCCTCATTCTTCGCTCTTCCCAGGAGGCAACATGTCCGATGGAACGTTCTCTTCCGAGTTCTTCGAAATTCAGGAATTGGCCGAGGGTGTGTACGCGGCGGTGGGGCCGCAGGAGGGACTGTGTCACAGCAATGCGGGGATTGTCGATCTGGGCAATCGCACGTTGGTGTTCGATACGTTGACGCTGCCGTCGTATGGCGAAGACCTGGCGCGTGCTTGCCGGGAGTTGACCGGGCGTGAGCCAACATGGATCGCGCTTAGCCACTTCCATGCTGACCACTGGCTGGGCAATCAGGCGTTTCCGGAGAACACGCCGATCTTGGCGACGCACACCATGTTGCCGCAACTCGAAGCGTCGATGGAGACCTATGCGAACCTGCCTGGGGAGCTGGATGATTTCCAGCGTCAGATCGATGAACTCACTGCAACGTGCGAAGCCGAATCCGACGACAAGAAGCGTCAAGGGATCGAGACGAATCTTTCTCGCTATCGTGCGCTTCATGCCGAGGGGGAGACGCTTCGTGTCGTGAGGCCGAATTTGGCGTTTGACGGCACCGTCCAGTTGATGGGATCGGCGCGATCCATCGATCTCGTGGAGGTAAAGGCCGCACACACGGCAAGCGACGTATACCTCTCCGTGCCGGATGCGAACGTTGTCTTCATGGGCGATCTCGGATTCTTCGATACGATCCCGTTCCTTATGTATGCCGATCCGCTGGGATGGATCGACGCTCTGAAAGCGCTGGAGGCATCGGATGCGACGATCTTCGTTCCTGGTCACGGTGTGGTTGCGGACGCGGATCGTGTGCGGGCGTCTCGGGAATGTATCGAGGCCATTGTGGCCGTTGTGCGGAAGGCGGAGGCTGATGGTGAAACGATCGAGGAGGCGCTTCTGCAGCGCTTGCCCGAGCCGTTCGTGACCTGGGCAGAAGGTCGCACTTGGATGCAACAGCAATTGGATGCGGTTGCGAGCTCAATTGCGGGCCATTGAGCTTGGCAGAGTTTCGGGCTTCACCTCAAACGTCTGATTGAGGTTGTGTCAAGTGAATACGTGGAAAATGCCGTAGCGCTTTGACTCAGAAGCCTTCTCGACGCGGTGTCCGCCGAATCGATATCTTGCGTTTCGCTGCCGGATAGCGTTCGCCTTCGATGCTGTGCTTGCCAGTCGAATTTGGGTGCGGACACGGAAGCCGTCCGGTGGGTGAGGTGCTTGCTCCAGAGCTCTAGCTCTTTGCCCCTCGCTTGCCTGGCTCTCCAACCCTCGCAAGTTTCGGTCCGAGACGATAGTAATTTCCGTCCAGACAGTAAAGGATCGGATCGATCGCGGCGGGATCGAAGCCTTCATCTTCGGAGTTCTCTTCCACGAACGATTGCACAACTGTGCCGATGATGACGGCGTGGGTTTCCAGTGGGACGATGTCGCACACCCGGCATTCCATGGTGATGGGGAACTCCTGGATCATCGGTGCGTGCTCGAGCTCGCCGTAGAAAACCGTGAACAAGCCGGCTTTGTCGTGATCGCGTCCCGATTGCCTGGCGCAGGCGTCAACAAGCGAGAGAGACCGCGTACTGGGGAGGTTGACGCTGAATGCGGCGTTCTCCTGAATGCCGCGCCAGGTATGGTGCTTCGTGCCAATACCGATCACGATATGAGATCCGAGGTCTCCAACGGTCAAATTGGTCACGAGACTGAAGTTGGGAACACCGCCCACATGCGTTCCCACAAGGGACACGGCAAACGGTGAAATCGCAGCCATTTTCTCCATCGCGTGCTTCATTGCGCACATCCTCCGTTCGAACGCCGTAGACAGAATACAAATCGATGCGTTGCGGGAGCGTCACAAGTTAACAGCGGAGCCCGGCAACGCGAGGGCCGATTCTGTGGTTCGCTCAGGCGTCGGAGCTCGCCTGCCTCGCGATGCTCTGCAAATGGGCGTTGGCGCAGCGCGGTAAGTGCCGGTTTGGCAGCGGGTGAATGGGCACGCGGAACGAGAGAAGCGGGGCGTTTCCGGACGCCCCGCTTCGTCGGTTGTAGCTGTTGCGTGGTTGGTGCTTTGCTAGCCTGCTTGGCTGGCGGTGTATGCCAGCAAGCCGCCTTTCCGTAGCATGTCTTTCTCTCGCTCGGAGAGATCGTGCTGGACCTCGATGACTTGATCCTTGGTCAGGTTCTTAACGGCAATGTTCTCCTCAAGATTGCCTGCCTCCACTTCAAGTCGATCGCCTTGATCAATGCCGTCGGTATTCGCGAGCAACGGAAGGATGCCCATGTTGATGAGGTTGGCGCGATGGATGCGCGCGTAGGACTTGGCGAGTACGGCTTTCACCCCAAGCTGCCAGGGCGCGAGCGCGGCGTGTTCTCGAGAGCTTCCTTGTCCGTAGTTATCGCCGCCAACGAGGAATCCTCCGCCGGAGGCAACCGCACGTTCCGCGAACGTCTCATCTTCGTAGTAGAAGGTGAACTTCGAGATCTCCGGAAGATTTGAGCGCAGGTGCTGCGTAAGCGGTCCGGCGGGCAGAATGGCGTCGGTCGAGATGCCGTCTCCGAGCTTGAGCAGAACTTCGCCTTGCATCCTGCTTTCCAGCGGGGTTTGCGCGCCCAGCTGGACGATATTCGGGCTTCGCCGGATCTCCACGCTGGGTCCCTGGGGCTCGAGGATCAGGTAGTCGTCTACGGTCAGGTGATCGACCTCGAACTTGACTTCGGGAAGCTCGCGCGGATCCGCAATTTCTCCCTTCAAAGCAGAGGCTGCAGCAACTTCGGGTCCGCAGAGCGCAAGTTTGCCGAACTTGTTGCCCCCGCGGCCCTGCCAGTTGCGATTCACCGTGCGCAGCGAGAGGTGCCCGGTTCCGGGCACGAAGCCAATGCCAATACAGGCGTTGCACCCGGGTTCGATCATCCGTACGCCGGCTTTGGTGAGTTCGAGGAAGCTGCCGTCTTCCATCAGCATCTCCCACGACTGGCGTGAGCCCGGCGAGACGATGACATCGATGTCTGTCGATACCTTCTTTCCCTTCAGGATCTCGGCTGCGACCTTGATGTCTTCGTACGAGCCGTTGGTGCACGATCCGATGAAGATCTGATCGAGTTTGGTTCCCACCACTTCCTCGATGTCGTACACGTTGTCCGGCATGCCGGGCATGGCAACGAGCGGCTTCAATTGAGAGAGGTCGAGTTCGAGCACTTCGTCGTACACTGCGTCATCATCCGGTGAGAGCGCGCTCCATACGTCTTCTCGTCCCTGCATGCGCAGGAAGTCCTTGGTGATCTCGTCGGACGGGAAGATCGACGAGGTTGCACCGGTTTCCGTACCCATGTTCGTGATCGTCGCACGCTGCGGCACGGAGAGCGTCTTGACACCGGGGCCAGTGTATTCGAGGAAGTAGCCGACGCCTCCCTTGACGGAGATGCGGCGCAGCACTTCCAAGGCGACTTCCTTGGCGCCTACGTTCGCCGGGAGCTTGCCGGTAAGCACAATCCTCATCATCTTGGGCACGGTGAGGTAGAAGCTGCCGCCGCCGATTGCGACTGCGACATCCATGCCGCCGGCACCAATGGCCAGCATGCCTAAGCCGCCACCGGTCGGGGTATGCGAGTCCGAGCCGAGCAGTGTCTTCCCGGGCTCGCCAAAGCGTTCGTAGTGCAGCTGATGGCAGACGCCGTTCCCATTTTTTGAGAACTTCGCGCCGTAGTGCGACGCGATCGTCTGAAGGAAGATGTGGTCATCGGTTGACTCGCCCTTGAATCCAAGTGACGTATGATCCGAGTAGGAGACCACGACATCGGCCTTGACCTCGTTGAGTCCGAGGGCTTCGAACTCCAGCCAAGCCATCGTACCCGTGGAATCCTGAGTCAAGCAATGGTCAATTCGGATCCCGATTTCCCGGCCTCGCTCCAACGCGCCTTCGCGCAGATGGGCGGCGAGGATCTTCTCTGTCATGGTGTGTGGCATGTTGGTCACCTCACTAGCGTGGCGGGGATTCTAGCGAGGCAAGGCGGATCTCGCAAACCAAGCGAGAGGATCTTACTAAATGAGACAACTCATCTTGCTGTGCGTCTACAGCTCGCGTAATCGGGAGGCAACAGCTTCGATGGCGCTGTCCGGAGTCGAGGCTCCGGCAGTCAATCCGATGCAATCGAAGGACGCGAAATCTGCTGGTTCGAGTTCCTCTGACGAGGCCACAAAGAAGGTTGGCCTTCCTGTTCGGGCACAGTAGGCGGCCAGGTGATTGCAGTTTGCCGATGTCTTGCTGCCGATGACCACGTAGGCATCGACAGCAGCAGCCATGGCAACGGCGGATTGATAGCGCAATCGCGGTTGCTCGCAAGTGGTGTCCTCTGCCCGGCAATCGGCCCTGACATCGGCGCATACCGTTTCCGCGAAGGCTCGAAAGCTTCCCGGCGTACGCGTCGTTTGCGAGACAAGCCCGAGGGCTTGTGCCTTCGGAATCGCCCGTGGTTTGGTGTCGGTCGCTTCACCGCCACTCGAGGCGTGCGAGAGCAGTCCGCGCACCTCTTGGTGCCCGCCATCGCCATAGACGATGACGTAGCGTCCCTCGCTTGCGAGCGCCTCGACCTTCCGTTGCGCATTGCGAACGATGGAGCAGGTTGCGTCGATCACTTGCAGTCCTCGTGCCACAAAGGCTTCGAAGGCTTCCACGGTTGCCCCATGTGCCGTGACCGCGACAGCACTGGCCTCTGGGATCTCGTCCACGGATGTGACGCGCACGACGCCGCGGTTGCGCAGCGCTTCCATGACCTGCTGATTGTGCGCCACATCATGCAGGCAGTAGAGGGTTCCGTATCGCGCCGCCGCGTTCTCTACGCGTTCGACGGCGCTACGGACACCGTGACAGAACCCCATGGCCTCGGCGCACAACACCTTCATAGCACCGTTCCCGGGCCGTTCTCTGCAACAGAAGGCTCAAGTTGCACGAACAGCTCCAGCAAGACGTCCTTTGCGGACGCAGCAATAGGAAGGAAGCGAAGATGTTCTTCCGCGCGTGCCCGGTGCTCTCCCATTTGCGCATCCGCATCGGCCCGGATGCCGAGACGGTTCAACAGCTTCACCACTCCAGCGACATCGGTTTCGGTGTTCGTAGCAGTTCCCATGGCGCGCTCGAGCTGTCGCTGTTCCGTTTCGTTCGCGCGCTGATGCGCCGCAACGAGCGGGTAGGATTTCTTCTTCTTGACGAGATCCGAGCCCGGTTTGCGCCCAAGATCGGCCGTTGTTCCCCAGATGCCCAGAACGTCGTCCCGAATCTGGAACAGCATGCCCAATTCCTCGCCAAATGCGCCCAAACGGCGTTCGGTTTCTTCGTCGGCGCCTGCAATGATGCCTGGCAATTCGAACGCACACCGGAAGAGCGCGCCGGTCTTGAGCAGGATCATGGCGCGATACTCCTCAGGAGACGTCCATTGCGACTCATACTCCAGGTCAAGCGCCTGGCCGTCGACCATGTCGCGCATGGCTTCCAACAGGCACTGGACGACTTCCGTTCCCGCTGTCACGCCCTCAAGCAGCGCCAAGGTGATCATCAGATCCCCGGCATTGATGGCCTTGGGCACGCCAATGAGGTCCCAGACTGCGGGGTGCCCACGGCGTAGCTTGTCGTTGTCCTCGATATCATCGTGAATGAGCGAGAAGTTGTGAATGAGCTCCAGCGCAACAGCCGCATGCAGGCTGCACCGATCCTCAGCTCCAAGCTGCTCCGCCATGAACAGGGTCAGGCTTGGGCGCAGCATCTTGCCGGTTCGGACCTCTGGTTTGCCGCGACGGCTCTCGATGCCTACGTGGTAGCGCAGGATGTGCCGAATCGGATCGCCCCCTTGGAGCACCTCCGCAAGACGCTGCCGGACAGGTTCCTGGTACTTCGCGAGAAAGGCGAGGTTTATCATCACAGCGAAGAACTCGTGGCTAGGCGAGTTTCGGCGGAAGTACGATGTTCCCGAAGTTCTTCTCGTAGCGCTGGATGTTCTCGCCGATGGCCTGGTACAGCCGTTTCATGTGGCCGGGATTGAGCACCACACGAGAAGTCAACAACGCCTGATCCGCCTGCTTCGCCTGAGTCTGCGGGTCGATGAAGAGGAAGTCAATGATGAACTCCTCCTTGCGATGGGAGATCAACGCGAGATTCGAGTAGTGACCTCTTCGTGTCTCATTGTCGGCGGCAACCTGCATTTTCCGTTCTGCCAAAGGGATGACACCTCCGTGATGCGGGGATGGTAGCCCTTTGCCGGAGCGGGGGCAAGCAGCTGGAAGGCTACGGTCCGGGACCTTCTCCGAGGTGACCGCTGATCTCGAACAGGATCTGGCAGGAGATCTGCTGTTGGCCCCCGTGATTGAGATCGCCCGCTGTCGCGGCGCTGTGCAAGCGCTCCTTTGGCACTACGGTCGAAGGTAACGCTCGAAGAATCGTTCGATCGCGCTCTTGTGATGGCCGGGAATCAGCGTGTGGTGATTCCCGAGCGGCGCGCTGAGTAATCCATCGATCGGATCCTCGGTGAGAATTCGCAGCTGTGTCCGGCACAGGTCATTACGGAAGTCCGGGTTCTCCAGAGTGCCTTGGGTCACAAACAGCTGATCGAGTCGTTCGCCTCCGAGCCGGAAGACCGTACAGGGGCCCGTCGGGAACTCGCCGCTGATTCCGATACCAAGGCCGGATTCGAAGTGGGCGTAGATCGTGTACTGCATGGCCATGGAGAGCGGACACATGCAGTGTGCGAGCCCCAAGACCTTGTTTGCCGTATCCACAGCGGTGACGTTGCCCATGAAGGCGACCTTCTGGGTGAGCAGCGAGCCGATGTATAGCGAGAACAGCGTCTGTACATCTCCCTCACAGCCGGTCGGAATGCCCTCATCGTTCAACCGTGCAAGCGCATAGCAGCCGGTGGTGCGTAGGTCGGTGACAAGATCGAAACATCGCACGCTGCAGGCGGCCAACCGATGCTCGTCAACGAGCGCGCGGAGACCCTTGTAAACGGCGATGGCGTCCTTGATGTCCTCGGAGTTGGGGCCGACGATACTCTTGGCCTTCTTCGTGAACTCCTGAATATCCGACTTGTCCACCGTAGCGGCTGCAATTCGCTTCTCGAAGTCGGTGATCTTGATGTCGATCAGATCGATTGCCAGCCGCCCTTTCAAGTAGGCCGGATCGACATCCGAAGCAATCAGCCACTCCGAGGGATCCCCAATCAGGCCGACGCGACTGAAGCGAAGCGCGTTCCATGCATTGGAGACTGCCATCTCGAGCTGGAGCTCTTGCACCACTTCTTCCGGTTCCCCATAGAGAATTCTTCCTTCGCCGCCATCCTTGCGAATGCGCGCCAAGATCTCAAGCGACGCGGGCAACGAATTGTGTCCGGAGTGCGCAATCAGGATCGAAGGCGGTGGAAGCTGAGCAACCAGCTTCAGCACCTCGCGCTCCACGCCACCGGTAAGCACCAGCACCGCTGCAAGATGATCGCCGGAGGGCTTGGTGACCTCTTCAATCTCAAACGGCGCCGCCTGGCGGAGTGCCTCGATCAGCGTCCTCTTCATCGCATCGAGTGCACGCTTCTCATGGAGCGCAGATGCCCTCGTTAGGATCTCGACCTTTGCCATTTCATTCCCATCCTACCGACGGAAATCAGAGACACATGTCCTAATCCGTACGCAGACTCCGGACACTGATCACTTCTCGCACGGGAGCATGCACATCCATTGATACCCTGTTCTCCAGTTTGCTGAACCCGCGTGCCATCCCTGCCGATCGGTGCACATTGCCACCTGCCGATCTGTGAGAGACAATGGAGAATCGGCGGAGGGAGGCACCATGGAGTTCTTTGCACACACGATCTTGGGAAGTGAGGTCTGGCGCTGGCTGGTAGCTGTCGGCATTCTGATCCTTGTTGGCGTTCTGTTCCAGTTGCTTCTGCGCCTGATCACACGTCGGCTTCGCGCCGTCGTGGAGAAGACCCCGACTCGGTTCGACGATCTGATTGTCGATCTCCTGCGGAAGACGCGGTTTCTGGTCGTGTTCGTGGTCTCGCTCTACGCAGGATCGCTCGTCCTCACGCTGCCGGAACCGGCGGACGCCGCGCTTCGCATTGTCTTCATCATTGCGATGCTGCTCCAAGCTGGGTACTGGGGCAATGCATTCGTTGAATTCTGGGTCAACCGCACGGTCAAGCGAAGAATGGCCGAAGATGCAGCCACTGCAACCACGATGACTGCATTGGGTTTCGTAGCCAAAATGGCGATCTGGACGATTGTCATCTTGGTGGCACTCGACATGTTCATCGACGTCACTGCGGTCATCGCAGGGCTTGGGATCGGCGGAATCGCCATTGCGTTGGCCGTTCAGAATATCCTCTCCGACTTGTTCGCATCTGTGTCCATCATCGTTGACAAGCCGTTCGTAATTGGCGACTTCATCATCGTCGGCGAGCAGATGGGCTCGGTTGAGAAGATCGGTCTGAAGACGACACGGATACGTAGTCTGACCGGCGAGCAGATCATCTTCTCGAACAGCGACCTGCTCTCAAGTCGTGTCCGCAACTACCGGCGCATGTTCGAGCGGCGCATTGCGTTCGGTTTCGGCGTAACCTACGAGACAAGCCCGGACGTGCTGGAAGCAATTCCCGGAATCGTCGAAGGTATCGTTCAAGCACAACGTGACGTGCGGTTCGATCGTTGCCATTTCAAATCGCTGGGCGATTTCGCACTTGACTTCGAGACCGTGTACTACGTCCTTGTACCGGACTACAACGTGTACATGGATATCCAGCAAGCCATCAATCTGGGAATCCTCCGTGCGTTTGAGGAGCATAGAATCGAGATCGCCTACCCGACACAGGTTCTGCACGTGCGCGGCAGAGCACTAGAACAGGAAGTAGCCGACAACGAGCGTTGACACGAGCGCGATGATGCTGGGAATGGCGAGCTTGCGCAAGAATGCGCCGAGTGAGCTATCGAAGTACTCCAACGAGACCGAGACACAGGGGTGAATGGGTGTCAACACGAAACCCATGAAGATTGCGAAATAGGTGACCGCAAAGGCGGATGCCGTAATCGTGCCATAGGTCGAGACATAGATCGGAATGACGATTGAAATGGGCGCCTGGATACGTCCGGTAATCAGCCCGAGCGCAAACCCCAAGACGACACAAAGCACAACAGGAGGCAGTGCCATCGCCCCGATGCGTTCGGGGACGCCAGACGAGGCAAACACGTTGAGGAAGGCGAACATCGCAACGATGATCAGCATGTACTTCCACGGCTTTGCCTTCTTCAAGATTCTCCCAAATGCGGGAAGACGCACGTGCCCCACAACGAACGCCAGCACGAGACTCACGGCAACGCCTACAGCCGTACCGATCTCCGAATACGGCAACCGGATCGCTTGCTTGAGGGTGAGGTCGAGCACGGGAGCCGCCAAGATGATGCTGAGAGGCACTAGAAGCCCCGCCAAAGAGAACGGGCCGGAGACGGGCAGCTTGCCGGAGACCGATCGAAGGAGGAACAGGTATCCGAGCACGAGCGTAAGCAGAAACGGGGGAACGAGATACGGGATGACCCCATAGAGCTCGAGCCCCGCGATCTTGGCCGATGCGATGAGTGCGGATCCGAGGGGATAGACGAGCAAGAGGGCATGGCGAAACCAGACATTGGCTGCTGCCTTGATGTCGCCGGGGGCATGTGCGGCACCTCGCTCGACCATGGGTGCAGACATCAGTGCGCCGCCCGGCATCGGAAGCATGCCCATCAGGGCAGGCGAGATCGCAAGAAAAGGGCGCGTGCCGATTCGAAGGTTGGAGACGAGACGATCCATCTGTCCTGTGGCCTCCATTGCTCCGCCAATCAGCGGGATCATGCCGACAACGAGCGCCAGCAAGTACACCGAGGGATCGGTGAAGGTCCTGCTCAGGGCCGCACCGAAGTCACCCATCGACAGGGTGAAGATTGCCAGGGTGATGGTTGCGACACCCATACCCAGCGCGAGATCGCGTCTGGATAGAATGAGCAGCAAGATGATTGCCAGCGAGAAGCCAATCCAAAGCATCATCCGATCTCCTTAGGAATCGCGTTGGCGGGTAGCTTACTGTATTGCGTCGAAGGCTCCCAGGTATACTTGCTCTATCCACATCAAAGGAGGGATCTCCATGGAATCGGAGTTCAGTGGGTTTCTCGTCGAGGGTCGGCTGCCCTGCCTTGCGGCCTTCCGGGTTAAGGAGACGTGGAGGCAGTCTCCACGCGATGTCGGAGACGCTGCTACTGAGGCGGACATTCGGATTTCGCTGTGTCAACTGGGGTTGTTCGGATACGAGGAGTTCGGGGGGAAACGCATCCCTCGCTTGCCCATGGAGGTCCCGGAGCGAATTCGAGCCGCGCTTGCCGTAGAAGGCGAGGCGATGAGCTGCGCGCGCGCCTGGGCACTGGCCGAGGAGTTGGCCATCTCCAGATGCTTGCTGGGAGGCATGCTCGATGCGCTCGACATCCGAGTGATCGATTGTCAGCTGGGGTGTTTCTGAGGTTGCTGCGAGTTGTGCGTCTCGAATTCCGAGGGGACGGGCATTCTTCGCTTCGCTCAGCATGTCGGCCGTGCTGGCATCGCGAAATCTCGCAGGAATCAAGAGCCCGGCGTGCGTATACAGACTCAATCGCGATCTTGCCTACCTGCCCGATTTCTGAGTTGCCCGCTCCCGAAGAAGGAAGCTCCGACGGACGAGCCTGGAAACGGAGGCATCCTCGCGTAGCGTGCGCATCACGTGTAACCTATCCTCGTGGACAAGATCATCATCTATACCGACGGTGCATGTAGCGGGAATCCAGGACCCGGGGGTTGGGGCGCCATCCTGATCAGCGGAGACCATCGCAAGGAGATCTCCGGTGGAGACCCGGATACAACAAACAACCGAATGGAGCTGCTTGCTGCGATACGAGCACTGCAGCAACTCAAACGTCCGCTGACTGTGGACCTGTATACGGACTCCAAGTATGTCAAGCAGGGCATTACGGAATGGATCACCAAATGGAAGGCAAACGGCTGGCAGCGTAAATCTGGCAAGCGCCGGCTCCCGGTGAAGAACGAAGACCTTTGGCGCTTGCTGGATGAAGAAGTCGCGCGACACGAGGTGCACTTCCACTGGGTTGAAGGACATGCCGGGCACCCAGAGAATGAGCGCGCCGACGAACTTGCAAGAGCTGCGATTCCGAGGGAACCGCGATGAGCACGATCTATACAACCACCCCGCTGTTCCCGGACCTCATTGAGCAACTGGAGACTGCCGGGCATGAAGTCTTGATTCGGGAAGGATGGGGCGATGCGCAAGCACTCGAAGCTGCAGATGCGTTGATTTGCCTGCTCAACGATCGTGTCGATCCAACACGGATCGCCGCTTGCTCCCATCAGCTGAAAATCATCGCCAATGTCGCGGTCGGATACGAGAACATCGATGTCGACGCTGCGCGAACATCGGGAATCGTCGTGACGAATACGCCGGACGTGCTCACTGAATCCACCGCGGATCATGTGTTCGCTTTGCTGCTTGCTTCGGCCCGGCGGGTTGTCGAAGCCGATGCAGCCGTGCGGCAAGGAGCATTCCCGGCATGGGGACTCGATCAAGCGTTTACCGGTCTGGATGTTCATGGCAAGACGCTCGGCATCGTCGGCCTGGGACGGATCGGGGCCGCCGTTGCGCGGCGCGGCCGACTTGGATTCGGCATGTCGATCTACTACTGCACGCGTACACGAAGGCCCGATCTCGAACACGAACTCGACGCGCAGCACGTGTCATTGGAGCACTTGCTCGAAACCGCCGATTTCGTGGTTGTGCTCGTTCCGTTGACCGGCGAGACACACCACATGATTGACCGCAAGGCGTTCCTTCACATGAAGCCGACGGCAATCTTAGTGAATGCTTCCCGAGGTCCGGTCGTGGATGAAAGCGCACTCGTCGCTGCCCTGCGTGCCGGGGAACTGGCAGGCGCGGGGCTGGACGTGTTTGAGCAGGAACCCGAAGTGCATCCCGGCCTGCGCCAGTGTTCCGAACACGTCACGCTCACCCCGCATCTCGGGAGTGCGACGCGAGACACGCGCCATGCAATGGCGCAGCTTGCCGTCGACAACGTTCTTGCGGTCCTCGACGGCAACCCCCCACTTACGCCGGTTTCATGATCCACTCGAGTGCCGCTGGCGATCCTGTTTGACCTGCTAGGCAGCGAACAGATGCTTGAGGCGCAGCATCCAAGGTTAGGGTGCTGCGCAGCGTGAAGGGCGCGTTGCCGATTGAAGATCGCCGGACTATCCTTAGATGAATGGCTGGAGGCCTCATGCCCGAACCCCAATGGAGACTGCTCGTCGGAGACCCCTTCCTTTGCACGCGGGCATTGGAGAAGCGCCAGGGTGCACTCACAGCGTTGGACCCCGAAACGGAACGGCATGTCCTGTTTGCGGATGAAGTCGATCTTCCGATACTTGAGAACGAACTCCGATCGCTTTCGCTGTTCGTGCTTTCGCGGCACTTTGTGATTCGACGTTGCGAAAAGGCGCGAAAGCCGAGAGATCTTGCAGCCATTCTTGAGAAGCCTCTTCCGGAAGGAACCTATGTGACAACGATTGCCGGGGCGCTTAAGGCAACGAATGCAATCGCGAAACTCGCCAAAACACAAGATGCAATGGTGTCGTTGCCCGCACCCAAGCGCAATGCGGTAGCTGGGTTGGCTCGCGAGATTCTGATGCACGAAGGGGTAACCCCGTCGCAACCCCTGCTGCGTGTCTTTCTGGCGCGGTGTGGTACGGAACTGGCTGCAATGGCCCAGGAGGCCAAGAAACTGGCAGTCGTGGCGATTGGCGGGCGAGTGGATCCCGTTCTGGCAGAGGCGGTACTGTTCAATCATACCGAGACAACAATCTACCCGTTCTATGACCGCGTGGGTGAAGGGAATCTCTCTGCGGCACTGCAGGAGTTGTCCGAGGTAAGAGAAGATGCGGGCCGCATCGTTGGCGGCATCATCCGACACCTCGCCCGGCTCACCATGATCCGCATGTTGATCGATCAGCGGACGCCAAACCAGGAGATTGCAGGAAAGATGGGAATGCAGCCATGGCTTTGCAAGCGTCTAACGGCGCAAGCGCGCCGCCGTCCGCTGCATATCCTTGCCGAAGCACTCCGAACGGGTGTTTCGATGGACACGAAAATCAAACAGGGGCGCATTGCGCCCCTGGATGCGTTAATGAACTTGATTCTTGTGGCTACTGTTCCTGCACGACACGGACCGGGATAAAGCCCGAGAAGCCCGCCTTCTCCAAGAGGATCCGGCTGGCAATCAGTGCACAGAAGAGGCTTCCAACCACGCCAATCCCCAACGTCACCGCAAATCCACGAATGGGGCCCGTCCCAAGAAGAAGCAGGATCACTGCCGTAATCAGCGTAGTGATGTTGGCGTCAAACAGGGTAGACAGCGACTTCTCAAACCCGGCACGGACCGCTGCAAGCGGTGACTTGCCATGCCGGCGCTCTTCTTTGATACGCTCGAAGATGATCACATTGGCATCCACGGTCATGCCGATGGTCAAGATGATACCGGCAATACCAGGCAGTGTCAGTACCGCGTCGAACACCACGAGCGCTGCGAGCATGATCAGCATGTTCAGAATCAAGGCAAGGTTTGCCACCACGCCGAGCACGCGATAGAACACGAACATGTAGATGAGGATGAGCACGAAACCGATGGCAATGGCCATCATGCCCCTCCGAATCGAGTCTGCACCGAGCGACGGCCCGATGGTAGTTTCTTCCACGATGTTGACCCCGACCGGCAGTGCACCGGCGCGAAGCGCAATCGCAAGCAGCCGCGCATCATCAAGGGTGAATCTTCCGCTGATCTGGGTCGAGTCCACGACGCTGCGCCATCCTTCTCTTGCCGCGTTCTTGATCGACTCCATGACCGCGGGGGCGCTATAGACAACACCATCCAAGATAATGGCCAACTGCTCGCCGACATCCAACTGGTTGATGGCGTCAACGAATTGCTGCGCTCCTGCTTGGTTGAACTTGAGCGAGATAAAGTAGTTGCCCCCCACTTGAAGCGAAGTCGATCTCCCGACATCGGCATCGGATAGCGCGGCACCGCTCACAAGAATCTCTCGCTCCACGATGTAGGGAACCCCTTCGCGGTCGCGAAGGAGTTCTTGAGACGTAGATCGAGGCATCAGTTCATCGAGCTGAGTTTGACCGGCTTCAATGACTCTGCGGAACTCGAGCATTGCGGTCTGGCCGATCAGCCGACGTGCGTTCTCGGGATCGGTCGTACCAGGAAGATTCACGAGAATGCGATCCGCTCCGAACTTTCGGATCTCTGGATTGACAACACCGTACTGATCCGTTCGATTCCCCAGAATCTCTTTGATCTGCTCAATCACCACATCTTTCGTCTCGTCGTTCATGTCCTCGATGCCCTCGGGTTCGAGAATCATGCGGACTCCGCCTTGGAGATCCAGCCCCATCTGGACGACATCTTCCAGCGGCCAGAATGGATAGACGAAGTACAACGCGGCGAAGGTGACTGCGATGACGATGGCAAGCCGCAGCCAGTCGTTGCGGGTCATGTGATGCTGAGTCATTCTTTCTCCCTTACTTCTCGATCTTGCGGATGATGCTGCTCTTGGCGATCTTGATCTTCGCGCCGTCTTCGAGCACCAGTACGGCAGCCTCGTCACCGATCGAATCGATCTCGCCGTGGATTCCTCCAGCGGTGATGACATTGTCGCTACGCTTCAGTCCTGAAATCAGCTCATTCATCTTGGCCTGTCGCTTGCGCTGTGGCCGAATCAGCATGAAGTAGAAGATGGCGCCGAACACGGCAAACAGAATGAGCATTGAGGTCCAACTACCCCCGAAAAGGCTACCGGTTCCAGAGGGAGTGGATCCCTCACCACTCACTTCCTGAGCCATCGCGATCGATCCAAGTCCAAGCAACATGCCAATCATCAGAAATGCAATCCACTTCTTCATGCTATCACTCCTTGACAGCGAGCCAATGCCGGTAGATCCCCAAACCGAGGAAGATTCCACCGACCAGCACGAATGCCGTCGCAAGTATGACCTCCTCACTACCGGACATCCCACGTCGTAGTACTATGATCCTTTCCAGCAGGAAGAAGAGATCGGCCCACAGTATAACGTAGAGGAAACCCAAGATCGACATCCATTTGCGAGTTCTTGACGCCGCTTTCCGGCCGAGTGCATCGTATCCCGCGGTCACGATCGGCACGAGCATCCACAGCCACGGCAAAACACCCGGCACCTGAACCAATCCGATCCCGAGAAGCACGAGCGCGTGCCCGGGGAGAAGCGGCAGCAATCGCGAGACAGGAACGGTCTTACCATCTCCACGACGCGCGCGCACCCAAAGGTATCCAGAGACAGCCATCGAGACCGTCAGTACGCCGATCGTCGCGGAAGCATCGAACCGCGCCACAACCAACGCGATCGCAACCAGCGCGAGTAGTAAAGGGATCGTGAGAATTGGGCTTGCGGTTTTCATCCTAAATCCCTGGAAGCAGCCAATGCGCGATGGCAAAGAGCAGTCCGAAGCCGAGAACGTCTGTGACTGTGGTTAGAAAGATGCCGGAAGCGAGTGCTGGATCCTTGCCAAGTGCGCGGACTGCGAGTGGAATCAGCACACCGCACGCTCCGGCCACGATCATGTTGAGCAACATCGCCAGACACGCGGCTACGCCCATCAAGATCTCGCCCTTCCACAAATACGTGATCAACCCGATCGTCAAACCGATCAACGCGCCGTTGATCGCTCCCAAGAACGCTTCTTTGACCAGCAACGGGAGCCCCTGCTTGGGTTCGAGTTCTCCGAGAGCGATTCCGCGGGTGATGATCGTGACCGTTTGCATACCGGCACTGCCCCCCTGTCCGGCAATGACCCCCATCAACACAGCCAAGGCAGCAACACGGGCAATCGTCCCCTCATAGAACCCAACGACGATAGCTGCAGCGATCGCCGTTGATAGGCGCACGTACAGCCACGGGAGCCGAAGCTTGAGCGATTCGAACCACGTCGTGTCTACGCCTTCCTCGCTCGGTACGCTGGCAAGCCCGTAGATATCCTCGGTTGCCTCTTCGCGAATGACGTCGATGACGTCGTCCACCGTGATGACACCGAGAAGCTTGTGCTCTGCATCCACGACCGGCAGTGCGAAGTAGTCGTACCGATCGAAGATTCTTGCGACGTCTTCCGCATCTGCATCCACGGGGACTGTGATTGCATCACGTACGACTAGATCGCGCAAGCTCTGCTCCGGCAATGCAAGGGCCATGTCACGCAGCGAAAGCACACCGAGCAAGCGATGAAACTCGTCTACTGCGTAGGCGTAGTACACGGTTTCCGCTTCCTCCACACGGGCTCGGAGATGACCGATTGCCTGTTCGACCGTCATGTCCAGCGAAAGCGGCACGACTTCCGGGGACATCAAGCCGCCAGCACTGTCCGGTGGATATGCGAGCAGGTTCGAGAGGATGCGCGCATCGAAACGACTCAGGCGAGAGAGAAGCTGTTGCTGTATCTCCTCCGGAAGTTCGAGCAGCAGGTCAACTGCGTCGTCCGGATCCATCCTCGACAGGATGACGCTGGCTTCTTTCGGATCGAGCTTGACAACCAGCTCAGCGGATTCGTCCGGATCCATCTCACCCAAGGGGTCCGCGGCAGCGTGCTGCAGGAACAGATGATGGATGACGTCTGCAGCCTGGTCGTTCGACAGGTCTGAGAGAATCTCTGCGATGTCCGCCGGGTTCTCGCGAACCAACTCTCGCAGTACCACCTTTCTCTCTTCCATGCGTCCTCCCCAATTGGCGTATCATGATTGCAGGGAATACGAGAGAAAGCAATGCCAAGGCCAAACGATGAGGGAGGCTGACAACCATGCAACACGTTCGATCGCGTCGACCGGTCGTCCTGTCACCGAACGCAATGGTCGCAACCAGTCAACCACTTGCCGTGGAAGCTGGAATCGATGTGCTTCGATCCGGCGGTACGGCCATGGATGCTGCCATTGCAGCCAACGCTGTCCTCGGCGTTGTCGAACCCATGAGCTGTGGGATCGGCGGTGATGTCTATGCAATCACCTGGGATGCTGCGTCGGAAGCGTTGATTGGATTCAATGGAAGCGGGCGGGCCCCTGCGCGCATGACCCGAGATTGGTACGCGGCACAGGGCCACGAGTACATCCCATCCGTGGGTCCTGCGTCCTGGTCCGTGCCAGGCTGTGTGCATGGCTGGTTCGAATTGCACCGCCGCTTCGGCCAACTGCCAATGGGAAGACTGCTCCGGCCTGCAATTGCGTACGCCGAAAACGGATTCCCGGTATCTCCGGTTATCGCGGGGATGTGGGAACGGTCGACCGAGAAGCTCCACAGAGATCCGGGGGCCGCCGAAGTGTTCCTTCCTAGCGGACGCGCGCCAAGACAGGGTGAGATCTTCCGGAATCGAGCCTTGGCTGCAACCCTCGAAGCACTTGCGGAAGAGGGTTCCGGTGTGTTCTACGAGGGCGAGATCGCAAAGCAGCTGTGCGCCTTCTCCGAGCGAATCGGGGGGCTCCTCTCACGTGAAGATCTCGCCGCGCATACTTCGACCTGGGTGGATCCGGTTTGCGCAACCTACCGGGGCTACGAGGTGTGGCAACTGCCACCGAACACACAGGGGCTGGCGGTGCTGCAGATGCTTCGCATGCTCGAGTCTTTCGACATCGCATCGATGGGACACAACAGCGTGGAGCTGCTCCATCTGTTCCTCGAAGTCAAGAAACTCGCGTACGAGGATCGTGCCCGATTGTATGCAGATCCGGCCTTCTTTGATGTGCCTGTCGAGGCACTGCTCTCGGATGCCTACGTTTCGTCGCAGATTGTCAAGATTGATTCGGAACATGCCGCACAAGAAATCTCAGTCGAGGATCCCCGACTGACACAAGGAGATACGGTCTATCTCACCGTGGTCGATGCCGCTGGCAATGCGGTCTCGTTCATCCAATCCATCTTCAACAGCTTTGGGTCCGGAGTTGTGGATCCAGCGCTTGGATTCGCAATTCACAACCGTGGGAGTCTCTTCCATCTCGATCCCGAGCATCCGAACGCGCTGGAGCCCGGGAAGCGGCCGTTTCAGACGATTATCCCCGGGTTCGTAACCCAGGAGACATCTCCGGTCTTCAGCTTCGGCGTGATGGGGGGCGACATGCAACCGCAGGGGCAGGTCCAGGTATTGATGAACCTGATCGACTTCGGCATGGATCCACAGGAAGCCGGCGAAGCGCTACGCGCACGCCACGACGGATCTTCCACACCTGTCGGCCGTCACATGACCCACGGCGGCATCGCGAAACTGGAGCCTGGATTCCCTGAGACGGTTGTCGAAGGGTTGCGCGCCAAGGGACACAAGGTCGAAACCGCGGAGCGGGGATTCGGCGGCTACCAGGGCATCTGGATTGACAAGGAAACCGGTGTGCTGGCTGGCGGCAGCGAGCCCAGGAAAGACGGATGTGCAGCCGGTTACTAGGACGCGGTCTCGCAGCTTTGGATAGAAACCGTTGCACAACTGCTGCGCGGGATTCCCAGAGACAGGCCGAGAAGAAGAGAGCGCATTGACGACACGAGGGTTGTTGAGGCTCAACGAACTCGACATCGAGCACGAGCCGCTAGTCTACCGCTATGATCGCATGGGAGCTCGGATTGCTGCAGACGCGCTCGGCTTGCCTCACGACATCGTGCTCAAGAGCTTGGTATTTAGGGCGGGGAACGACGCCTTTCTGTTTGCGCTCATCAGTGCGGACGCCTACGTGAGCACACGCAAGCTTGGCCGTGCAATTGGTCAGAAGCACGTGGAAGCCGCGGCACCTCGAGACGCCGAACGCATCACCGGGTATCGGATCGGCGGGATCAGTCCGCTTGGCGCCCGTCGAGAGCTCCCTGTCGTGATTGATGAAGCCACCGCGAAACACGCCTCTCTTGTCATCAATGCGGGAAGCCGCGGTACGCTCGTTCGTCTCAGTACGCGGGATCTCGTCCGATGCACGGATGCCGACATTGCAGACATCCGCGCATCTTGACCGAAACAGCTCAGTTGGAGCCTGCGGTTAGCTTCTCCAGCTCCTCGACCATCTCGCCAATGACGTCGAACCCGCCCTGCCAGAATTCGGCTGAACGGATGTCGAATCCTGCTTCGTCGAGAATCTCCAAAGGCGCCTTGGATCCGCCGTAGGAAAGCACCCGCAGGTACTTGGGCACGAAATCTTCGCCCGTACGCTCGTACTCTCGATACAGTGCGAGCACGAGTAGCAGCCCAAAGGCGTACGCGTAGCAATAGAACGGGACCTGATAGTTGTGCGGGATGCTCGTCCACTCCCACTTGAAGTCGTCGGATAGATCGAGGGCATCTCCGAATTGCTCCTTCAGATTATCGAGGTAAAGCTCACACAGTTGATCGATCGTTGTGCCGCCCTTGCTGATGGCGTCGTGCGCCTCAAGCTCGAACAATACGAAGTAAGACTGCCGCAGAATCGAGGCAAAGGCATCATCCACGAACTTGGCGAGCAGCGTTCGCCTATTCTCGGGGTCCTCTTCCTCCCTAAGCCAACGCTTGAGCAGCAGGATCTCAATGAAGTTGGACGCCGTTTCCGCAAGCGGGAGCGAGGACCGGAAGGTCAACACCGAGTGCTCAGATGCGAGCATGGAGTGAATGGCGTGTCCGAGTTCGTGTCCCAACGTCGAAACGTCGTCGAGCCTCTTGTTGTAATTGACAAGCACCCAAGGGGTCTTGTCGGGAACGACGCCGAAACAGAAGGCCCCTGTGTCTTTGCCTTTGCGGACTTCGGAATCCAGGTGATTCTCTGCAAGCACGCGTTCTGCGAGCTTCGCCATCTTTGGGGAGAACGCACGCACTGTGCTGAGCACCTGATCGACAGCTTCGCCGAACTCCACCGTCTTCTCGAGGCTTCCGACCGGGGCATACACATCGTATCGCCGGAGTCGATCCATGCCGCACCAAGCAGCCTTCAATTGGAAGTAGCGGTGAAAAAGCGTGCGGTTCGTGCGGCAGGATCCGAGCAGTGTTCCCACAACATCGTCTGGAAGGTCGTTGATGAGGTTCCGAGCAGAGATTGGAGAGTCCATGCCGCGCAGCGTGATGTTCTCTGCGAACCAGTCGCCGACGACGTAGGTGTAAATCTGTCCCAGGACGTTGCCATGCTCTGCGAATACCGCATTCATTGCCTCGTAGGCCGCGGCGCGCTGCTCAGGATGCTTCGAGCGGGTGTACATCGCGATTTCCGTGCGCGTCAATGTCTTGACCTCGCCGTCAATCCGGACCTCGTAGGTGAAGTCATTCGTCATCATGTCGTAGAGCGTGTTGTGCCCATTGACACCGTTGACGTCCTTGAGATTGACGACCTTCTCTTCACCTTCGGACAGTGTGTAGGGTGCGAATCTCCGGAGTGAAGCGAGGTAGTACGTAAGATCTCCCACCTGGGTTGACAAACGCGAAACCGATTCTTCGCCCAGTCCCTTCCACCATAGCTCGAAGAACAGTGTGCGATTCTGGGCATCCGCAAGTGTGGCATCGACGCGATTCCTAAAGGCAAGTGCTTCCGCGTTGGTTGAGCATTCGGAAAGCCAGAGGTAAGAGAACGCGTTGATCCGCCGAATTGCGTACCCTACACGCTCTCCCATCGAGAGAATCTCGTGGAACTCCTCCACGAGGATGTCGTCGGTCAAACGCTCCCGCTTGGCCTCCAACGCACAGACTGTGTCCTCGAGGGTCTTGAACGCTTCCTCCACCGCCGGGCTTCCGGGTTCCGCAATCAGATCCGCAAGTGACCAACGCGAACTCTCATATGCCGTGTGTGCTGACATGGTGTTCCTCTCTTGGTTTTTCGTTGTTAAGCAAGCGAGCCGTCGAGTCCGAGGGCTGCAGCCGCCTCTTTCATGCCGTCGATGACGTCCTGGATCAACGCTGCACGCTCCATGCCGAGCATGTCCATGCCCTGCTGAATGATGTTCCGATCCGCTCCTGCGGCGAAAGCCTTGTCCTTCCATTTCTTGTTCACGGATTTGACCTTGAGGTCTTCCAGGCTCTTGGATGGACGGACCAGAACACAAGCGGTGATGAGACCTGTGAGTTCGTCGATTGCGAACAGCACTTTCTCCATCTCATGCTCGGGCTCGACATCCGTGCAGATGCCCCAACCATGAGACATGACAGCGTGAATGTAGTCTTCCGGCCATCCATGCTCTCGAAGAATCCGCTCGCTCTGTGCACAGTGTTCTTCTGGATATCGCTCGTAGTCTAGGTCGTGGATGAGTCCAATGACTCCCCACTTCTCTTCGTCATGCCCCAGCTTCCGTGCCATGTATCGCATGACGGCCTCGACCGCCAATGCATGGTGGATCAGCCGTTCGTTCGAATTGAATTCGATCAACAGCGCGTACGCCTGTTCGCGCGTGGGTTTGCCCATCGGAGTCTCCCTTCATGTCCCAGGTTCGAGTCCTTCCGGCTACTCTACCCGCCAACAAGGGTCGAATCCACACCTGATGCCGAGTCTGGATGAATCGCGTAAGATGGCAAGACGGAGGTGGGGGATTTGGGCATCGACTGGGGAACCGTGGGAATCCTGTTTCCACTGGGAGTAGGTGTTGGGTTGTTCGCCAGCTTGCTCGGCTTAGGGGGCGGGGTATTCATGACACCGCTGCTGTTGCTTGGGGGCTTTGTTAGCACCCAGCCTGAAGCTGCAGGCACCAGCATCGCAGGTGTGGTCTTCACCGGGCTCTCCGGCGCGATCGCCTACTACCGGAAGCGCGCGATCGATTTCCGCATCGGACTCCTCTTCATGCCCACCGCGCTCGCCGGGGCATTTCTCGGGCGCTACATCGTTCACGCATCCAGGCCGGCTTGGCTCTCGATCGCGTTCGGCATTTTCCTCCTGTATCCCACAGTCATGATGCTGACCGGCAAGACGCCGAAAGACGCAAAGACCCGCCTCAAAGGTTGGTCCACGGGTTGGCGCTTCTACGCGCTCGTTGCACTGCTCGGCCTGATCGCAGGGACTGCGACGAAGCTCTTCGGCATCGGCGGCGGCACTGTCTTTGTGCCATCTCTCGTGATGTTCTTGGGGATGGACATTCTAACCGCGGTGGCCACAAGCCTCTTTGTGATGGTGCCTACAGCGTTGGTCAGTGCCGCCACAAGCTACATGGATGGCACGCTCTTCTTCGAGCTTGCCATTCCATTGATCCTTGGCATCATCATCGGTGCGCAGATCGGGCCACAGATTGGCGCGCGGATTCCACGGAAGCGGTTGCGGCAGATCTTCGGCCTGGTTCTGCTCTATGCTGCAGTCAACATGGTCTACAAGGGGATTTCAACGCTGTAGTCCTGACCCTATCGTGGCTCGTTCCAACGTTTGGCCCGCGCGGCAATCTCATCTGGATGCTCCAAAACCCACTGGCAGATTTCCGCCAGTGATGGTTCCGGGGGCTCCGATCTGCCTTCCTGACGTCGAAAGCTCGTTGAGCCGGGCATGTCCATTCCTGTGATGCTTTCGCGGATCCTTTCAGGCGTTGCCTGCCCGATAAGCCGGCCCCGGCTGAGCAGGATCAATTCGTCGCACGACGCGCCAAACGTCCCCACGGTTTCGAGGGCAACCGTCACCGTAGCACCTTGTTGAATGTGTTTCCTCATTCGCCGAAGTAAAGGGGCTTGGGCAATCGAGGGGAGCATCGAGGGATCCTCAGTCAGTACGATCAACTCGGGGTTCCCGAAGAACGCGCACGCGATGCAAAGTAGAAGACGAGCCGTGGCTTGCAGTTCCCCGATCCGACAGTCTGAGAGCCCATGAAGACCGAGTTCAGCTATCAGATCCCGGACTTCCAGTTCCGCGATCGCGTGGGATAGGCCCTTCATCCTGGCGACTTCCTGAAGAAACGGGTTGACCGAGCGATCATCGTCGAGGTGCTCTGGACTTAACGAGACTCCGATTCGCGAGCGAACACGCATGGACCTCGGGTTGCCGCCCAGCACCTCCAGGTGCCCTGAGGACGGCTTGACGGCGCCTGCGATGACTCGAACGAGCGCGCGTGCACCAGCAGCCGGAAGGCTTGCGATTCCGATGGACATCCCCTGTCTCCCAGATACGGAGAGTTGATCCAGTTTGCGTTCCCGTCGCGTCTTGATCGAAAGACGGGACGTGGAGAAGGCAAGATTGCTCATGGCCTGCTCCTCGTCTTGCGCAGGCGTCGAACGGCCAGCAGGGCAAAGATGCCCAGGAGTGCGAGAAACCAGACAAGCTCCGGCCAGACTGCGGAAACCGTGCCGCCAAAACGGGACAAACGATAGGGCCTGAAAGGCGCGTAGATGATCTCTGCAAGGGTGGGGAAATCATCTTGCAGCAGTTGAAAGCTGATCTCCCGCATCGCAAGTTGAGGGCTGAAGATGTGCCAAAGGCGTTCGGTCTGGTACCTCGCACGAACAGACTCATACAGCGCGCCCGAATAGGCGTCCACAGCATCTAAGTAGGCTTCGACGAACTCCTGTCGATCCTCTGTGACTCTCGGCTCCCCGCTCGGCCGGAAAAGGGACATACGCACCTCGGTTGGCAGCTCCGGAACTCGAGGAAGCGGAGAACTCGAAAGCGAGAAAACGGGTTCGCGGCTTCCTTCAAGCATCCAGAGCCCGATTGTGATGGAGAGGAGGATCCACGTTGCGGTTCGCGCGCTCCGCACGCGAGATCCGATCCACACACTGAGCGCCAGGAAGACCCCTGCATACAATCCCATAGACGCGGCCCAGACGAGAACGCGCGTCCGTTGTGCCGAGGTTGGCGCAATCCCCAGGTGGTGACACTCCAGCACGACGAATAGCGCCATTGCGCCCACGATTGTGAGTACGCTCCCCAGCATCCGGAACATGATGAGTGTACGTCTCCGCTCGTGCGATCGCGCAAGCTGTCGGCCCTGGAGAAGGCCACCGGCCATGGCAATCACCGGCAGCACGAGAAGCAGCACGAAGAGAAGCCGCTTTCCAACCAAGTAGAGGGCGTTTCTTCTGCGTCCCCGGTACAACTGATGATCGGTACTCAGTTCCCAAAGGTTCGCATGCGCGGAACCCCCTCCTAGGATTCCTGACCAACGTGTGCCTTGCGGGGGCAGTGGGTCATCGAGTTCGGACCGAAGCACAGGATTGAGGGAGATCGCAGTTGCCGCCAACACGAGAGCGAGCGTTAGGAGCACCGCAAGATCGGCAAACCACCACTTGTGGATGATGTTCTGTATGATCGAACGAAGCCCACGCGTACTCATCGAACCCTCGAGTCAAATCTGGGGAACGTTCCCCAGGCAACGAGCCACCACAGTACCGCAATCACGCCCAGCCGAGGCAGCAGATCGGCAAGTGAGTGAACGGCGGACGCAGCTTGCGCTTCGGTGCCGCTGATCGCCGCGGCCCGTTGCAGCAATCCATAGACGGCACGATCGAAGGTCGCTTGCGGAGGATTGAGCAACGAGGCAACCGCCCAAGCAGAGACGGGATTGTCGAGAAGCCATTGCGGAAGTATGCCGTGAAGCACACTTCTTACACGCTCAAGAAGCGGGCATATGCCGAAGAGCGATGCAGCGGCAATCAGCAGAGCGGCGCTTTGGCTACGGATCAAGCCCCCGATGGCCATTCCTACTCCTGTGAAGACCAATGCATAGAAGAAAACGAGGACACTGTACGATCCAGCGAATCGGAAAGCTTCCGCTGTGGCTCCGTTGACCACAGCGAGCGAACCGCCAAGTCCTAATCCGATGGCGAGAGACACCATCGCCAATTCGAGTACGAGACTCCCCGCAATCATGCCAAACAGCATCCCTCTTCCACAAGGCGCAACGGTTTGGAGTGTCGCGCGTTGTCTTCTGCCGAGCAACGAGAGCACCCCGAGTGCAGCGGAAACAATGGGTAGGATCGCTTGATGCAGGGACAAGAGACTGCCTCGTGTCAGATCGAATCCTCGGTCACGAAGAAAGTATGCGCCCATCGAATTCGTGGACGAGAGCGTGCGATATGACAGGGCTGGGGACAAGGGAATCGCAGGATCTCGCTCCGTTGCCGAGGTTCGGAAACGCAGGATCGGAGCGTCACCGATTGGCGATCGGAATTGACGGCTTGTGTCGAAGTGCGAGACGGTTGCCTGCTCCGATAGCACAGGTAACAGGCTGGCAGCCTCGGTCGTGCGATTCACCGGCGCAGTAGTGATGAGGAGCGGCCCACTGAACGCAGCGAGCAGAACCAAGCCCCAGAACCAAAGCGATTTGACCGACTGGCCGATCAGCCAGCGAAAGGTGCGGAAGGCTTTCACTCACAACTCCTTCGCTAAGAACGCAATACACTCTAGCAGAGGATGACACATCTTCCAACCCCAATCGGCAACCTGTGAGGGGAGCGCCAATCCCTCCAAGGCAAGGCAGCTACATACCGGAGGCGTGTTCCGCATTCTCCAGGTCCCAAAAGCGTTTGCGCGCCTCAATTGCCGTGGGGTTGTCCAGAATCCAACGGCAAGCATTCCCCAGCTGTGTCTGCCGGGCATGTCTCGATCTGTGGGGCAAAGGCGATGGCGCATCAACTTGCTCGGAAGGAAGACAGCCGAGAAGCTGCTGCGGCGAGGCTTCCGCAATGAGGCGGCCTTCGCTGAGCAAGATGACGCGATCGCACTGAGAAGCAAGCCGGGAGTCCAATCGACCCGTAACGAGAATCGTGGACTCCGTACTCGCTTGTTCCATCAACAGATGATCGATTGCAGCGACAAGCGAGGCATCAAATGGTTCAAGGCGCTCTCCAAGGAGCAGGAGAGCGGGTTGGTGTAGGGCAGCTCGTACGATGCGAACGAGCGCCTGCTGATGTCGATCCAGCTTGTGAACGTGCACATCCGCGGTTGACGACAGTCTGAAGCGTTCGAGGAGATCGGCCATCCTGTCACCGATCGCGCGATCGGACTGGCCCATCAGCCGGCTTGCCAAGATCAGATTCCTGCGAACGGTCAGCGAGCGATCCAAGCTCACATCTGGACTTGCGACTCCAATGCGACGGCGGACAGAGGCCCTGTAATAGGGATTGCACCCGAATACGCGGACTTGCCCGCGCAACGGCTTCGAGATGCCGGCCGCGAGATGCAGTACCTGATCTCTCTCACCCCAAGAAGGAGCAAGCACCGCAACCAAGGAACCCGTTGAGACAGTCATAGAGACTGCGTGCAACTGCCGGGATCGATCGACACGCTTGCTGACATTCGCGAATCGAAGCGCAGTCGTCATGTCCGAGGGGCCTTCTTCTTCACATCTCTCCTTGAGACCGCGACGCCGAGAACGCTCCCGGAGAAGAGCAAGCCCACCCACTCCGGCCAGGCAGCGAGAAGAGAACGTGCAATCGATCCGTCCGTGTCGAGACTTCGCAACGAGTACAAGACATCCGTCGCTGTCGGGAAAGTGCTCTGTAGCAGTTGACCTCCGATCTCCTCCAGAAGGAGAACAGGGGACAGGATGTGCAGCCAGCGCTCGTGCTGGTATTGGCGATGAATCGATTGGCGGATTCCATCCGCGTAGGCTGCAACTTCATCGAAGTACCCTATCTCCAGTCGCCTTCGCTCTTCTGATCGGTAGGGCGCGCGCCGAAGGTCTGTGGACGGTTCCGGAAGCGAGCCGAAGGCGCTGTCAGAGATCACTGTCATGAAGTTGACGGCAACGGTGAGCAACAGCATAGCGGCCCACACGGCCGGAAGCAGCCAGGCTGAAGCCGGCCGTTTCCGCTGTAGCACAAGGACGCCCAAGTAGAAGAACGCGATGGTGTAAACCGCGGCCGCAATTCCGAACGCGACCGTCCTGATCCACTGGATCCATGTAGTGCGGATCCCGAGTATGACCGTCAATCCTGCAACAAGGATCCCAAGCAAGACGAACACGATGCCGCCCAGCCAGAGACCCTGGTGATGCATGCGTACATCGATCCCCAAGGATTCGCGTCCTACCTCTCACGCCGTGGATTGCCGCCGAAACGCTGCCATGAAGCCAAGCAGCGGCAGGCAAATGGCAAACCAAGGAAGTGCAGTGCGGAGCAGCAAGAAAAGCCCTCCATAGAAGGACGCGGCATAGGTCCATTCCGTCTCTACGTTGAACTCGCCGCTTGCCTTCATCAGCCATACCCTGATGGCTTGGCTGACAGTTCCGTGCGCGTTTTGCGGCGAAAGGGCTGTGTCGTCAACGCCGAATCGATGTTGTGCTGAGGTGGCCACCATGTCGTGTGCATTACCTGGGAAGCGTTGCCTCTCCCATTGCGCCTGCACATATCCGAGGATTAGCACCGCCGTGAGGACGACGAGAACCGCTGGCAGAAACGAGCTTGCGACCCCACGGACTCGAGAGGATGCAAAGCGGTGGACGGGCCTTCTCATCAGGACCACTCCTCACGACGTGCGAATGCATAGGAACCGAGCAAGAGGAAGCCGGTGGGCCACACCGCAAGCTTCCACACAAGCGATCGAAGCGATGCCGCCAGCTGCTGTGTGGCGTGCTGAACGGTGTTGACTCGTTGCGGCTGTGTCGGGTGTAGTGGATCGTGGTAGATGCGTTCGAACAGCGCCCTGCAAGAGATGTGGAGGGAAGCGGAAGTGTAGGAACCCATTCGAATCAGATGGTAGAGAGGATCGAGGACGGGCGTTCCCGCCAGGGATGCATCCCGCAGGGCCTCGTAGTTCGCGGAAGCGTACGCTTGGAGACTCCATATGGAAACCGCTGGGAGCACAACAGTGAACAGCGCACAAAGCACCATTCCCAAGAGAATCGCAGTGGATCGATAGCGCATCATCGCAGACAGAAGAAGGCCGAGACAGGCAAAGCCGGCCGTGTAAAGGAAGAGGATTCCGTGGTAGTGAAGTAGCGGACGCAGCGTCGCGAGCGAGCGATCAACCACGAACACCGCAATGCCGTTGGCCACCAATTGGAGTGCGAATGTCAGCACAAGCACGGCGGCCAATGCGAGCGCGAACACGGCGAAGAGAACGCTCCGCGGCATCGGCGACAGCCTCAGGAAACGCATCAGACGGCCCGAGTGCGGAAGCACAACCGTCCCCAACAGCAATGCAAAGAAGGGAAGTAGGAGTCGATAAGCGGAATCCAGTCCATCCATGGCAAGCACTGCTGCGATGCGTGGAGGGTAGGCGACCCCTTCGGCCGATCCGAACAGAGCTTCCACGTGGCGGAAGTCAGGAACCGGTGTCGCAGTCATGGGCACGGTCGATCTCTCGACGTCGAGTTGCTTCCTCCAAGCCATGCCTCATGGGAGCTCGGATGGAAGCGCATAGACAAGAGGACGCCAACGACCGATCCTTGCGTGTTGAGGCTGATATGCCCCGATAAACAGCGGCCCCATGAGCACAACGATGAGCATGAGGATCCACACAGCATGTTGGCGCAAAATCGAGCGCAGGATCTCGGCAAACGAACGCGCGAACTGATTCACGGTGCGGTACATTTCCATGGGTGGATAGATCCACTCTAGCACGAACCGCGTTCGGTTGCCAGCAGCACATGCATCCGCGCGGAGGCCACATTGCGCTTGAGCTGCGCCCAAGGGATAAAGCCCCTTGACGAGATTCGAGAGACGCAATACACTGAATTAGCAGTCGCATGCATTGACTGCTAAATGGGGATGGCAATGATCCGATTCGACAGAATGACTGAGGGAGCACAAGAGCTGTTTCGCGAAGCGCAAGACCTACTAACGCGTTACAAGAACAATCAACTCGATGTCGAGCACATCGCCATGGTGCTTGTGAGCAAAGAAGGAGTTGGGCGTGAGATCCTGCAGGCAATGGGCGTGAACACCGAGGCGTTGGCCAACGATCTCGATGCGCTGTTGCGGGACAAGCCATCCATTGCTGGCCAAGTGGCGGGCCAGATTTACATTACACCTCGTCTCGACGCTGTGGTTCAGGCAGCTCAGATGGAGGCGGAGCGATTGCACGATGAGTTCATCGGTACCGACCACGTGCTGCTCGCAATGAGCCGGTCAACGGATCCACAGATTCGCAGAATCCTCGGACGGCACCAAATCACTCCAGAGGCAATTTACAGTTCACTGCGAGAAGTCCGTGGAGAACAACGGCTTACGGATCCAGGTTCCGAGGAACGCTACCAGATCCTCAAGAAGTACTCGACCAACCTCTCCGAGCGCGCCAGACGCAACGAACTCGATCCGGTGATTGGCCGTGAGTCAGAAATTCGGAGGATGGAACAGATTCTCTCTCGCCGTCGGAAGAACAACCCTGTGCTGATTGGAGAGCCCGGTGTCGGCAAGACGGCGGTTGTTGAAGGTTTGGCACAGCGGATGGTGTCCGGCGAGGTAGCGGACACGCTCAAGGGCAAGGAGATCGTGTCACTCGACATCGCGTCCATGGTTGCAGGCTCGAAGTTCCGCGGGGAATTCGAGGATCGTTTGAAGGCCGTCATCAAAGAGATCGAAGCGCATGCCGGTCAGACGATTTTGTTTGTGGACGAACTGCATACGCTGGTTGGTGCCGGCGCTGCCGAGGGTGCGATCGACGCTTCGAACATGCTGAAGGAGCCTTTGTCGCGGGGACGGTTTCAAGTCATCGGCGCGACAACGCTTGACGAGTATCGGCAGCACATCGAGAAGGATTCCGCATTCGAGCGGCGGTTCCAGCAGATCTACATCGGCGAACCGACAATTGAGGAGACGATCGCCATTCTCGAAGGGCTGCGAGAGCGTCTCGAAGCGCATCACCAGATCGGGATCTCCGATGAAGCCATTCGTGCAGCCTCCCGGCTTTCGGAACGCTACATTGCAGAACGGTTCCTACCCGATAAGGCCATCGATCTCGTGGATGAAGCCGCGAGCCGATTGCGAGTGGATGGTACAGGAGACGAGGTTACGGAAGCCGAGGTTGCATCCCTTGTCTCTCAGTGGACGGGAATTCCGGCGGAACGTATGCTGGAAGAGGAGCGTTCCCGGCTGTCCGATATGGAAGCTGTGTTGCACGAGCGGATGATCGATCAAGATGAGGGCGTGCACGCGATCGCGGAGGCCGTACGCCGTTCCCGTGCCGGACTATCGGATCCACGCCGCCCCATCGGCACCTTCTTGTTCCTGGGACCGACAGGCGTCGGCAAGACCGAACTCGCGAAGTCTCTTGCTTCGTTCCTGTTCGGTAGCGACACCGCACTGCTGCGCATCGACATGTCCGAATACATGGAACAGCACGCAGTTGCACGGCTGATTGGATCGCCTCCGGGCTACGTTGGGTACGACGAGGGCGGGCAACTCACCGAAGCGGTCCGTAGACGTCCCTACCAAGTTATCCTGTTCGACGAAATCGAGAAGGCGCATCCGCAGGTCATGAACATCCTCTTGCAGTTGCTCGACGAAGGAAGACTCACTGATGGCCATGGCCGGACCGTGGACTTCAAACACACACTGCTCATCATGACCTCCAACATCGGATCCGAGCACTTCCAGACCGATGCTTCGGAGGATGTCGTGCAAGATAGGGTTCGTACGGCGCTCCGAAACGCCTTGCGGCCTGAGTTCTTGAACCGGATCGATGAGACCGTCATTTTCCATCCGCTGTCCGAAGAAGCGATCGCTCAAATCGTGGATCTGCGCATTGCCGACTTGAATCAACGCCTCGAGGAGCAGGATATCACGCTCGAATTGACGGAAGAGGCCAAGCGCGTATTGGCCAAGGAGGGGTTCGATCCTCACTACGGGGCACGGCCGCTGGCTCGCGCCATCAAGCGTTTGGTGGAGAACCCGTTGGCAAAGGCAATCGTGGCCGGGGACATCACCAGTGGGGATACCATCCAGGTTGACGCTGCAGCGATGTCGGACGTGCTGCTCGTTCGCAAGAAGGCGTGAACCGATCGGCCAAGATACACGACAACTCGGTTGGTAACGCTGGGAAATCGGTGGAGAGGAGCAGCATGGATCGAAAGCATCTGGCGAAGGCAAGTCTGGAGTCATTCTCGAAGCTCGCGGAGGAATCCGAGGCCAAAGGCTCTTGGAATGCGTTGCACGCGCTCGTGGATGACGAGTTCCTTGGGGATTTGCTGCGGAATCTGGTGGCACTCGATCCGGCGGAGCGGCTGCTCGAACTAGGAAATCTTGAGATCCAGCAAGAGACGCTTGGTGCGGGGTTCTACGGCATGCTGCCGCCGCAGATCGGAGAGGAACTCCCGCTGCCGCACGACGAGCGCGCATTCTTCGACGCGGCGCTCGCGCTTGCGAAGATCCGGAGCGCCAATCTCGAAGCGGTCACCGGTGCCTTCGCGGCTTATCCACTGAAGTTTTCCGGGAAGACCTTCCCAAGCAGCGGGAGAGAGGGCGTACCTGGCGATTGGTCTTTGGAACTCGATGTGGCATCGTTCGGGGCGCTCCTTGATGCGCTGTCGAATCCGTCTCTCTCGATGGAGGACGCGCGTACCGTTGCCAAGCAGCCCGCCTTTGTACAGATGATGGCACACCGTCGGGGCCTCGGATACGTTCCGGAGCCGTTAATCGACGAGGAGGGATTCGCGTGGTGCATCCAACATGCGGCTTCGGACGATCCCATCGATGCGATTTGGCGATGGCTCCATCCGCACAACTTCTTTGATCTATCGGATGTGCGTGCCCATTCAGCGGACTATCGGCGTCTGCTCGAAGCGCTCGACGGACCTGAATGCGAACTTGCACACGTGATTCTCAGCCGTATGGCTCCGTACGTACCTGATGGGGTCGTGTTCAACGATTCACTGCGCTTCGCGGTCGGTTGGGCCATCAACGGGTGGGCGACCAACGAATCCGGAGGCATCAATCTCGAGCACTTCAAGGATGATGTCGATCGCTTGCTTGACACGCTGACACACGAAACCTTCCATCGTCTTCAACTGAAGTTGTGCCCTGCGGATCCAGCTGGGGAACCGGGCGAGTTTGAGACCATTACGCACTACCCCCTTGGTGCTCCCGATCAAGAGACACTCTACCGGGCGCTTTCGTATATTGCTCTGGAGGGAAGTGCCACCTACGTCGGCAAGGGTGCGCAGCACGACGCGCGGAACGAAGATGTTGAGACGGCACTCGAGCTACTTGAGGGCGTTCGTACGGCAACGGGTTCCGATGCGATTGACGATCTACTGAGCAAAGGGTTGAAGTCGAACGGTCCGTTCTACGGGTTCGGCGCGTTGCTTGCTGGCGCGATCGTGCAATCCGCCGGCACCGAAGCTTTGGGTGCGGCGCTGCAAGCCGGCGGTCCCACCTTTGTGTTGCAAGGGATCGAAGCTGCTACAGTTGAGGTGCATGGTGTCTTGCTCGAAGCCATTCGGGAAGTTGCCTCAAGCTTGGAGCGTGTGCTTCGCAGCTAGTCTAGATCGTTCCCGGCGCAGGGAGTCCGAGTTCGGCGAACGCCTGCTCGAGTTGCTCGGGAGACAGCGCACCATGGTGCCACTTGGGCACGTTCTCCATGAACGAGACGCCCTTGCCGAGGATGGTGTGCGCTGCGATTGCTGTCGGCTTTCCGGAACCTTTGGCTGCGAGGAATGAAACGAACGCGCTCATGATCTCCTCGTAGTCATGGCCGTCGATCTCGTGTACGTGCCAGCCGAAGGCGCGGAACTTTCCTGCCAGGTCCCCGACGTTCATGACATCTGCGACGCGTCCGTCGATCTGGCAACCGTTCCAGTCGATCATCACGCAGAGGTTATCGACTTCGTGATGCGCGGCAGCTGTCGCGGCCTCCCAAGGTTGCCCTTCTTGGAGCTCGCCATCCGAGGTGAAGCAATAGACGCGGGAATCGTGCCCCCCAAGCTTCGCGCCCATGGCCATGCCGAGGGCGACCGAGAGACCGTTGCCAAGTGAGCCGCTGGATGCTTCGACACCTGGGATGTTCCAAGCGGTTGACGGATGGCCTTGGAGCATGGCACCAAGCTTCCGAAAGCCATCCAGTTCCGTTTTCGGGAAGTACCCTCGGTCCGCGAGAATGGCGTAGAGTAACGGGCAGGTATGCCCATTGGAGAGTACAAACCGGTCACGTTCCTCCCAATTCGGGTTCGAAGGGTCATGCCGCAGGTACTTGTAGTACAGTGCGGTCAGAAGATCGGTCATGCCCAACGCGCCACCCGGATGACCGGAATTCGCATGTGTCACAGTCGTGAGCACATCTCCACGAAGCTGATTCGCTTTCTGTTGCAGTGCCTGGATGTCCACCGGTCTCGTCCTTTCCTCGAACGTCCCATCTTAACGATTCGTCCACAAGGATGGTAGCGGGTACCATGCGCCGGAAGGGGAGAAGCGGTGACCAAGTGCGTGTTCTGCAACCTTCTTGCTGGCAAGCTGCCTTCGAGCGTTGTCTATGAAGACGACGCTGTCTGTGCGCTGCTCGATATCCAGCCCGTGAATCCTGGGCATACACTCGTGATTCCCAAGACACACTTCGAGTCGCTCTGTGAAGTTCCGCCGGATGTACTGTCACGTTTGATTGCAGCAGCACAGCGCGTGGTTGAGGGATTCAATAACACTGATCTCGCATGCGAAGGCGCCAATCTCTTCCTTGCAGATGGCGAAGCAGCCGGACAGGAAGTGCCACACGTCCACTTGCATGTCTTTCCAAGAGTCGTGGGCGACGGATTCGGACTTCGGTTTGGCGCAGGCTACAAGGATCTACCCACCAGAGAAACACTGGATCGTGTTGCCGCTTCGCTCCGTGCCGCGATTGCCAAAGGCTAGCTGCTACGCGGCTCTATGAGCTGTCATGTTGTACCATCAACGAACCATGCCCCTTTCGGAATCCAAGATGATCGAAGCCACGTTGTGTTTTGCCGTGCGCGGCGAGCCTGCGGAGCAAGTCCTTCTGGGTCGCAAGAAACGTGGCTTCGGCAAGGGGAAGTACAACGGCATCGGGGGAAAAATCGAGCCAGGAGAGCGCCCGTTTGAATGCAACCTCCGGGAGGTTCGAGAGGAAGTGGGACTCAATCTCGACCCTGTATCTGTTCGAGAAGTGGGGCAGATTACTTTCCGGTTTCCCTACCACCCGGCGTTTGACCACTTCGTGCATGTGTTTATTGCAACCGCGTGGAATGGTGCGCTGATTGAGACACCGGAGATGGCTCCGGAATGGTTCAATATCGGCGAAATCCCGTACGAAACGATGTGGCAAGACGACGCGCACTGGCTTCCTCGAGTGTTGCGAGGGGAGCAAATTCGCGCAGCATTCTCGTTCGACAGGGACAACGAGACGTTGACAACCTGGGAAATCGAGACGGCCAACAACTAGGTTTCGGGCGCGGAGAACTCGAAGCGACCTTCGGCGAACAGACGAAGACATGCATCTGCGACGTCCGCATCGTACTGGACGGCTCGCTGCTCGTGGATCACCGTCAGCGCAGCATCGATGCCAAGGGCTGCCCGATAGGGACGATGTGACGCCATGGCCTCCACTGTGTCCGCGACCGCGAGAATGCGCGCCTCAATCAGGATGTCGTCTCCGGTCAGTCCGTGGGGATAGCCGGAACCGTCCATCCGCTCGTGGTGTTGAAGAACGATCTCCGCAATCGGCCAAGGGAATGTCACACCGTGAAGGATGTCGAATGCCGCCTGTGGATGTGACTGAATCAGCGCGTGTTCCATCTCGCTGAGCGTGCTTGGCTTGCTGAGAATCTCTGCGGGGATCGCCATCTTGCCGATGTCGTGCAAGAGCCCGGCAGCACGGGTCCCGTCAATCGTGTCTTGGTCCAGTCCCATTTCCTCGGCAATGGCTACGGCCAACTCGGTGACACGGCGTTGATGGCCGGCGGTATATGGATCGCGAGTCTCTGTCGTCATGCCGATCGCCTGGATCGTTCCGTCGAGTGCCTCCTGGAGGAGTCTCTCCGCCTGAACCGTTGCTGTCACATCAAGTTTCGACACAATGACCCGGGTCATCGATTTCTCAAACCCTGGCACGGCAATCCAGCGAACGGCGACGTGGATCGGTCTCCCGTCCAATCGTTGATCAATTCCCGTCCCTTCATAGGTCGTGTCCCCACGGTAGAGCGCGAGAAGTTGAGGGATGAAGTCGGTGTGCGACTCCGAAGGGATAATGGAAGACAGTCCTTGAAGCAATTCCGCTTTGCTGGACGCGCCGTGGACTGCGAGCGTTGCTTCGTTGACGTCTTCCACGCGGATGCTGGCAATGCATGCGCCAAGGACATCTGGATTCTCCCGGAGGTACGCTTCGAGTTCCTCCTCGCTCTGCGCCCCAATGGTTTCAATCAACGCTGCAACCGCGGAGTAGTCCTCCAGCCAGAGCGATACCGGGGACTGCTCGAACAAGCTTCGATAGCGGCTCTCGCTCTGCTCCCTTTCCCTTTCTGCCTCTCGGCGATTGGCGGCCTCAATGACCAGCGCAACCATGCCTGCAATGGATTGGGCAAAGCTGATGTCTTCACGTGCCCAATCCCTCGGAGCGCCGACATGTTCGTGGCAAACGATCCCCACCAACTCGCCCTCCAGCCGGATCGGGACATCAAGCAGCGAATGGATCCCGAAAGGCACAAGGTAGTGCTCAAGGAGTCCGGCGGTCCGGGCATCGGTTCGAGCATCGTATGCGACCACGGACCGCTGGTTCTCAATCGCTTTGAAATACTCCGGACAATCGTCCCTTAACAATAGAGCATCGCCTGCGTGTTCTCCCTTAGTGAGTTCGAACAGATCTTGGCATGAGAACCCGTCCTTCTCGGGGCACTGGAGCCAGATGCTGACCCGTTCGACAGCCAATGCCCGTGCCGCGATCTCCGTGATGGTTCGAAATGCCTCGATAGCTTGCGCTTCGTAGAGTGTTGGGTTTGTCGCAAGCTGGATCAACGCAGCGTCACGTTCCTGAATCCTCTCGACTCGCGCGGACTCATCGATCTCGAATTGCTTGCGCTGGGTAATATCGCTTGCGAAGTTCAGCGTTGCCGGACGGCCCGTCCAATCGATGAGTACGCTACGAAGCTCGATCCAACGGATCTCCCCATCCGGAAGGACGATCCGGAAATCGTAGACCTCAGGAGCTTCGGCACCCTGGAGTCTTCGCGTATAGCGTTCGGTGACCAGATTGCGGTCCTCCGCATGAACCCACTCCAGGAAGGGCGTTCTCGCCAACTCCTCCAGCGAACGCCCACACATTATACCTGCACTAGGGTTCGCAAACGGTAACACCTCGTCCTGTGCAATGAAGACTGCTTCAACAGCGTTCTCCACCACAGCGCGGTACTTCTCCTCGCTTTCCCGAAGGGCGTGTGTCTTGCGCTCGACCTCTTCCTCGAGATGTTCTTGGTAGCGGCGATTCTCCTGTTCGAGTTCGTGCTTCTTTCTTGCCAACTCGGAGACACGAAGCGCGCTGGCAACCGTTGACCTAAAATCGGATCTCGCGATGGGCTTCGAGAGATAGTCGAAAGCCCCTGCGCGTACGGCCTCAGCCGCGGTCTCAGCGGTCGGTTCACCAGTGATCATGATGACTTGGACAGCAGGTGCGATCTCAGAGATCTGCTGCAGCAGCGAAATGCCGGTGACTCTCGGAAGGATGATGTCCGAGATGACAACGTCTGGAGATACTTCTCTAAGCAACTCGAGCGCTTGTGGCGCATCTCCGGCAGCGAAGACCGCGTGCCCATCCTCACGAACGAACTCGCTTAGCGTTGTCCGGATGCTGCGCTCATCATCGACAATTAGGATCTTCGCCATCGCGCTCCTCTTGAGACCTTCCACCCTCCAGGCGCCATCCGTTTTCCACGGCCAACTCAACAATGAATCGAGTGTAGGCGTTGGGTTCGCTCTCGACCACAAGCCGCCCCCGATGTTCTGAGATGATACCGTAGCTAATGGAGAGTCCAAGACCCGTTCCGCGCTCGCGCGGCTTGGTCGAGAAGAACGGGTCGAAGATCCGCTCAACCATGTCCGGGGGGATCCCCACTCCATGATCCTCGAAGATCATGCGAATCCATTCCTCGCCGCTGCGTTCAAATCGACGGCCAGCGATCCTCAGGATCTTGTCTTCGTCATAACCAGGATAGCGGTGGTTGAGCGCATCGCGTGCGTTGTTGATTAGATTCAGGAAGACCTGCTGCATCTGCTGGCTCCGGCAACGCACCTGCGGAAGGTCGCGAGAAACCTCGATGGAAAGCTCAATCTGATCCTTGCGAAGCACAGCACGAGTCAGCGCAAGGCTATCGTCAAGGATATCCCGCATGCTGGCTGGACTGTGCTGCTCTTTCTCCTCCCGCGCGAAGGTGAGCAGCGCTTTCACGATCGCTGCAACCCGTTGACCTTCTTCTACGATGCCCGCGGCAAACTCCCGAAGCTTATCGACTTCGGTCCGGGACCGGATCAGCTCGGCGTAGTTGATGATGCCGGTAAGTGGGTTGTTGATTTCATGGGCCACTCCACTGGCCAGGGTTCCGATCGATTCGAGTTTCTGGCTCTGTCGCAGATGGCTCTCGAGCTCAAGCCGCTCACGCTCGGCTTTGCGCTGGGCGGTAACGTCGGTTCCGGAACTCAACGTGCCGATGATGCTCCCGGTATCATCTCGTAAGATGGCATTGTGCCACGTCATGATCCGCTCTTTTCCCTGTTTCGTTACGACGGCGTTCTCGTAGAACTCTCCCGGCCCGATCTCACCAGCCATAAGCTGGGCGAAAACCCTCCGTACCGACGTCCGCTGTGGCGCTGGCACAGCCAAATCGAACCAATCCTTGCCCATGAGTTCTGATTCCGATGCGTAGCCGAGGATCTCCATACCGCGTTGATTGATACGCTCAATCCGACCCTGCGTATCGAGCACGACAAACATCACGCCGGCCACGTCCAAGTAGCGCTGCGCCTGCCCCTTCTCGGCACGGAGTTGCGCCTCGATCTCTTTGAGGTGGGTAATTTCGGACATCACGGCAAAACTGCCTTGATAGCGATTCCGCCGGTCGTGCATCGGCTGCCCTGCAGCCAATGCGGTGACGTGGCTGCCGTCAGGACGGATGAATGTTGCCTCGTAGCTGCCTCCTTTGCCACGTTTCCGTAGTTCGACCTGTGTTGCGTAAACCGCACGGCTCTCCGGAGTCATGTATTCATCCATCCGATGGTCAGTGATCTCTCTCCGCGGACGTCCAAGAATCCGGCAGAATTGACCATTGGCATACCGAAGGATGCCTTGGCTATCCTGGATCCCAAAACCATCTTGCATCGTCTCGACCAAGGTCTGAAACCGCTGTTCCGTCTCCCCGATCCTGAGCACCATGGGACGGGTTAGCACGGCAAACAACCAAGCGCCAAGCAGGATCGCCGCCAGCGCTGGGCCAAGGCTGTACAGGGCCGCTCGGATGTAGGGCGCCTGGACTTCCTTGAGGTCGATCTTCGCGACGATTCCCAAATCGGGTTCGCTCACCGGCTCATAAGCTGCGAGTACGACGGCTCCACGGTAGTCCAAGCCTATGACGGTTCCGCTTTCATCGCGAAGCGCACGACGCATCGGTTCCGCGAGATTCGAAGCGATCGGAATGGATTCGGGAACATCTAAATCGGAATGGCGATGGCTGAGCAGGAAAACGATCCGACCTTCCTGTTCCTGTGCAAGGGTGAATTCACCTGTTCTTCCGAAGCCGCGATACAAGGAATGGGCATCCAGAAGCACATCCAAGTAGCTCCAGTCTTTCCGTCCATCGGGTGCAACATGCTCTAGCTCGTGACGGGCAAGGGCCTCGATGGTTCGCGCTTCGCTCTGTGCGATCTCAAGGAGTCTCCCGCCCTGCTCGTCAACTGCTGCGGAATAGAGGAAGTAGATGGTCAGAGAAGTGGCACCAAGGACAATGACGGCCAGAATTGCGATGAGAAGCAGCACACGAAGCCATTCCGAACGTCGCGGACTCGGGACAAGCTCGCTCTTAGCTCTAATGGGTGACTCCTCCGAACGCCCTATCATCAATACCCGGCCAGACAGCCGTGGTCTTGTGTGCCGAACCAGAAGACCCCATACAATGTACTAAAGTACCATGAGGACCTTGAAGGGTCAAATTGGACCTTGGGATGGTATTGTCGGTGTCATTCAGTCTACTGAAGGAGGTATGCATGCCGAATGCGCGGCCAGCAACCGCCCGCCAGCAAGGGATCGCTCCAGGGATCCTAGCCCCTGGGCTCGCAAACGCAATCACAGATGTGGCAGGCGTTCAAGTTGGGCATGTCACATGGATTCGGGATTCCGGCATCCGAACCGGGGCGACAGCGATCCTTCCACATGGGGGGAACCTCTATCAAGAGAGGGTTCCCGCCGGCCTCTCGGTGGCCAATGGATACGGCAAAATGATGGGCACGACGCAGCTTATGGAGCTTGGAGAGATTGAGACACCCATCGTGCTCACCAATACCCTCAGCGTGCCGAATGCCGCAATTGCGGTTCTTGAATGGACGATGGAGCAATCGGGAAACGAGCGCGCGCGCTCGATCAACCCGATCGTTGGAGAGACAAACGATGGCAAGTTGAACGCAATTGAGAAACGCATGCTCACTGCCAAGGCGATTCTGCAAGCAATCCAAACAGCAACGAACGAACCTCCCGAGCAAGGCAACGTGGGCGCGGGGACAGGTACTGTCTGCTTCGGGTGGAAAGGCGGTATCGGGACCAGCTCACGCAGGCTTCCCCAAGCACTTGGCGGATACGCACTGGGCGTACTGGTTCAGTCGAACTACGGCGGAGTGCTTCAAGTCCTCGGCGTACCGATCGGCACGTTGCTTGGGCAACACTACCTGAAGGAGCAGTGGGCCGACGGGACTGCGGACGGCTCGATCATGATTGTCCTTGCGACTGATGCTCCGCTTTCGGATCGGAATCTGACACGGCTGGCGTCGAGAAGTTTCGCAGGCCTAGCACGAACCGGATCCTCGTTCGTAAATGGGTCAGGCGACTACGCGATCGCCTTCTCCACCGCGGAATCCGTGCGCAGAACTCCGGAGCGGAGAAGCCAGCGCGCCACAATTGCAGAACTGCCCAACGACGCATTGTCTCCGCTTTTCCAAGCAGCAATCGAGGCAACCGAAGAAGCCATCTACAACTCTCTGTTTGCCGCTGAAACGATGACCGGCCGCGATGGAATCACAGTTGAAGCGCTTCCGAAGGAAGCCGTCTTGAAGCTTCTACGTTCACATCGAGCCCTCGCATGAACCGCAGGCAACAAGACTGGCTGATCCTGGAGAATGTGGCTATGTCTGCATGGCCTGCCTTTCAGAAGGTGGAATACGACGGCTGGATCCTCCGGTTCGCAGACGGATTTACCAAGCGGTCGAACTCGATCAATCCTATGGAAGCATCCTCGCTCCCCCTGGAAGAGAAGATCGACCATTGCGAGCGAATGTATCGTTCGCGTGGGCTGCCTCCGATCTTCCGCATCACACCGTTCACGCCGCCACGCGCGCTGGATGGCATGCTTGCATCTCGTGGCTACGAGGTGCTCGATCCCACCCGAGTGATGACAGCCAGTGCATCCTCGATTGAGGAGACCCGGAAGACCCATGCCGAGATCATCAAGCTGCCTATGGATGAATGGCTGGACCATGTCGACGCCATGTCTGCGCCTGATAGCCGGATGGCTGAGATTCGTCGTCGGCTATTGCGGGCAGTTGCTCACGACTACTGCTGCTTGATTGCCCAGCGATCCGGGCATTCATTGGGGTATGTCCTCGGTATCGAATCGAACGACTTCTTGGGCGTCTTCATGCTATCGGTCATGCTTGAATATCGCCGAAAGGGATTGGGAAGCGCTCTGACCGGCCGGCTGCTTGAGTGGGGGCAGTCGAGAGGTGTGAATACCATCTACCTCCAGGTTGAAGCAGCCAACGTTGCGGCGCGAGCGCTGTACGCAAGCTGTGGGTTCGTGGACGGCTATTGTTACTGGTATCGCGTTGCCGGAAACGGATCGGCCACGCTATCGTAAGTGCAAGGAACCCCATCGACACAAGGAGGATCCATGCGCTTCGCCAAGTTCGGTCAAGGATGGCCTGTACGCATGCTGGGAGTTGTTCTGCTTGCAGGCTGTCTCCTTTTCGTTTCGCCAGGACCAGGGGTCGAACACGTGTCAGCTCAGCAAACGGCTGCCAGTACGTCGCTTGGCGCCATCGATGTTCGTCTCCCTTCGGAGAGCACGGGCTCAAGCGAAGGTACGCTCGCTGTGCGTATCCACACACCGCACACAGGCAACGAGAGATACGCTGAGGGCGCTCCGATCGTGATCTGGATCCTGGGTGGGTTCGAGATCAAGGGGATCAACCACGGCCTGCCTCCAGGAGCCGATGATGTGATCTGCATCACTTTCATCTTCCCCGGCGGAGACGATCCATGGAGTGGCCTTTCGTCCGATGGCGTGTACGACTACCGCGGTGAACGATGTGCTGCCGCGCTTCGAGACGTTGTGCAATTCGCTGCAGGAGAACTAGTGGATGACCAGGGCCGCAGTCTCGATGAAATCGTTCCCGTTTCTGTGCTCCACAACAACATCGGCGTGATCGGGGAATCCAACGGTGGCAATCTTCCCGTGACGGCAGCTGCGCTCTATGGAGAAGCGATGACCGGACGCTTGCGATACGTGATCCAGTGGGAAACTCCGGTTTCGAGTCAGATTGCAGCGCGCGATCTTGGGCGAATTTGGCTCCGGCCTTCCAACCAGCAAGGGGCATACTGGAATCCTCGCTACCGTACCTATGGTCCCGAGATCCTGCCCATCGAATACAGCGACCTGATCTACGATCCAACGTCCATCGAGTACCCCATCGTTCACGATGGCAATGGCGATGGCCTCTATACGACGGTTCACCATCCCCAGTACGACGCAGAAGTCCCGGATCTTGACGGCAACGGCAGGACGGATCTTGACGAGGATTTCCCAGTGGATACCTACCCGGTCGACGAGACCCGCGCGACGTACTCAAGGCCGGTTGCCCATGCATTGGAGTCGTATCGCGTATTCGGAGACTCCTGGCCAGCGGAACTGGTTTCTGCTGCGGAGGCGGATATCTACTGGGATCTTCGGGAGTCCGTGGTGCTCTACGAGGCGGCAATCCAAGCGATGCCCGAGCTATCAGCGATGCTGCTGTGCGGGGTTCAGGATCACGTCCAAGAAGCGCCGGGCAAGCCGCACATTCGGCAAGCGTTCGAGGGATGGGATATGCACGATGCGTGGGTCAAGATCAATCCTTCTGCTCGCTACTTCGCGGAAGTTGATAAGGCGCTCGAAGGGCTTCCGTTCCCGGATCTGCCTGCGAACACGTCTCCTGCTGACTGGACTGACTATCGAACCTACGCAATTCCTGCTAGCGTGCCCAAGCCGCTGTATGAGCTAGCGGGCATCTACCAGATGGCGGACCGAATCCATGGCCTTGCGAGAACGCCTTCCGAATCATCGGCGAAAGCCCCTGTCGACGAAGACGTTCGTGCAGAGGGATGGATTACGTTCGTGACCTCGGAGGGGATTGGCGACATCGCCGTGCATGTCCAGGCACCCCAAACGCCTCGGTACGCGCAAGGAGCCCCGGTGGTTGTGAACGTGTCCGGATTCTTCACGGGTTCCTCTGGATTCGACTACCAACTCGATCCGGACACGCTCGGCTGTGTCTACGTGACCTATCTCTGGCCCGGGAGGGCTGATCTCCGTACCGGGGTTTCGAGCGGTGGAGTCTTCGACTATGGAGGCGCGGACTGTCTGGCTGCGCTGCGCGATGTGATTCGATTCGCGACAGGTGAGATCCCGGATGCCTCCGGAAGACAGATTCACGAATTGATCGATGCCGAGATCCGATACGATGTTGCCGGCCTGTATGCATTCTCTCACTCTGGCGTTGCCGCAACGAACGTGATGGCCTTCCATGGCAGTTCCATGCCACGGATCCGTTTCTTTGTCGGGCGCGAGAATCCGACGATCGATGCGCTGTATCCTCTGGAACCTGGGTATTGGAATGATGAGACCGGGCAGCCGGTTCACAACCCGTTCTACGATCCCGCAGGCTATACACCGGAGTCCATTGCGATCGACTACGCAACGGTCTACTGGTCAGCCGAACATCAGCGACCTGCATTCCGGGCGCTCGATGCCGGTCAGCCAGATTACGTGTGTTCAACGAAACATCCCCGGATGTGGGACCAGGATTACTGGTCCATCGAGCTGCTCCAGGCACTTCTCGACAACGGGAGCCTGACCAGAGAGAGCTGGCCTGCAACACTGGCTTCACCAGAGGAAGCCGCTGCGCATTGGCCGCTTCGAACGACTGTTGATCACTACCCCTTCTTCCTCGATCAGATGCCGAACCTTCGGGTGATGCTCGTCTTCGATTCGGATGATCACGTACAGAGCGCCATTGACAAGCCTCACATTCACCAAGCCTACGACGGCTTCCATGAGGTAGCGAAGCTCTGGTGCCGGTTGAATCCGGATCGCGCGTACGTTGAAGCACTTGCCGGACCTGGTTCCGGCAACGCCATCCCGGACAATGCCGCAAACACGGAGCCCTCCACATGGGCTGCCGTTCGACGATGGGGCTACCGGACGCCACCACATTCTTTGAGCGTGCTCGTTCCGCTTGCTGCGGTTGCGGAGATGCTCGACCGAACAGCGTATGATGTTTGGCACGCTGATCTCGACGCGCCGCTGCACGACTACGGACTCGATCCAGAGGTGAGGAGGCCTTCCGTGATCGTCGAATTCCCTGATGGGACTATCGTTACTGCATCTCCGCTTGCGGCTCGGCAGGAGCACTCGGAGGGAAGGGACTTCGGTCTGTACATGGATTCGTCTTGGGCACCGACGTGGGAAGCGGATGTCATCGAGTGGCCGGATTTCGGCCTTCCTGTGGACCCTGAGCGTGCAGCCGATCAAATCGTGGCTGCATTTGCGTTGGCCAAGGAAGGGAAGGGTGTGGAAATCGGATGCATCGGAGGGCTGGGAAGAACAGGAACCGTACTTGCCTGTATGGCGATTCTCGCAGGCATTCCTGGTAGTGACGCAGTGGGCTGGGTTCGAACCTACTACAACGAAAACGCGATAGAAACGGAAGATCAAGAGTCCTGGGTCCGATGGTTCAGTCAGCGAGTTGGGTTGTGAACTCCAAGCAGCAAGGTGCTCGAGCCTAACATAGTGCAGCGCGCGCGTCCGCGATGTCTTGAATGCTGCAGCCCTCAAGGAAAGCAACGACAGCGTCTCGGGCCGGCTGCCAGAGCTTGTGCATTGAACACTCCCTGTCGCAGCGGCAAGGTTCCAGCAGGAGCGGGCAATCCTCAAGCATCGCGTTTCCATCCAAGGCAGCCACAACATCCAAGATCGCGATGTCGCTTGCAGGGCGCGCCAGTCGAACGCCGCCTTGTTTCCCGCGCACAGCAGTGATGAGCTTCGCCTTCTGGAGTTGCCCGATGATCTTGGCAAGCAGCGGATAGGGTACCCCGGATGCTTCCGCAATGCGGCGGGTCGCAACGGGTTCGTTTACAGGTTTCCGAGCGATTTCTGCAAGTGCAAGGATGGCATACTTTGCGGTCTTTGAGTAGAGCACTCTGTTCCTCCCTTACGTCGCAGACAGTTTAGACCGGAAACGCAATGAGTCCAACCATTCCATCCACATGCTGCCCCGGAACAGCACGGGAAGCCCCTGGAATGGCGCTTGGGAGCTGAGTTGAAGTGTCTGGCCTACATCGTGTGAATCACGCGTTCTTGACCGAACCGAAGGCTCTTGCTCCTTGCTTGGGCAGCAATCCTGCAATACCCTCCGTCTACTTCTGCTGAAGAAGGAAGCTGCGCGTGGCACAAGCAATTCCAGACTCTCTGAAACACGGACACGAACTTCTGCAACGCAGCATGCCGAAAGCACACATCATCGAAGGCACGGACCTGACCATTGTCGAGGTCTGGAAGGCACAGCTCCTCGCGCTGCTGGAAACTCAAGCGTCTTCTCCAGGCGAACGGGCAGAGCGTCTGATCTCAGACACGTATGTGCCCTACCCAGCGCTCTGGGCAAGCTACTTCTTTGGAAACGTCTCGGAGTTTTCCAAGTGGGCAACCGAAGCGCTGCCCCACTTGCTCGAGCCATCTCACCCGGCATGGCGTTTTGCGTTCGAGCTTGAGATGGAGAACCTCCTCTTGCCCATTGCCTCGCGAACAGGGGCCATGCTCGGCAGACGTCCCGAGGGGATCTGGCATCTGTTTTACGGCCCCCATGGCGACATGGGGGGGACGCCCGAGGGGATCGTTTGGGCGAATCTCCGAGTGATTGCAGACGAGAGAGAGCCCATGGAGTACTTGCGATTTCTGCTGCCCCATGAATTGAGTCATCTCGTACTCTGGCGCACACTCAAGGCACTTCCACCGATCGAAGCGTTTTCGCTGCTCCATCTTATGGTCATCGAGGGCGTGTGCTGCTACTTCAGTTACAAGTACTGGGAATGCGAGCACGCTCCATCCAAGAATACCCTCTTCTCGGAGGAGGACTGGCGGTGGTGCGTCACGCACGAGCGCCAGATTGTCCGGCAAGCAATCACAGACCTAGGATCGTCGAGTTGGCGGACCCTCAACGCCTACCACCGAGCCGGAATGAGGCCCTGGCCAGATGCACCGAGTCGGCTTGCCTACTTCATCGGTTTCCGGATTTGCGAGACCTACGTTCGAGAACACGGCCCGGAATCCTGGAAAGAGATCTACCATCAACCGGTCGAGGAAACGTTGACCAAGAGCCGGTATCTGGAATCGCTCGAACTCGCGTAGCGTTCGATCTAGGGATCTGTCCGGCCTGTATGATCTTCTGGAGCCTCTGTTGGCGAAGCGTCCGTCGGCTCCTCGGGAACCTCGATTGGTTCGGCGTCCATTTCGGAGCTTCCCCCGAACCGGATCATCGCCTGAGCCGTCACCGCTTGAAGGTTTCTCGGCGGACCGGAGAACTCGACGTCCTTAAGAATCTACGGATCGCTGAGTGTCCAGAGTAAACCGATCTGGAAGCGAGCCCAGAGCCACGAAGCTGGGCGGCTTTCGGATGCGATGTAAGGTTCGACTGCATAGAAGTTCTTGCCCATCTTCGACATGAACGGCTCGTCTACGGCATCCTGGAAGTCCGTAGGTAGATCCTGCGTCAGATGCAGATCGATTGCCCCGATCCCGAACAGGGTTCCGAATACGGTCGTAGCGCCGGAATCGACATTCGCCGCCTTCTCGATCAACATGCCTCCGTAGGTTAACTCAAATGCCACCGTGCGCGTGCCGACAACCGTAAGGCTGTCACCGTCGGCTCCGAATCCACCGAATCGAATTCCATCTGGTGCACCACCGAACCCGCCCCCCATTGCGAACAGCAGCTCTGGGATCTGGGGCACCCACCATTCGCAAGCACATCGTTTGGATCCTCGAGATTCAGGAAGAGGAGGAACGGCATAGGCCTTCCGCCTCCGCTAAGTTGACCCTCCTATGCAAACGCGCCATACGAGACGAGGATAATACAGAAGATAGCAGAATCGGAACTTGCTCTCATGCGTTATCCGCCAACAGCGCGGCAAGGTTCGGAGCGGATGCCTCTCTGAACGCTTCAAGGGAGGAACTATTCCGAGGCGAGAGCATCGACCGGATTCAGTCGTGATGCCCTCCACGCCGGCCACGCACCGGATGCAGCGCCCAACGCGAAGGAGAAGGCAAGTACGCCTCCGACGAGCCAAGCGTCGATGATCGGAGTGAAGGCGCCGACACCCAGGCTTGGCCCCAGCAATTGAGTGCCGAGCAAGCTCAGGATGCTGCCCAGCATCAAGCCAAGGGCACCGCCAATCAACCCCATAAGTCCGGAATCGATCAGGAACAAGATCATCACCTGGCTGTCGTGTGCACCTACAGACTTCAAGATGCCGATCTCTCGCGTACGCTCAAGCACGGCTGTGTACATCGTGTTCATCAAGCCGACCCCACCGACGACAAGGGCTACCGCAGCAATACTTGCCAGCACGGTTTCAATCAGGCTCAGGGCACCTTGGATCTCATCTGCGACTTCTTGGATCGAGATCGGCGTTCCGGTTGCATCCTGCTGGCCGATCGCGACGTTGATCGCATCTTTTGCATCCGAGATGGAAGCCCCGCGCTCTACACGAGTGATGGTGACTGACATCATGTTCCGTCCAACAAGAACCTCGGATGCCCGTTCGTTCAGCACGAAAAGCGAATCCTCAGTATTGGTCAGACCTCGGAGCACGAGATCGGTCGATATGCCGGTACTGAGATTCTGGGTAAGCCCCTGACCGCTCAGCACCCCTTCCTCACGGTCTTCGGACGCCTGGGCGGCTCCATTGCTGGGCGCGAGGATTCCGACAACAGTGAACGGGATGCTGCTGATGTCAACGATGTCGCCAATCTTCAGTTGAAGCTGCTCCGCAGCGCGCGCGCCGGCAATGACCTGATTCTGGGTGCGGCTCGAGAATGAGCCCCCATCTGCAATCTCAAAGCCACCAAGTACCGATGAGAACGCATTCAGGAAATCCATTGATGGCGTGGACACACGAAGGAAACCGCTCGTTGTCCCGGTATCTATTGGTTGGATCTGAGTTCCGAGCGTGCCAGCTTCGATCAACTGCGGTACTTGCTCCAACAGGAGATCAGTGTCAAGCGTAGTTGGCGCCGCTCGGGTGAGGGACTCGCCCATCCCGGAAGGCATCCGTTCACTCTCGGTCTCAGACGAGCCACTGAGTGCTCCGGGATTGAATGAACCCCCGCTCTCCGTATTGGATTCAGCGGGTTCCTGGGTTCCGAATCTTCCCTGCATGCCATCGGGCCGCATGCCTGCAACCATGCGGCCTTGACCAGCCCCTGCACCCATCGGAGCAATGAGAATGATGTCATAGCCTATATCCGCGAATTGCTGCAACACAGCTTCCTGTACGCCCGTTCCAATAGAGAGTAGCGCGACAACTGCGGTAACACCTACGAGGACGCCAAGGATGGTGAGCCATGAGCGTGTTCTACGGCTTCCAATGTTCTTCAAGGCCAGCCGGAGTAGATTGAGTTTCATACTGGAACCTCTTGAGTTAGATGGGATTCGATCCGCCCATCCCGGAGGTGGACGAGCGTGTCCGCGAGTTCGGCGATCTCCGGGTTGTGCGTGACGACGAGGACGAGCTTGTCGTCCATCTTGAAGTCTCGAAGCAACTCCAGGATGCGATTCCCGGTGACGGTATCGAGATTTCCAGTGGGCTCGTCGGCCAGGATCATCGCTGGCTTGTTGACCAAGGCACGGGCCATGGCGACGCGCTGCTGTTCGCCCCCGGACAGTTTGCTAGGACGATGAGTGACGCGATCTCCTAGGTCGACCAATTCGAGTGATTCCATTGCCAGTGCACGTGCTTCCTTGGAGGATTGGTTCCGCAGTAGCAGCGGAAGTGACACGTTCTCCAGCGCCGTCAGGTTCGAGACCAAGTTGTACTTCTGGAACACGAAACCAACTTCTGTGGCGCGAAAATCTGCTCGAGTTCGGGAATCTAGCTTCGACAGCTCGAGGCCTCCGTAGACGACTTGCCCGGAGGTTGGAACATCCAGACAACCGGCCAAGTGCATCAGCGTGGACTTGCCGGAGCCGGAATGGCCCATGATGACGGAGAGCTGCGCTGGTGCCAATTCAAGACTGACATCGCGAAGTGCATGAACCTGAGTGTCTCCCATCTGATAGGTCTTGCATACATTCTGGAGCACAAGCATCATGGCCTCCTACCGTTCGTAGATGAACTCGATGAGCTCGATCTTGCTGAAGCTACGCATCCTTTGGTGATCCTCTTGTACCCCCTCTTCAGGCAGCTCGTCGGAGACGTATTCGAGTTCGATGTATGGGAAGATGGGCAGCATGTTCCGGATCTCAATATCGACGGGCATCGCGAGTTGAATCTGCACGTTCTTGAAGTCCGCGTGCGTGTAGGTTGCGTAGATAACGTCCAGCCCGGCGATTGCACCTTCCTTGCCTACGACAAGGAACGCGCCATCCGGGAGGATGTACTCCTTGTTCGGAGCTAGCGTCTCGCTCTCGACTGCCTCGAGCGGCGAGAGATCGACAGTGCCGCCAGTTTCGCTGGGAATGCGAAATCCTAGACCTCTCAGGTTGATCCCGTAGAGCGCGATCGAGACTAAGCCTTCCGGAACGATCGCCGTACTGGAGTTCTCAATGCGGTACGTTCCATCCTCCTGCGGGGTAATCTCGGTGGTCGACACAGAGAACTCATCCACGCCCTCCTGAGAAACCTTGTAGGAGTACTTGAGATAGCCTCCGTCAAACGTCGTGCCCCCGAACAGGTTGGCATCGGGCGGACGTTGCCCCTCACCTGGTGCCGGGCTGCCCTGCTGTGCAACTGCATCTGTGACCATGCTCGACGTCAGCGCCCCCACCAACAGCAGGATTACTGCAACACCAGACAGATTGACTTTCTTCATGGAATCCTCCTGGTAATGCCACCCTTCTGGCACCTGATGGTCCCACGATAGATCGGTTGCTTGAAGAGCTGTAGGCGAACTCTTGTCAGAGATGTGTGGCAAAGTTGGTCGCCCGGTGGTTGCGCCTTAGGATAAAGCCATGACACCCTCTCGACGATTCAGTTGGATCTTCTGGATTGCGATCCTCTCGATGCTGACGGTGCCGACGGCCGCACATACCGTGCTGCGCAATCTTGAGTACGCGCAGGTAGACGGCATCTCTCTCCGGCTTGATCTTTATCTGCCCGAAGAACCCTCTGAAGTGCCTATGCCATTGGTGATCTGGGTACACGGCGGTGGCTGGCGCGCTGGCTCCAAGAACGGAACCTACGCCCCCGAGACGCTGGGATCGAGCTATGCAGTCGCAAGTGTCGACTACCGACTGAGCGACATCGAGACCTTTCCTGCGCAGATCCATGACGTAAAAGCTGCTGTCCGGTGGTTGCGAGCGAATGCAGCGGCATATGGAATCGACTCGGATCGTTTCGGCGCCTGGGGTTCGTCTGCGGGTGGGCATCTTGTTGCACTGCTGGGGACCACGTGCGGACACTCTGAATTGGAGGGAGATCTCGGAAATCACTTGGGAACGTCGAGCTGCGTTCAGGCGGTTTGCGATTTCTATGGGCCAACCGATTTTCTTGCGTTGCTGGAGCAACGCGGCGACAACGTTCGGCGCCCGATGCCGGAGGATCAACTCCTTGGCGGACAGGTCGAAGAGCTGAGAGTACTCGCACAACTTGCCAGCCCAATCTCGCATGTGAATGCACATGCGTCGCCCTTCCTAATCATGCATGGAACCGAGGACACAACAGTTCCTCTCGCGCAATCCACGGCCTTCCATGATGCACTGCTTGCCGCAGGGGCGACCTCCACACTGATCACGATCGAAGGCGCGGGCCATGGGTTCCCGCGGGAACACCTCGTCCATGTCAAGCCGTTCTTTGATGCGTGGCTGCAGCGAAGTAAGACGGCGACGAGCACGGAGAACGTTTTCGCAGTGCACCGTAGCGGCCAAACGTTCGTGACTTGGGAAGAAACAGGTTGCCCATTCTATGCCGTCTATCGATGCGACACTCCCATTGAAGGGATTCAGCAGCTGTGTGACATTGACTGCCTTGCTGTTGTGCCTGCGGGATCCTCGCGCAACGCGCACGCATCATCCGTGGAGCGGAAAGACATCTACTACGTCATCGAACCTGGTGGGCCGGCGCTCGATCCGAACAGAGGCCTGCTCGTTCACACTACAGGAGTCGGTGATGAAGCCTACTACGGAGTGCTCTCCTGCACTTCCGCAGGAGAGCTACTGGACTGGATTGGCAGTGTTGGGCCTGTGACAGAGCGAGTTGATACACCGCAACCCTTGAGGCAGTCTGAGGAAGTCGTAGGTGACCACGTACGCGCACACTACGTCCACTGGGCGCCCCCTATCGATACGTCGGCAGCCCAGGCCCTGTGCAACCGGCCGTATCTCGCTTTCGACTTCGTGATCTGGGAACCTGCGGTGTCCAAGCCTTCCGGCGCAGCCCTGTTCTCGCTCCATGGGGGCGGCGGCACCTACGCAAACGCGGTTCCACCTCCCTCGCATCCCGGGCTTTTCGTTGTCAGTCCCGAGAGCGTGATCCCTGGCGGCCTATCGGATGTGGATCGACCGTGGGATGCGTGGTATGGGTACAACAGCAACGTGGGGCTCGGCGCACCGCTAGCCGATGGATTGAACGTTGACTACACAACGCGCCGCCTGCGTTGGATGGCCGAATGGTTGATCGCGGCCTATCCATCCATCGATCCGAACCGCCTCTTCTTGAGGGGCAGTTCAATGGGCGGTGTGGGAACGGTATTCAGTGCCATCATGCTGCGAGATGTGTTCGCCGCAGGCATTGCGATCGTTCCGCGCTTTGACTACGGGGCGGATGATGTCTTCCTGGAATCGTTCGAGACGTTTGGCACGCGCTGGGGCTCGATCGAAGCGAATGTGATGACTACAGATGGGATCGGCGTGTTCGACCGGCTGGATGCCAGCTATCTTGCACAGACGCATCCTGAATGGGACTTCGCGCCCGTCTGGGCATTTAACGGGCGCAACGATACCGCAGTGGGCTGGAGCGAGAAGATCCCGTTCTACAAAACCCTGAGCGATACCCTACATGGCTGGGCCTTTTACTGGGATCTGCGTGCGCACGGCGGTCGATCCGCATATCCGCGGGCTTGGCGGGAGTCGGGTTGGGAAGATGCGGCCTTCGCCTGGATGGTGGATAACGTTCGCCTTGATCAATCCTATCCCGCGTTTGGCAACTGCTCGATCGACGACAACCCGGGGTCTGGAGATCCTCTGGATGGCGATCCGATCGGAACGATCAACGGCTATCTGCAGTGGAACCCCGAGTCGATTCGTGACGACTCACAACAGTGGTCGGTCGAGATCGTGTTGCACCCAGATGCGCCTGAGGCATCTTGCTACGTTGACATCCTTCCGCGACGACTACGCGTGTTCAATCCCTCTGCCGGAGAACGTGTGCGGTATTCCGTCCGGTCGATCGACGGAAGCGTGCTCATGAACGATGTGGCAGAGCTGCGCGGGTGGCTCGAAGTGGATGAGATTGGTCGACCTCGACTCACCAGGGTTCCCATCACGAAACAGGGCGTCCGTGTCAGTATCATCGACACAACACCCTAACGTGGGTCCCCTGCATTCGTGACGGGTGCAAGCGCGCATGGTACAATTTACTTACCGTATCGTCGACGTCGATTCATTCGCGTCCAGCGCACACCGTTCCCCCTCCCAAGGAGGCAGTCTTGAGAGCACGAATCACCGTCATCAAGAAGGCGTTTCACAAGGACATCATCGATGCGTACTTCCCGCAGGTGGCGGATCGCGCCACCATCTGCCCTGTCTTCGACGAGGGCCAGTCATTCGAGGTTGAAGGTCCGTTCCCATCCAAACCGGAAGGGTTCTGTGATTGGGCGTGGGGCGACATCCACAAAGTCGTCGCGCTCACGATGATGGGTGCAAATCCGACACCAGGCACGGAGTTTACCTGTTGTAGTGACGGTTTGCGGCCAGTCACCTTTCGAATTCAGCGGATCGAGGAGTGAGAATGAGTCGAGTCAAGATCACCGTGTTGAAGACAACGTTTCAACAGGACCTCGTAGACAAGTATCTGACGAACGAAGAATTCAAGAAGGACTTCAGGACGTGCTTTGTCTTTCAAGAGGGCCAGGAATTCATCTCAGAGGACTGGCCGTCGATGCCGGAAGGATTCTGTGAGCGTGCATGGCCGGACATTCGCCATGAAGTAGCAATGGTTATGTACGGCGCTTCGATTCCCTGGATCGAAGAATCGGGGTACACCATCACTTGCTGCAACGACGGGTTGCGGCCGGTGATCTTCAAGATCGAACGTATCCCGGACACGCCGGCCTAGCGTTTGCCATCACTTGAAGAGGCAATGCCTTCATGCAACATCCAATTGAGCAGCCCGTGAGAAAGCAGGACTGGGTCTCCCAGTTCCCGATCTACTATGGATGGGTGATCTTCGCGGCCGGGACGCTGGGCATCCTGGTGACAGCGCCGGGGCAAACGTTCATTGTCTCGATGTTCATCGAGCACTTCATTCGTGATCTAGGATTGAGTCGCTCAATGGTAAGCATGCTCTACATGATCGGCACGTTGGGAAATGCCGTTCTTCTCCAGCTGCTTGGCGTCGGGCGGCTCATCGATCGCCGTGGACCCCGGATGACTGCCGTCCTCGCTGCCGGGCTTCTTGCAGCGACATGCTTCTACATGGGCGCGATTTCCTCCGCCGTGATGTTGGCGATCGGGTTTACTGCACTGCGCTTCTTCGGGCAAGGCAGCCTTACGCTCGCATCCTCAACGATGATCAACATGTGGTGGGTTCGCCGCCGTGGAGCGATCCGAGGTCTATCCGGTGTAGCGACTTCCACGGTTGTGAGTGTGCTTCCAGGTGTCGCGATGCTGCTCATTGCCTCGATTGGATGGCGTCCCGCGTATGCGGTACTTGGGGGGGGCCTCCTTGTTGTCATGGTTCCGATTGCTGCAGGCCTGTATCGACGTCGCCCCGAAGACCACGGATTGCTACCCGATGGTGGCGTATCCAGGAAAGCGCCTCGAAGGGAATCGAACGATACGAGCATTGACTACACGCTGAAGCAAGCATTACACACGCCGTTGTTCTGGGTACTGTCTTGCGGAGTCGCTTCGATGTCCATGCTTGGCACCGGGCTGATCTTCCACATGGAGAGTATCGTCACCGACCAAGGCATGGCTGCATCCATCGCTGCGGCCGTCTTCATGCCCATGGGATTGGTTCAGGCAGTTCTTCGACTTCCGCTCGGAATCCTGGTTGACTACGTCTCTCCGAAGCTTGTACTCATGGGTGCGTTGATCCTTCAGGCTATCGTTCTGTGGATGGCGCCCCGGCTGAGTTCGCCGAGCTATGCGCTCGTCTATGGGGGAGTGTTTGGGGCCATGCAAGTGGGCTGGGCCGCTGCGGGCGCCGTCATGTGGGCTCGATACTACGGGCGTGAGCACCTTGGCAGTATCAGCGGGGCGGCCTTGTCCATCGGCATTGTGGGCTCATCACTCGGTCCGATGGCGATGGGCCTTGCGCGCGATTGGACGGGAACCTACACGACATTCTTCAACCTGTCTGCCTTCATCCCCCTTGGGTTGGCCGTTGCCGCAGTCCTTGTCCAGCCGCCAGCTGAGTAGCCATTCCTGTCGCGCACGCGGACCAGACTACCGCTGGGACTCCAGCCCATCCGTTTGAATCGATCGGGCACGTCGGTATACTCGTCTTCATTGTCGACGCTGAACCCGTGAGAAGTGAACGTTTGAACCGGTCGTAGCATCAAAGGAGAAGCGCAATGAGCAAGATTGAAACGAGTCGTCTTGTGAGACGCTGGCTCCGAATGCGCGAACGAAGCAGCAGCTAGCTTCTCTCCGCGCGAGCCCGCGCGAAACTCATCTGACATCCCGCTGACGCAAGGCCATGGCCTGTAATGCGTTGTGTTCTCAACCCAAAGGAATCGAAATGACTGGAGATCGACAACATCCGTGGACGCTCCGTCCCGCACAAGAGCAAGATATCGAAGGCATCTGCGATGTGATTGACGCGCACTCCCAGGCGATCCTGGGTGTGGGCAATCGGCCGGAGAAGCAAGTCAAGCTGACCTGGACTCAGCCCGGGTTCGACGTGACAACCGACACGCGAGTTGTTGCCCTTGCTTCCGGGGAGATCGTCGGATACGGAGAGGTTGAGGCGGTCGAATCCCCGTATGTAGAAATTGGGCTTTGGGTCCGCGTGCATCCCAAGGCCAAGGGACAAGGCATTGAAGAAGCATTGCTCGAATGGACTGACGCACGCGCCCGGCAGATTCTTCCCAAAGCACCGCCGCATGCGCGTGTCGTCATGAATCAGGGCGTAGCAAGCGCAGATAAGGAGCTTTGCGCACTCTTCCGGCGCAAAGGCTTCGAGCTGATCCGCCACTTCTGGCGCATGGGCATCGAATTCGAGCGTGAGATCCCCGTGCCCGCGTGGCCGGGCGGCGTGGCCGTGCGACCGTTCATTTGGGAAGACGACCTTGTGCCGACCGTGCATGCGTTTCGCGATGCGTTCCAGGATCACTGGGGTCATGTGGAGAACACGTTCGAGGAGGAACTCGCAAAATGGGATCACTGGATCCGCAACGACGAGGACTTCGATCCCGATCTGACGTTCCTCGCCGTTGCCGATGACGAGATCGTCGGCTTGGTGTCATGCGATCTCAAGCATCCAGAAGACCCCAAGATGGGCTATGTCGCCGTACTTGGCGTGTGCAGACAATGGCGGCGCAAGGGAATCGCTCTTGCACTCTTGCATCATGCATTCCGCGCGCTCAAGGAGAGAGGCCAGGAACGCGCCTGCCTCGGCGTGGACGCAACCAGCCTCACCGGTGCAAATCGCGTCTATCGGGCAGCAGGGATGTCGGTTGCTCGTCAGATCGATGTGTTTGAGAAGGAGCTCCGTGCTGGAGAAGATTTGCGTCTTCAGACGTTAGACACCGAAGGGGACTCGAATGAAGCCGCTGCATGAGCTCACCCCTGTTGGCCGAGGGCGGAGATTGCGAGGTGTCGCACACCAGCTCCTCACAGCGTACGGGATTACATCGCCGCGTCTCGCGCAGATCGCAACAGCGAGCAACATCATCTTCAAAGTAACGGACCCGCAGCGCAGCAGCTACGCACTGCGAATCACTGCCCCGAAGAGCTGCCACGGCGTCGAGGAAATCCGATCCGAAGTCGCGTGGCTGCATGCCCTTGCCGAGGAAACAGACATCGGCTGCCCGACACCGATCGCCGGTCTGGAGGGGAAATACGTGTTCGAGATCGATGCGCCTGGAGAGAATCTCAAGCTTTGTAGTGCGCTCTATCAATGGGTTCCTGGGGTGACGCTCGACGGCGTAATGACGCTGGAGAACGTAAGGCGTCATGGTCAGCTGATGGCGCGTCTGCATGCGCATGCCGCTGCGTTTGATCCGCCCGAAGGATTCCGAATCCGCAGCTACGACAGCGTTTTCCCCTACGCTTGTGAAGGATTCGCAGGGATCGAGCCGATCGTGCTGTTCGATCATGGGCCGGAGGCACCTCTCGAGATGGCGCAGCGAGAGGTCTTCGCAACCGCGCATCGCGTCGTTGCCGACGAACTGAACGCGTTGATCCAGTCAAGCGAGCGACAGCGGCTCATCCACAACGATCTGCACATTTGGAACGTCAAGGTCCATGGGGACACGCTCTACGCCCTCGACTTCGAAGACATGATGTGGGGATTCCCGCTACAGGACATTGCCACCACGCTGTACTACTACCGATGGCAAGAGAACTACGAGTCGCTGCTCGCAGCCTTCAGAACGGGATATGAAGCGCATCAACCTTGGCCGGCAGCGCGACCCCGTCAACTCGAGACGTTGATCATGGGACGAATGCTGCTACTGGCAAACTACGTCGCGGTCTCCAAGGACTCCGAAGACATCGCGCTTGCACCCGAATACTTGACTCGTGTCGCCGCCCGCCTTTGCGACTTTCTCGAGACATAACGCGCGAAAGGCCGACACATGGAGTGCAGCAGACTGATGCGCTAGGATAGGCCGCCATGACTCCAGCAAACTCTCAGTCGAAGTTGCCGAAGGTAGGACTAGCCTTGGGTTCCGGGGGTGCCCGCGGCGCGGCGCATACCGGTGTTCTGAAGGTGCTTGAAGCCGAAGGGATCCCCCTATCCGTTGTCACCGGTTCCAGCATTGGCGCGCTCGTCGGTGCCGCTATGGCCATTGGACTGCCTGCAGACAAGATGGAGAAGGAGTGGCTATCCATCGGAACGCGACGCCTGCTGCGAGGTTTCCTGCCCTCGCTGCACGCTGCAGGATTCAGCTCCGGGAATGAACTCAAACGCATGCTGGCCGAACTGCTCGGTGATCACACCATTGAGGAACTCAGCATGCCATACGGTGCGATCGCGTGCGATATTGACACCGGCGAAGCCGTCACGCTTTGCGAAGGCCCATTGGTTGATGCCGTACGCGCGTCGACCGCAATCCCGGGGATCTTCTACCCGATGCGTTACGGAAAGCGGCTGTTGGTTGATGGAGGATTGGTCGATCCCGTACCGATTGCGCTCTGCAGGGAACTTGGCGCAGAAGTCGTGATTGCCGTAGACATCACGCCGCGGCCCATACACACCACCCCACGAGGGCGCAAACTTTGGGACCGATTGGGGGACAGCATGAAGGAGACCTTGGCGCACTCGACGGTGATGCCGGCAAGCCTCGCGGAATGGCTCGAGAACATCTTTCGAGAGCGGCCCAACGAGGAACGCCCGCTGCCCGGGCTGTACAGCATCATGAATCAGACCGTATCGATTCTTCTGCAGGAGATGTTGCGCCAGAAGCTGATCCTTTGCCCCCCGGATGTGCTGATTCGGCCCGACATCGACGTATCTTTCATGGCCTACCAGCATGCAAGAGATGGTATCGACGCGGGGGTGCAAGCGGCTGAGGCCGCGATGCCAGAGATTCGTGCCTGTCTTGCCAAATCGTCGACCCAACAGGGGACATCGGGGTTGTAGAGACTCGTGCGTTTGCGGCATGATCGCAGCAGAGGTGACCCGATGTTGCGAATGCGAACCAGTCTTCACGTAATTCTGACCTTGATCGGCGTGTTCTGGCTTGTCGCCCCGGTCTTGGCAGAGGATCTTCCCGACGCGGTCGTCTTCTATCGGCATGGATGCAACGATTGTCGCCACGTGGATGAACTGCTCGATGAGATGCAGGCCGTCTATTCCGATCTCGTGATCGTTCACATTGAGGAGACTGAGCCCGGAGCCGCGGATTTGATGTGGACGCTTGCCGCCGAGTACGGCATCTTCCCATCCGCCTTTCCGGTTGTATTCGCAGGGGACGTGGCACTCACGGGCATTGGGCGAGAGAAGGATCTGCAATTGCGTTCGGCGATTCGTGCCTGCATGTTGAGTGGCTGTGAATCTCCATTAGCGAGGATTCAAGAGACCGCATTCCCGTGGATGGCGGTGGCAAGTATCGTTGTGGCCCTGCTTGTAGTCGCAATTCTGCTGTTGTGAAATTCATCGACAGGAGACGCGCTGGATCGATCGGAAGTGCTCTCCTTGCACTCATCAGCTTGCTTGGGTGTGCATTCTCGGTATCCGACCCTGCCGATACGTTGACACGAGCGCGCATGAGAAGCTTTGTCGCGACGATCGCTCAGCGCGCAAGAACTCACAACCCCGCTGCGCTGATCGTTCCCCAAAATGGCGAATAGCTTCTCACAATCGACGGAAGCGCCTCCGGCCCCCTTGCAGAAAGCTATCTCTCTGCAATCGACGGGTTCGGTCGAGAAGACCTGTTCTTCGGATACGAGGAGGACAACGAGCCTACACCATCGGATGCGGCCGACTGGATGCTCGGGTTTCTCCAACGTGCAGAGTTCGAAGGGCTTGAAGTGTTGGTGACCGACTATTGCTGGGACACCACACGCATGGACGATGCATACGCTCTTAGTGAGCTGCACGGGTTCGTTGGCTTTGCAGCACCGAGCCGAGAACTTGACGAAGTGCCTTCCTACCCCACTGCTCCAAGCTTCGTGCATGCAGGCGATGTCGGAACACTGGCCCAAGTCCGGAACTTCCTGTACCTCATCAATCCGCACCGCTTCGCATCGCAAGACGATTTCGTCAGGGCGCTCCGGGAGACGAACTACGATCTTCTGATCCTCGATGCCGAATTCGATGACACACCGCTGTCCGCGTCAACCGTTGCATCTCTCAAGACGAAAGCCAACGGCGGATCACGCCTTGTGCTCTGCTACCTATCGATCGGAGAAGCCGAGGATTATCGCAGCTACTGGCGAACCGCTTGGCGCGAAGCTCCGCCCGAATGGCTGCTCGAAGAAAACCCCGATTGGCCCGGCAATTACCCCGTACAGTACTGGGACCCGAACTGGCAAGCCATCATCCTTGCAGCCGTTGATCGCATCCTCGAAGCCGGATTCGACGGCCTCTACCTCGACCGTATCGACATGTACGAAGAGTTCGGGTAGCCGCTGTTAGCACCTCTAGCGGACGGTTCTCGAACTACCCAAATCGGAGAGGAGATAGGACTGTGTCCTGCCCTATCTCCCTCCGCGCAACGGAAGACCGGAGAGCACTTGCGTTGCCAGACCCGTCAGCATCAGTCTATACAGTTCTAGTTGCCTCCGCAGACCACCTCGACGTCGTCGATGTAGACGTACGAACCGCTGCCCGACCCCGGAGGACTCTCGGCCGTCTCGAAAGCGACGCCTCCGTAGGGCAAGACCGCTCCTTTGTCCGTATGGCTCATTACGGGGACACCATCGATTGTGGTTTCAATCTGCGCTCCCGAAAGCACAATCTCTACATCGTGCCACGCGCCATCGGTCAGATACAGGCCATGAGCATCGGAAAGAAGAGTGTAGGTTCCGCTGGGATACTCCCTGCCAAGCCACATGTGGTCTTCGCGGAAGCCGACCATGTAGCGAGTATAGCCATCACCGGAATCGAACATCCTGACGTTTGCATGGAGCCCTCCGCTAATCAGCTTCATGCGAAAGCGAACTGTGAAGTCGGTCCAATCGACGGTTCCAGTGTGCGGTCCCGCCCACTGCCAGAGACCATTGCCGTAGAGCGCGTGGTTGCCATCTCCTTCCTGAACGACGCTCCAGCCGGGGTCATACCACCAGCTGGGATCTCCATCCTCGAACGTTTCGCGTGCGATTCCGCAGGCTGTAGGTCTAGGCGTAGTCTGTCTGGCCCCATCAACACGATCGGGAATCAGACCGTACCCGGAGTTCGGAGCTTTGTCGATTGTGTGGCGATACGGATCTTCTCCTACATACACGAAGATGGGGACTGACGTCTCAGGCTTGCCGCCAAGATTCTCCCATGTAGTCTCGAAGTATGCAACATTATCTTCAATCCAGTACTCAATCTGCCCCGCTTTCATAGCGCTACAACCATGCGCCTGATGACGGACATGGAGGAAGCCGACTTCACCATACACAAATCCCACTCCATGCTCGAACCCTGCCCGGATGAGGTCGCAAAGACGCCAGTGGCTAGAAATCAACACAGGTTTGCTGTCTAGCGCGAGAAACACGCAGAAGACACCCCAACTGCGCAGGGAGGACGGAAGGCTGCCACTAACGGTTATCGCAAAGGCCAAAGACTCAGCTGTAGTGAATACCTCAACTCGTGCTATGTCCACCCCCGCATTCTGGCTCTCGACATCGCCAAGTCGATCTTCGATCACGAGGTCCGGTTCCGGAAGCTCTGCAATACTTCCATACGTCGGACCATTCTCCCCAAAGGCCCCCACAGCTACCACCAACATAGCCACCAGAGAACACCCGATCAGCCATGATCTCTTCCATCTTGCCGCCAACACAACACCCACCTCCAGTCCTCTATGCTTCGAACTCATGGTTCTATTATACTTCCAGATCGCGTCCACTTGCTGACTTGGAACACCTCCCGCCCACAAGCCTGATTGCCGATCGCCGGAATCCCAGACGCAGCTCTGAATGTGGCCACCGAGCCAGCACTTAGGCCGCGGTCTGGCAATGCTTTCGCACTACCAGACCACGGTTTCCGATCAATCGAGATAGGGCTTCACCGTCACGGTTAGTTCCGAACTTGCCGCTTGGTACCCTGGCTTCGTAGCCCTAACAGACATGACGTAGTCCAGGGCTCCTGTGTAGACGGAAGGGGAGAAGGTGAACCAACGAGTAGTGAACTCCCCGGAGGCCCCCGTTGTCCCGGTGATCGATGCGCCTGTCCTGGCATGAGTCTCGGGGTCTTCATACGACCCGCCTCCCGCCAGGATCTCCACGTTTGCTCCTGCAACTGGGTTCCCGGAGGACGTCACTAGCACTTCGATGACTGTGCTTCCACCCGCAGGCACCTGGGTCGGATCTGCGGTCGCTTGAATGCTCAGTCATTGGGGTCAGATCTTGACTCTTAGGGTTCATCGATGTAGATCGGAGGACCATGGCACGACCCCTGCGCATTGAGTATGAAGGCGGCCTGTATCACGTCACGGCTCGCGGCAATGCTGGAGCCGATATCTACTTGGAAGACAGCGATCGTGAGCGCTTCTTGGAGATCCTCGGAAACTCGGTCGAGCGGTTTCGCTGGATCTGTCATGCCTACTGCCTGATGGACAGCCACTACCACCTCCTCGTTGAGACGCCGGAGCCGAACCTTTCCCGCGGGATGCAGTACCTCAATGGTGTCTACACACAGTGGTTCAATCGCCAGCGCAGGAGATACGGACACCTGTTCCAGGGACGCTTCAAGTCGGTCGTGGTCGAGAAGGAAAGCTACTTGCTCGAGCTTGCACGCTACATCGTGCTCAACCCTGTGCGCGCCGGACTGGCGCTGGAGCAGCTATCGCGCCACCGCCGGGCAGAAGGAAGCACCTGAGTTTCTCAGTACAGATTGGCTCCTCTCGCAGTTTGGGAAGTCGCAGCAGGCTGCAACAAGTGCTTACCGAGCGTTCGTGAAGCAGGGACGCGGGATCGACGTGTGGGAAGCTGCCCCCTCCGGTGTGCTGATGGGGAGCGAACGCTTCATCCAAACCATGCGTCCTCTGCTGACAGACGTTGCAGCGAACCGGGAATACAAGAGAGATGAACGCCTGGTAGCCCGTCCGACGCTCGAAGCGCTGTTCGTCGATGTTGCAGGCAAGCCAACGCGGAATCAACTCATCTACGAAGCCGTACGAAGACACAGCTATCGCCTGAAGGAAGTTGGGGATCAACTTGGCCTCTGCTACTCGACCATCAGTCTGATTGCCAAGCGTGTCGAGGAGAGCCGTGAACCATAGGATTCAAGATCCGAACATCCCTCTTTCCTCCCCTCTGGAGTCAAACCTGCGAAGCAGTCTCCCAGCTCGTCCGAATGCGAATACCGGGCATTGAGCCGTCCGTTGAATCGGCAAACAGCGTTCGTTTACTGGTTTTCTATGCTACTTGACTACATCTCAAGCGTGTGGTAGTCTGGAAGACTAACCCGGAGGGCATATGAAACGATCATCTCGGTTCGTCGCATTGGTACTTGGACTCCTCTGTCTTCTAACACTTGGCTCCACGGTAGCTGACAAGCAGCCCTCTGATGCCCCTATCCTCCCACTCTGGGAGCCGGATTGGTCACCACACACACTCGCACGTGATCTGCTGAGCGGGAATCCCGATGTCCCCCAGTCAGTCAGCGCAATTGATGTTGACAACGATGGAATCCTGGAGATGCTAGCCCTCGGTCGAGACTTCCTTCATGTCGTTGAGTTCGATGCTGCGGTGGCTTCTGGGGAGCGTGTTGAGCTGGGTGACAGGTTCGGATGGATGGGTGAATCCCTCCAGGGGAGTGCGTTGGCCTGTGGCGATCTCAACGGCGATGAACTAGCGGACTTCGCCATTGGGACTGCAGCGGACGAAGTGCTTGTCTTCCTGCAGGAGGAGCACGCGATCGGAGTTCATGCCAAGCTCGTGTGGGAACTCAAGCCCGGCATCAGTTTCCACAGGATGTGGCTACTAGACATCGATGGCGATGGAGCGCTTGATCTCTTGCTGCCCGATCGCTATGACGACGAGTCACGACTTCGCGTCATGTGGGGGAAGAACGACGGCTCGTTTGCCGCTGCAGAAGTCATATCTGGAATCCATGGTCGTGCGTACAGCGTCGAACTCGGATACTTGGAAGAGGAGAGGGGGATCTGGGTAGGTACACGAGACGGCGTGTGGTTTGCTCCTTTGTCTACCCTTCAGGCTCACGTTGTGGTCGAAGAGGGGGGGCGCGGATTCATGGCCACCGGAGACTTCAATTGCGATGGCAAAGTAGATATCGCAGTAGCAGGTGCGTTGCTGCGCATCTACTTCGCTCAGCCGCAAGGCTTCGCACTCGAGTCTTTCGCTCTTCCATTCTCAGATACACAGTGGCTAGAGCTAGCGGACATTGACGGAGATCGGATCGACGATCTTGTCATTGGTGGTGGCAGGCCAGCCCAGCTCTCTTGGTATCGAGGCAACGGGCTATCCTTTGAGTACGCGGGACATTACGCTCTAGGACATGGTTCGATGGGCGAGGTCGCGACGGGAGGAGCCACTGGAGACGTCACAGGTGACGGTATAGCTGACATACTCGTACCTTCAACCTTCGGGCGAATCACTTGCCTCAGTGCAACGAAGGGGCGCCGCTCACCTCAAGCACTACCGGGCGGCAATGTGTTGGGGACTGCAGACATCGATGGAGATGGGCGAGTCGAGCTTCTGGCAGACAGTCTTCAGCATGGGATCATGACTCTGAAGGACGCGGGGACTGGATACTTCGATAGAATGCCTCTGGAGTATGCAGACGGGGACGGCCTCTGGTTGCCAAGTGCTGCAGAAGGGGTCGATCTCAATCAGGATGGGATTGAGGAGCTCATTGGATGGAGTTCGTCGATGGCAGGCATGACGATCTCATGTCTCGCTCATGGGCAAGAAGGATGGACAAGGCAATGGAGCCACAGTGCTACCGGTGTAGTATCGCCCCTGCTTGCCGTTATGAGTTCGAGTGAGGCTGAGTCAGCAGAGGTTGTTTTTGCTCAGGAAGAGGCGCTTGTAGGGGTCCACGCCATCAACCATGAGGGCTCGCAGCAAACAGCGGAGCGAGACTACGACTGGGGGCGATCGGTTGGGCCATTCACAACACTGTGGCTTGATGGCGAAGCTGTTGTTGTAGGCTTCGGAGCAGATGATGCCTCCAGTCGAGTCCAAATCCTTGAAGATGGAGAAGTGCGCGAGATCGCGGTTGATCTTCCCATTTCAGCGCTCAGCTGCTCTGCCATTGACATCGACCACGACAATCGCGACGAGTTCGCCTACTGTGGTCTGGGCGCAATCGGAGTGGGCGACAGCGCCAGATTCGTGATTGTAGTAGGCTTGCTCTCGGTGAACGCAGACGGAACTGGCACACTCATCGGACACTGGGAGATCCCTGGACTGCCTGCCTCAGCATTCCCGTTTCCATTCTCGAGTCTCTCAGTGGCTCGTGGGAACGGCCGTTCGCTGCGCTTCTTCATCGTGTACTCCGATTTCGAGACGGGTAGCAGCGCACTGGCAGAGCTAGGCGTGGTGCCCGGAGCAAGTGATGTGCACGTAGCCCTCTCCTTGGAAGGAGCAGGACCTCCGGTCGTAGTCCTCCAGGAAGACCGCGAAGAAACGCTGCTCATCGTGACAGCGCTCTCCGGCAATCCCCCCGCAATTAGCGTAATGGAGGTGCCAGAATGACATGGCGGCAAACCGTGTGCACGGTGGTCTGCGTGCTGCTGTTGTGCGCTCTCCCCTGTAGCGGCCAACTGCGGGTATCTTGTGCTAGGAAATGTACCGGCGATGTCGATGGTGATCTGACAGACCCCCAGTCTATGACATTCGAGCTGTCACTGAAATCGCTAGTAGGGACTGTCTGCAAGATCTCAGGCATTCTGTGTCCTCCGGAATGGCTAAACAACGTCATGGAGTTTGTGCCCCACCTGAAAGCCGTATCAACGCCCGCGACGCACGTGACGTACAAGGCTATCGAGTGCTCATCCTGTTGCCCAGAGGAAAGGTCACGCCTTGTTGTGCTTCCGAAAGTTGTAGCTAGTGGAGAAACCATCCGCGGGACAGCGCTGACGCGCCTGCCAAGTCAAACCGTGCTCTTCGAGACGTTTCTCCAGCCTGTCTTGGACGCGAGGACCCTGACCGAAAGGAATCAAGGCAGCAGGCTGGACAAGAATCCTAACGTCTGGCAAGTGAGTGGTACTCAGCGATTCCCAGGGAACACGACGTACTCGGTGGACGTGAAGGGATTGGAACTCACGTCGTGGATGCAAGGTAACCTTGACCCACTGCAGCGACTAGACTCGCAAGTCGAGCGAGAAGTAGAAACCTACGCACCGGAGGTAGAGCTTGATTGCTACTGCGTTTCGGCTGATACGACCTATGATGATATCGAGAATACCCTGAATCGTAGACCGGTTCCTGCATTCCCCACAATCATCGACATTCCCTTGGCAGGAGGAGTTACAGAGTATCAGCTTGCTGCGTCAGATGATGAGGGGGATTCCCTGTTCTACTGGGTGAATTCTCTTGGATTACCAGAGGATGCTGTGCGTCAGGAGCTAGATCCATTCTCCGGTGTGCTCCGTTTCGAGGTTGTCGACCCCTCGCGGATCCCGCCAGAGTACTTCGAAACGGAGGATATTGAGCAGGAAGTCTCCGTGTGCGATCTCGCAGTATCACCCAATGATGTAGTCGTTGATGAGACGGGCAAACCGTTGCGCAGCCAGTACTACGGCTTCAGTTCAGAGACGATCGCCATCCGCTTCGTGAATCAGGATGTGCCCCGAGCGATCCCCACAAGTGCGACGCTATCCAGGAGTGAGCTCTCGGCGAGGCAGTGTAGTGTTGAGGCTATCGTGAGGGTTCAATCCCAAGATCCGAATGCAGGTCAACAGGGGCGGAGACTTCTGTGTGACATTGTCAGATGCCCCAACGGATGGTTCGAGGCTCTGGGACAACCCAAGGAAGAAATCGTCCTAGAGCCGACGAGGCAAGGAGGGATCTGGGAGGCACGTGTGGACTTCGAGTGTCCGAATCGTGGCGGAGAAACGCCTTGTGTCGTGTCCCAAGGATCGCTGATCTTTGAGTTTGAGGTCTATGAGCTTGGACCATCCACGGTTCCCATACCGATCATCGGTGTGGATCCAGAGACGGAGCAGACAGAAGTTGTAGGGGCCATGGATCCTTGGGACGACATCCTGATGAGGCGCTTCCAAGCGAAGACAACGTTCACGCTCACACTGATTGAGGATAGGGAAGAACAGAACACGAACACGGCTCCCGAGCTGCAACTCGCATTTGCAGGGTCAGGCGGATGCAACGACTCTCGAATCGAGCAAGATGGTCGTCCCTGCCAGAGACTACGGGTATCCGTGTACGACGCAGATCTGGCTCCACGAATGCATGATGAAGTCCTAAATCTTTCCGCCAGATTCCTTTCACACTCCCAGGGTATCCTTGCCTGGAGTGTTGCAGAAGGTGCGTGGGAGGCGATTAGCGAGAGTGAGTCCTCCATCGAGGTCTCCGAGATGAGCCTTGCCCGTGAACTGGCAATCTGGCCAATCCATGGAATGCACAGCGCAATTGTAGAAGTCAAGGTGTGTGACAAGGCAGGGCAGTGCGTCTCCGAGACTGTGCGGATAGCGAGCAACTCGTCGCCAATGGCACTGATTGCAGGCTTCTGGGTAACGAAAGGCTCCTCCACGATTGATGGTCAGTGTGCTTCAGTTGGCCCCTATCGCTTCACGATGGAGCCGGATTGGTATGAGGCGGGGTGCTTGCAGTTTAGGGATCTGGATGGCGATCCGCTGACGTTCAGGATCTCTCAGATGCCTCGGTTCGGCACGGTCAATCTCACGGCAAGCGGTGGGAGCGGCAACTACTTCGTGACGGTGATGTACGAGATCAATCGCGAGAAGATGCTGGCTTGCCATCGCGCACGTACGAACCTGATCGATCAGCTGACGGTTCAGGCGCGCGATCCCTTCGGCGGTGTGGCCGAGGCGCAGATGAACCTCAACTTCGAGGTCGTCAACACGCCGCCAACGTGTGTCAACGATGCGGCGACGACGCCTGTGGATGTGCCGGTGACGATCGATGTGTTGGCCAACGACTCCGATCCGGACGAAGACGTGCTGACGATTGTCGAGGTGAGTACTCCTGCCGGTGGCGGTGCCAGCGTGGTGAACGACGAGATCGTCTACACCCCGGATCCCAACGTCTGTGGCCAGGACACCTTCTCGTACACAGTGGACGACGACTACGGTGGTCAGGCAACGGGTTGGGTGACGGTCGATGTCACAGACACCGTGCCTCCGGTTGCGGTGTGTCAGAGCGGAACGGTTTCGCTTGGATCGGACGGCACGGCAGTGCTTGATCCAGCTGTGCTGGATGGTGGATCGACCGACAACTGCGCCATTGCCGGGTACGACGCCACGGAGAAGACGTTTGACTGCAGCATGCTCGGCGATCGGCCGGTGATGTTGACAGTCTACGATGGCGCAGGCAACGCGGATGCTTGTTGGGCAACGGTGACGGTGCTGGATGAGATCGATCCGACGGCCATGGGCCAGGATATCACTGTGCAGCTGGATGAATCCGGCTGCGTAACCGTGCAGGCAACTCAGATCGATGGAGGTTCGACGGACAATTGCGGCATTGCAGAGTTCCTGATCGATGGCGCGACGGAGAAAGTGTTCAGCTGCGCCAATCTCGGCCCCAACCTTGTGACGCTGACGGTGCGGGATTCGAGCGGCAATGAACACTCAGTTGCCGTCACCGTTACCGTCGAGGATACGATCCCTCCGATTGCTCAATGCCAGGACTTGATTGCATCGCTTGACATCAACGGTGAGGTCAGAGTGGCTGCCAGCTCAATCGACGGTGGCTCGACCGACAACTGCGGCATCGTTTCCATGACACTGGATCGCAACACGTTCACCGAGGCCGACATCGGCGATCAGACGGTGACGCTGACGGTGGAAGACGCCTCCGGGAACACGGACGTCTGCACCGCCGTCATCACCGTACAAGACAATCTAGCACCGGACATCAGCTGCCCGGGATCGAAGGTCGTGCAAGCAGACACCAACCGCTGCTACGCAACCGAAGTCGATCTGGGTACCCCGACGGCGACCGACAACACCGAAGTGGATTGGGCAACGCTCACCAATAGCGCGCCGAGTCAGTTCCCGATGGGAACGACCGCAGTGAAGTGGTCGGTCAGCGATCTGTACGGCAACGTCGGCAGCTGCTTCCAGCAGGTAACCGTGACCGAACCGGTCGATCCGACGGTGAGCTGCCCCGGCGACATCAACGTCGACACCACCGATCCAACAGGCACCACGGTCACGTTCTCGGCCTCTGCCACCGACAACTGCGATCCGTCTCCAGAG
>Ga0272441_10000416_pt1 | contig 98303 bp, 130 predicted proteins | sample SSMProp6N_FD_193582 | JGI IMG/M metagenome (GOLD analysis project Ga0272441, IMG submission 193582) | Marine sediment archaeal communities from Little Sippewissett salt marsh, Falmouth, MA, United States - SSM-Prop-6N | ecosystem: Environmental > Aquatic > Marine > Wetlands > Sediment ...
ACGGAGTCCGACTCGTGGCCGTCCGCAATGGGTGCCGTGTTCTTTCGCCCGCGCGTGCGGGTTGGACGTAAGGTCGTATATCCAGAGCTTCTCGGTGTTCTTTCGCCCGCACGTGCGGGTTGAACGACAGAGCCGCCGATAGCCGCAGCCGTGGCACATCGTGTTCTTTCGCCCGCGCGTGCGGGTTGGACGGGACAAGCTGCTGGCCGAAGCCGAGCGTGCAACAGTGTTCTTTCGCCCGCGCGTGCGGGTTGGACGGAGGATGGACTTCTATCAAACCCCGCTTGTCAAGTGTTCTTTCGCCCGCAGGTGCGGGTTGGACGGAGAGCATCGAGAATCACACGACCCTTGTGTATTCTTTCGCCCGCGCGTGCGGGTTGGACGCTGATCCCTAGGACGAAGCCTGATGCTTATCAGGTGTTCTTTCGCCCGCATGTTCGGGTTGGACGTGTGAAACTGACCGAGGTCGAGGAGTGTTCTTTCGCCCGCATGTTCGGGTTGGACGTGTGAAACTGACCGAGGTCGAGGAGTGTTCTTTCGCCCGCAGATGCGGGTTGGACGCCAACAGTCTTGATTGCCGCAGGCACGTCTCCAGTATTCTTTCGCCCGAACGTTCGGGTTGGACGAGGTTAAACGGGGACGGTCAGACTGAAGTATTCTTTCGCCCGCAGGTGCGGGTTGGACGGGGACGGGGACGAAAATGAGACGTGACAGTGTTGTTCCTTTTTTCAACGGAGAATTAGGAAATGGCGAAGCAGAAGTATGAGGATCAGGAAATTGTGTGCTTTCCGTCAGCTCTTTTGGACAAAATAGGGCGATGGAGCGGGTTCTTACCGGGTCACGATTGGCTACTTCAGGAGATTTTAGAATGTGCTTGCTACAAGAACAGGGCAGATGTCGAAGAGGATGAGGACTGGCTTCAGGTGATCTCTTACATCGTTTTGGAGTCGTGTGGTTCGTTCTTTTGCTATGAGAGAGCCCCAACAAGCGGAGAAAAGCGACTCCGTGGCAAGTTATCCATCGGTATTGGAGGTCATGCCAAGTACCGGCAAGATGACACTTACGACGGCGAACCGAACGATGGCTACTGGATGGAGGTTCTGAGCCGTGAAGCTCATCGTGAGGTCTTGGAAGAAGTTGCTATTCTCGCAAATAGTGACGTTGCGACAGGTTTCACAGTCGGTTATCTCTACCGGGACGCGACTCCAGTAGATCGTGTGCATTTCGGCGTTGTCGAGGTTTGGGAACTTGCTGAACGAAAACCCATTCAGATGCAAGATACCGAACTAAGTAATGGTGAGTGGGTCACATGGCAGAAGTTGTGGGAGAACTATAACAACCTCGAAGGTTGGTCACAAGAGTTACTGTGCGGCTTGCCGATCTCCTACGACGTAATGAACAGAACAAGTCGCTTGCTTTGAGCGAAAGGAGAGAGACATGGAAGGTCAAAGTTATCTGGACTTGAAACAATTTTCCGGCTGGCAGCCTTGCAATCCGAAGATGGTTGGTTCTGGTGTTGTGGCTTGCAGACCGCAGGTCGGTCCTTGTCCGAATCGGTGCGCTGATTGCTTTTTCGGTCATGGACGTTATTATGAGGACATCTGGACACCTCATATTCCCGATCCGAAATGGGTTAATGAAAACCATCTCATTGTGCGGATGAACGACGGCAATGATTCTAATTACTGCCGAGAAATGGTGATGGAAGTCGCCAAGATGTACAATCGAGTGTTTTTCAATACTTCAAAGCCGCAATTCGACTTTGGCAATCTTGGGCCGGTCGTGTTTACGGCGAACGGACGTAACACAGACGGCGATATCGTACTTGTCGAATCATGCAGCAACCTTATGACTGTAAGGATCAGGCTCAACACGTGGAACGTCGAGTTGGTTCGCAGGGGTGTGGAACACTACACGGCTCGTGATGTTCCCGTCTTGTTGACATTTATGGCTTACTACGCTGAAAAGTGTTATGACCCAGACAGTTATGAGTGGAAGAAGAGGACGAAGAACCCATACTGGTGCGTCAAGCCGGAAGCCAGAATCCAGCTTGAAGAGCAACTCGGTGTTGACGGAAATCTTATACGGACTTGTACAACACGAGAAAGTCACTTCTGTAAGGACTGTGGGAACTGTAAGTTGCTTTATGAACGCTGGGAGTCGAAACATGGACGCTGGAAGATTGATCAGAAGTCGGAGGTTCAAGAAGGGTGACCTTGTCCGCTACACCACAGGTAAGGCGTTGTATCGAGTTGTCGAGGAGTTGCCAGATGACAAGTACAACATCATGGACATGGCGGACAAAAGCCTTCGACGTGGGGTTTCTGGTAAGAATCTGATCAAGCGTGATGAGGAGCCTCGTAACTTGGATGGGTACTCGGTGGTGGAAGCTGCCGAGTACGCCTATCCAGAGGGCACGATGGTTACACTGAAGAATGCCGAGACTGGCAATGAGTCTCTGGGGATCGTTCGTATGATCGCAGAGTCCGGTGCCATACAGTGCAGCACGTTCAGCAAAGCCGAGTTCTGGAACGACACCCAGGAGTACTTGCCCGATCTTACCAAACGTGATGGCGTGACTTCCTTCCAACCTTGGCTCATTGGCAAGAATTGGGTTTGGCGAGCTAAGGATGGTAGTTATATTGTTAGTCGTTATGGCGGCGGCACATTACTTCGCAAAGCTGCTCGATCCAGAGTTGCGATCATGTGGAGTCAACCGCCCACATTTGAACATGCAGCGATTTATCAACAACTTCAGAACTGGTGCACGTGGAGTGGCTATCAGTTTCTACCATTTGAGACGGCTGCCGAGGTTGAGTTCATTGATGATCCAGATCACAAGAGCGTTCACATCACGTTCTATTCCGAAAAGAATAGTTACTCAATTTCGGCTTGGTATGACTACTTGGGCTGCATGTACAGTTTGAGGTCTCCGGTGCCATCCGAGGAGCACACCCGAGGCGGTGATCTTTCAGATGGAGACTTCACCATCGGGACGTGGTACAAGATCATGCTGGATATTGTGAGTCACGAACTGCTTGACATCGCAAAGGACGTGACGTACAATCCCGACTGGCAAGAGGCGCAGAGGATTGTGTCGAAGCACAAGGACGGTCCTGGTCTTGATGAGTTGAGGGGGACCATTGAAGGTCTTATCACGGCTTCGCACAAGTGGACGAAAGACGACGTTGACTATGTGGTACGGAGTAGGCAAGGCGTCTCTACGCCTTTGGGTACATATTTTATTGTCCGTACCGGTCATCGGTATGAGATCATGAAGGACGGCAAGCCGGTATTCAAGGGCTCCGGTGATGAAACAGCCGACTACATGACGAAGCTTCAGAGCGGCAAAAAACCGCCAACGAAGCGCAGGCAGAACAAGCCAAAGCGGAAAAAGAAGACCACTCTGGTCACAGATGCTTGGCTCAAGAAAAACATCTCGAAGTTGAACTTGGACCAAATATGCCAGATTTCCGCTCTGTACTTCGGTTACGGCTACAAGGTCACTGACTACGACGTGCCGGGTGAGGGCGACAAGTCCTATCCGAGTGACAGGCTTGTGCATAGCATGGAACCCTTGGCATGGGGAATCATCAAGAAGGAGAACGATTTCCTTGAGGTGGGTGGCTTGGCGGCGATGGGTCAGAGCGAAGCCAGCGAGGAGTATCAGAGGATGTATGATGTCGGCAAGTCTCTTCGTAAGAAGTACGGCTCTGACAGTCTCGTGGCGTTGGCGTTCCACAACAACATCAATCCGTACTACAAGGTCGTGAGTAAGAAAAGTCGCCAGAAATATCACAAGGAGCAAGAGCAGGAGATGCTCGATGTCGGGCTCAATTACGGCGACAAGGTTGAACTTCCTTACTCGACCATAATGGGCGTAGCTTACGTGCGAGGCGTGCTTTACAAGAGCCGGAAGGGTGTGCCAAGGGTGAGAATCACGGAAGGCAAGATGCAGGGTAACCCAAAAACAGTAATTTGGGATCGAAGGTTCAAGAAGGCAAAATGAGGATCGTGAAGCATGGACAAGGTTCAAGGGCGAGTTAGTGTTATTACTGCAACCTGTAATCGTTCGCAGGAAATTGTGAAGCGTTGTATAGGGTGTGTAAACTGTCAGACTTATCGGAACTGGGAGCACTTGATTTGTGCTGACGGTACTCCAGGCTGGCAAGAAGGGCTGGAACACTGTCATGTCGGGGGCAAGCGACAGTTTTTGAGCACTGTCGAGCGCACAGGGGATTATGGACAGGCTGCAAGGAACTTTGCTCTTGAGCAGGCTAGAGGGGAATACGTCTGCTTTTACGATGATGACAACCTCATAATTCCTGAATATCTGGAGATTATGGTGAAGGGTCTTGAAGCTGCCGGATCGGGCATTGGCATGGCGATTTGCCGGATTGTTCACTTTGGTCCGTTGAACGAAAACGTGTGGCCCGAGCCTCCGCAGGTGCTCAGTGGTGTGCCTCCGAGGTTATATAGGATTGACACGCTTCAGGTGATGTTTCGGATGGAGTTGTTTCGTCAGTTTCAGTGGCGGAGTGATGATGGTTATTGCGCTGATGGTCTTCTTTTTGAGCGTATTGCCAAGGAGACCGAGTATGTGATTGTGCCTCAGTGCTTGGGATTTCACATGTAAGGAGATGACGAAATGATGCGAAAACTGGCTTTGGTTGTTTTATTGTTCGCGTTCCTGTCAGACGTTATTTATGGGATTGATGCCAAAAAGACAGGACAGACCTTCAAGAAGAAACACGAGCAGATGTTGTATACAGTCGTTCGTGTACGAGTAAAAGCCGGAGCTGGTTCGGGAACGGTTGTTTGGAGTGCCAAGGCGAAGGATGGCAAATGTTATACGTATGTCTTGACCAATCATCACGTGGTCAAGGACGCCATCACGATCAAGGATGTTTGGGACTCACGGATTGGAAAACAGACCAAGAAGGAGTTTCGCAGTACAGTCATGATTGAGTTTTTTGCCTACAACAACTACAGCAAGAATGTTGGAGTTCGTGCGGTTCAGGCTAGTGTAGCTTGCTACAACGAGAAGCAGGACATTGCTTTGCTTTGTTCAAGAGATAAGGAAAACCCAGCAAAGCATGTAGCGGCAATTTATCCAACTGAAAAGCTTGGTGAAGTGAAGCTTTATGACGAGTTGTATGCGGTTGGTGCATCGCTTGGTCATGCTCCGATCACGACCAAGGGTATTTTGAACTTCATGGATGACGAAATTGACGACATGACGTTCTGGTTATCATCGGCTCAAATCGTATTTGGTAACTCGGGCGGTGCGGTGTTCCGTTGGAGTAAGGACCGTGACAAGTTTGAATGGATCGGGGTGCCATCAAGAGTGGCGGTTGTTGGTTGGGGTTCTCCTGTGACGCACATGGGTTATTTCATCCCATTACCCCGAGTCGTGAAATTTCTTAACAACCACAGATACCGCTTTATTGTGGACAAAAAGAAATACACATGGGAGTCTGAAAAGAAAGTGCGTGACGATGAAGCCAGGAAGGCTTACAAAAAGGGAGCGTGACCGATGGATCGTGCTTTGATTGCCAGAGGGTTGCTTAATGCTGCAAGGCTTCTTGAGGCTGCCGAGACGCCTTATGAGCAGGCAACTGATGCTTATGGCACCGTCTTGAAGCCGGGCATGTATGTTTCGTTTCCGACCTATCCGAAGGGGACATGGCGTGGTTGGGTTACGGTGTCCAAGCGTGAGATGGTACGGCTCGATGACGGCAGCTTGGTCAAGGCTCTTGGCGTGGTGGACGAGGACGGCGTTGAATACAATCTCACGTCGAAAACCAAGTTGATGAAGAAACAGCTTCCGGTCCCTTCCGGTGTGAAGGTTCGGAAGGCTGCTGATGAAACTGCGAAGCTTGGGAAGATCATTGCTGATTGTCGGGCTGGTAAAAAGTCTGCTATTAAAGCATTGACTAAGTTTTTTAAGATTAAACAAAAGCCTGCGGAGCTTGGTTATACTTACACGGTGATGGCTTCATGGTTTGGAAGGTTATCGGGTCAGTTAAAGAACAAATTGAGTAAAGAAGTTGTTTATTACATTACTCGATTGAACAGATTGCCGAGCGATAAAGGGTTGAAGGCTTTGGAGTCCCTTGCAAAGACTTTGTCTCCGAGCGTTAGCAAGACCAAGGGTGGCAAGCCAAAGACGGTTATGGGCATGAAAGTTCAGGCAATGGGACGTGTTACAGCACAGCAGGTGGATGAAGCTTGTGGGGCACTTAGAAAGGCGGCAAAGCTGCTTAAGCAAAAAGGCTTTGGACAACTTCTCTATGGTAACGTTTATGTTGTTACGAGCTTGAAAGGCGGAAAGAATCTTGCCGATTATGAGCCAGCTACAGATACAATTGCTTTGTCGAAGCGTATTGATGGGAGTGCTGAGTCGGTAAGAATGGTTATTCATGAGTTTGGTCATAGACTTTTCCACAAATTTGCTAAGGACATCGGGGCATGGACGAGGGGTATTTACAAGGACGGTAAGACGGTTACGGTCAAGGATCGTCAAATAGCGTGGTCGGAGTTTGGATTGATGCTTCGTAACGAGATGGTAGAGCGCGGTTTGCTCCCAGAAGACAAAAAAGTGATGGGTGTGCGAAAGAAGCTTCCGAAGTGGCACTCCAATGTGAATACTGCATGGACAAAACATTTGCACAGTATTGGAGCAGATGATAGTCTTCGTAAGCTGCTTCAAAGCAAACCAGAGAGTATTTTAGATGGTTCGGCGGAAGATGTTTATGTTAGAGCACAAGACGGTGATGTAGAAGTAAAGGGAGCAGGTGGTGAGCTTATAAGTCCAACGGATTACGGCAAAAAAGACACAGATGAAAGTTATGCCGAGACGTTTTCTTACTACGTTACTGGAAAGCAGCTTGATGAAGGCTTGAAAGAGCTTCTGGAGGCTACGCTGGTATGAACAGGTTTTGTGTGGCGAAAGAACTGGTCGGGGTTTCGAGACTTCTTGTGGCCACAGATGATGAGTTTACGGCTGGTTATCCCTATCCTCCGGGAGCCGAGACCACGAGGTTGAAATTCGCCAGAGATGCCATCAATCAAGCTTTAGCGGCTGGCGTGATCTATGGCACAGACTGGAAAAAACTCAAGGCAAAGGTCAACGATGCCTTCAGTGACGCCACACGACAGATTGGACAAGCCTATATGGAATCTATTGGTTGGTATGAACTGGACCCCAGAGAGCGGATTAACATAGTCAAAAAGCTTCCTGAATGGGTGCGTAATCTTCCGGTCAATATCAATGGCTTCCCAAAGTTTGCTAAGCGGCTGTTGCAAGACCCAAGAAACTTCAAGTCCAGAATTAACACGCATGTAAGGTCATGGAAACCGTGGGTTGAAGCAATGCTTCAGGTTGCAGAGTTGGTCCAAAAAGGTCGAAAGCCGAAAGACCCGTCACAGTCCAAAACTGTTTATGCTCCCAAGGCTCCTGATCCTTCCGCAGCGAAAAAAGTTGAAAAGGTGCTTCAACGACTTGTCAAAAAGCAATACAGTGCCTTTGTCAACGACTTGACAGATTCGTTCATGGACATGGCAAGGAAGTTCATCAAAGCGCGCAAACCAAATCAGACACCATTCAATTTCTACCGAAACAATGGTTCTGCTTATGTAGTTGAAGCTTTGACAGAGCCCAGTTCTGGGGTTAAGCCAAGACGTGGGGAGATTCACAAGGTTCGTCAGAGGAAGGACATGGCAAAGCGCGCTCGAATACTTGCCAAGCGTGAAGCTGATGTGACCAAGGAGATGTTCATTCAGAAGAACAAGCGCAAGATCGCTCCGATTGCGACCGATAAGGGAGCTTTGAAGAGTGTTTCGATAATTGGCGGTGGCTTGCAGGAAGGTGGTTTTAGTGGTTCGATCCGGTTCGAGTTCAATGACGGGACTGCCTTCACTGTCCGCAACAAGGCTGTGGTGAAGTGGTCTTCAACTGGGAAACGGTTCAGACAGTTCCCGACAACGTTCCATGATGTGGTCTGGCCGAGCGGTAGGACTTCCAGAATGGTTTCTGAACAGAAGATGAACGATGAGTGGGCGCAGGAGTGAAAGGAAACAGACAGACATAAAAGACTTGAAAGCAGCCTCCAAGTTGTTGCGGATTGCCAAGGATTTGGTTGCGGATTTGGTCGACGTTACAAAAACCAGAAAACGTATCTTGTCACTTCTCAAGTCGTTGACCTACAGGTTGAAGGAGCACGCCGCCTCGACCACTCACCTGATTCTTGTTCTTTCGCCCGCATGTGCGGGTTGGACGAATCTGAACAACGTGTAGTTCCGGGAGTAGCGGCGAGCGAAACCGGACCAAAAAAGAAGCCCCGACAAATAAATCTGTCGGGGCTCTTTTTTTTGGCAGGAGCCGGACGTTGGGGCTTCGCTCGGCTCCACAGAGGATTTTCTTTGGGTGGGAATCCTCTGCATTCAGGGACAGGTAGCTGCTTTAATTATAGACCAGTTCCAAAGGTTGTCAAGCATTTTTGCTCGATTTTTTTTTGATAAGTGTCTAATTTTCGAGTGGAGGCTTGATTGCAATGATTGTTTCGGGCGGGTTTCAGATATCTGGAAACCGTTCGTTCTATCTCGCCATTCGCATAGATGGCTGTTGCATTCTATGCTATGGTTGGGCACTGGGCGAGCCTACAGAGTCGTCTTGTGATGTTCGTGATCGTGCTTTACGGGCCATTGACGACTGTAAAAAATGTGTGCTTGACAAGCAAGCTCATGCGATGTTTGGCGAGTTCAAGTGGTTCCCATTCTGGTTGGAGAAGGAAACGTTGAAGAGACTTGTGGACTCGATTTTTGTAAACGGACTGGACATGGAGCCAGAAATCGAGGCTGAAAGTCTGGCAGAAACTTTCGTGTTGGGTCACGTTACTTTTACGGGTTGTGGAGTCCCGCTTAAAAAAGCCAAAAGCGAGAAGATTTGATATGACAAGGCGAGTACGCTCGAAACTGGATGGTTCTGTCCGTGAAAGAGTTGCATTTATGTCTATGCGTGTGGTTGAAGACATGATGAGGCGTATGGCTCAGGAAGACGAAAAGTTTGACGAGAACATTGATTTGGAAGAGAATAGTCGTCAAGCTGGCTCAAAGGACAGAGTTGGCTGTTGCAGAAGGTAATCTAATTGCTTTGGACAAGGAACTTTCAGAGAGGCAGTAACATGAAAAAGGTTCAAGTCGTTATTCGAGGCAAGGGGAGCAATGTGGTGATCGACTTGGTCAACAAAAAGGCTAAGAAAACGCTTGCAACCAATTTCAAGTCCAGTGCCGAGGCTCGTGAGTATGGTGACAAGAAGGGCTGGATTGTTGCTCCTTTGGAAATCAGAGAGGCTTCTGCGAGTTGTGAACGCAGGATTGCCAAGCGTGTTGCCAAGCAGATTATGGCAGCCGATGATGAGTATGAGCTTGCTGAGGTGCCTCCTGAGTATATCCCCTACTTTTTTGGTGGTCTCAAACCGGATACGGCTTATGTGCTGGAGAGGCAGGGAGCAAACAGTGGGGGCGATTATTATGTGCTTGTCAGTTCCAGTTCCTTTCCAGACGGCGAGGTTCCAGAAGAGGAAGTGCTTGGCGAGTACATTCCGTCTCAGGCTGACTTATGGGCTGTGGGCAGTGACATGGGTATTTCTGACATTCTGTATCGTGGGGCTCGACCGGCAAGCGGGACCGAGGCGAAGATCATTGTGGAGAAATCGGACAATCAGGCTCTTCTCTTAACTCCGAGTGAAGAGGAGTTTGGGAACTGGTCTGCGGTTGAGACTCGAATCGCAACAAAAATCACCAATGAGATTCTTGGTTATGGTCGTCGTTCGCCCGGCGGACGCAGAAAGCAATGGATGGCAAAAATGGACGGACTTGTTAAGAAAGAGGTGCCTGATATCGCTATGAAGCGCAAGCAGGACTATTGGGATACTGCGACGTTTTTGTTCAACAGTGGTGATTCACCAGAAGAAGCTGCTAAGAAGATGCTGAAGCAATACAAATGATTAATCGGACACTGACAGCCTGTAAGTTGCTTCGAGTCGCCAAGTTGCTATTGGCCGAGGACGTTTTGGACGTTGATAGGCTGGTTAGGGGTGTTACGGACTGGTTTGGTTGGGCTCCGTCGTACAGGTCGATTGAGGTGCTTGATGATAAGGGTTGGACCGAGTGGTATGGGAAGGAGTCGGAGCTGCTCGGGGAGACTGGAGGCATTATGACGCCTGAAGGTGACATACGGGTGAAGCAGAAGAGTATAGGTTCGGCTCTTCACGAGCTTGTCCACGGGGCTATGAAGGCTCAGGGTGGCGATCCCGATACGTCGGAACGCTTGAATGAGGGCGTGACACAAGCCGTGACGATGGCGATTGCCAAGAGTCTCGGAATCAAAGTGCCGGACACGTACAAGGACGAGCGTCAGTACGTGATGAAGGTTTTGCTTCCTGCTGTTGGGATGAAACTTGGACCATTTTCAGTTCAGTATGCCAAGGCTGGGAGTGCGGTGAAGTGGTTGGTTGACACGATTTGGAAGCGTGGTGGTCGTTTCATGCTGGCTGATCCTGATTGGGGAACGCCGGATGTTGCGAGGCACAAGAAGAGCTTGACCGATTACTTCAAGCGTGGGATGACTTTCGATGTCCAGCCGAATGCGGGTGACATGGTGAAGTATCTCGTTTTCGAGAAGGGAGTGAGATGATGGACCGTATCAGGATAGCAAGTGAGTTGATTAAGTTGGCGAAGGAACTGGTCGGAAAACAAAGGCGTTTTGGCGCTGCCGATACAGAGCAGAAGGCGGCTGCGAAACAGGCAAAGGCTGTCTTTAAGAAGCTCGGCTATCCGGTGCGTGCCAAGAGCAGCGGCGGCAAGGCTCGGTATGTTGAAGTCTGGACGCCCGGCGACAATAGGTTCACCGAGGACATGATAAAAGCTGGTATTGAAGCTGTTGGTGGTACGTACAGTGGTCAGACTAGTTATGGCAACATCACTCCTTTTTCGATGGCAATGAAGCCTGAGCAGTGGGAAGTGTTCTTCAAGAAGGTTCGTTGAGACATGGCGAAAAAGCCTGACATCAAGCCAGTTCGTCAAGGCAAGGCAATCGTTGAGTTGAGCGATGGTTTGTACTATGCCATGCTCCCGGATGGCTCGATTGAGACTGCGACAACTGCCAAGCAGATCGAAGCCAAGATCAAGGCTTGGACGAAGAAGTCTTTGCCGAAGAAAGGTGAGTATGCTGGCATTCTCATGGTCGAATGGCGTGGCGGTGCCAAGCCGCCTTCGACTTCGAGCAAGAAGATCAAGGCTGGCTCGCTTGATGAGTTGTATGGTGGTTTGCCCGAAGTTGGCGGGTATGGTCACTACACGGAGTATGAGATTGGCGCTGGCTTGACTGCCGAAGCTGCGCATTGCATTTTGGGATCGTTGTCCAGGGCTATTACGCATGGGCATTGGGATATCGAAATCGGGCATATCTCAGAAGAAGTTAGGACCATCGAGAAGAACTTCAACGAGTATTCACATGACATTTATACTGGGCGTGTGTGGCAAGACAACCGTTATGTTGACAAGTCCAGAGATTCGATCAGGAAAGCCAGTGTGAAATTGGCTCGGATAGCTGCAACAAAGCGCAAGGGCTTGGACAAGAATCTTCCCAAAGAGGTCTTCAACTTGGCTTTTTTGACTTATTGGTTTGTCGAGGAGCTTGCTAAAAAGATGGGGATCAGTGTTGATACAGAACCTCCAAGGAACGTCTTCAACGATAAGCCTTTGCGTGGCATAATTCAGCAGCTCAGGAGTGCGGCAGGTGACTACAAGAGATTTGCCGAAACAACATCGCAACAAAGGAGTGCAAGCATGGATAGATCGAGAGTTGCAGGTGAGTTGCTTAAAGTGGCGAAATTGTTAGTAGGCTACATGGGTAAGGTTGAAGTGTATTTACCGGGCTTGACTTATCAGTACGATTCAAAGGGCGAAATTGATACTTCGGCGCTCGGTGGAGGTACGATACTGGTTCATCCAGACGATCTAGCTAACGCTCCGAAGATGTTCAAGCAGAAGTTCATGGCGAGATGGAAGGAACATGGCAAAGACAAACAAGCATGGAATAGACTTGTTGAGCTTGTCAAGAAATACTATAAGCCCGGCAATGCTTGGCCTTCAAGCACTGGATACCCGTGGATTGTTGGATTGAGTAGAAAAATCCCGCAAAGATACGTTGATAGCGCTAACAGGATCAAGTTAGATATGGCAAAGAGTAAAGTCAAAAGAGTGAATCTCGAAAAGTTCAAACAAGACAATGCTGACTTGATTCAGAAGTACTTGAAACGGTACAAAACAAGTGAAAGCGCCTGGGAAGCGGAAGACGAAACAGCGTGGAGCGTGCTTTATCAGGCTGGCTACTGAAGGAGGTGCAAGCGTGGATAGACTGAAAATTGCTCGTGAATTAACGATAATTGCAAGGGACTTACTTGCTCGTAAAAAGCATACTACTGAAAGAGACTTGCAGGACATTCGCAGGGCTGTTGAGAGAATGCGTAAGTTGCTCAAGATACAGATAGGCTTTCACAAGAAGGGCGAGTTTCAAAAGTCGTATGATCTCTATGATGAAATCCATGATCTCGCCAACCTTGCGCATTCCAAGCAATCAATATCGCTTTTTGAGCCTAGTACGGAGTTGGATAGGGCGGCAAGGGAGTTTAATACACAGATTGAGAAGATAGAAAATGAGTCGGTTCGCATTAGAAAGAAGTCGACAAGAGGGCATCACAAAAGATTGGATCGACAAGGTGTTCCCATAGATTCACATCCACTGTTATAGTAAGCGGTTTTGGTTTGTGAGTTAAGTTTTAGCATTGGAGAGGATAATAAGATATACTGTGAGAGTTGCTGAATCCCTTTTGGATGTTGCGAGACTGCTTACGGCGAAAAGTCGTTTCAAGGAAGGCAATCTTGTTCAGTTCAAGGGCAAGCGTCGTGTTTATAAGGTAGTCAGAGTCGATCAGTTCGGCAACTATGATCTTGAGGCAACTACTGGTGGTCCTCGTGGCTCCAGACCAACGAATGTCGTCGAAGCCGATCTTCAGCCTGCTGGTAAGAAGGAAACTCTCATGGACAATAAGGGTCGCACGGCCCAGGAAGCGGCAATGGCCGAGTTTCCCAAAGGCGCTGACGTGGTGCTGGACATGTACCGTATAACACGTGAGCAGCTCGGAACGGTCAAGAGCATCTCGAAAGCCGGAGTCATTGATGTTCAGCTTTATTCCGGTGGTAAGTGGGACGAGTCGCAAGAGAGTTATGTGCCGGATAAGAAGAGCAAGGGTGTGCTTGCCAGGTTTAAGCCAAACTTGTATGGTGGCGAATTCACTTGGGGTAGCAAATCAGAATCTCTCTATATTAAGAAGAGGTACACTGGTGGGAAACTTTCTAGTTTGTTGGATTGATTTTGTAACAGGATGGGAGAACAATGCCAGATTTCACAAATCCTTGGAACGTTATAGTTCCCCAAAAGTTGAACTTTCGTGAGTTGACTCGGGCACTTCGACAGAGCATTTCTGCCGAGGAAGACGCTGTGCATCTGTATGAAGCGTATGCTGATGCTACGGATAATTCCTTGGCAAAGGAAGCATTTCAGGATGTTGCTGATGAGGAAAAAGTCCACATTGGAGAGTTCCAAGCTATTCTTGATGATCTTCTCCCGAACGAAGAAGAGTTGCTTGAGGGTGGGGCAAAGGAGATTGAAGAGATGAATGACAGCATCAAGGCTTTCATTAAGAGGCGTCGGAAGGCTGGAGCGTTCAAAGACCCGAAGAAGGCTATTGAGACTGCGGTAGCCAATGCTGAGCGGACTGGCAAGCCTTGGTACGTCAACAGCACAACGGACGGGATCAGAGTTGAGCCGAAGCCAGTAAAGGACATCGGCATCGGCACGTACGCCATGTATGAGGCTTTGTCGGACGGGACCGTAAAAGACCTTGCCAAGGGACGCACCAAGCGCAGTCACATCGTACAGCGACTTTGTGTTGCGGCTTTGAAGGACGAGGTTCCTGCTGCCATGCAGAACTTGATTGGTCAGATGGAGAAGAAGGTTGGCAAGGACAAGTTCAAAGCGATGTTTGAGAACCCCGAGAAAAACGTGCTTGGCTATCGAGTGCAGGCGACGCTTGTCAACATGATCAATGACTTGGCTCACAATACGTTTCAACGTTTACATTCGGGTTTCACAGTCCCGAAACTCTCTGATGGGGCTACTTCGGAGTTCGCTGATCTGAACGATGCACAACAGTTTACCTTTGCTCGCAAGGCTGTGATTAAGTGGGGCAAGGACAAGTATGGAGTCACGGTCGACCGCAAGCAGTTGATTGCCAGCGAGCGTCTGTCAATGCTTTCGCAGAGGATTGCGAAGGATTTGGAGCGCAAATACAAGATCGCAAGCGAACTTGTGCCTTATGAGATCGTGTTTAAGCCTTCCCCTGGCGAAAAGAAAGAGACATGGACACGTTTCTATCGTGACGACAGGACGGCGAGACAGAACGTTAAGAAGGTGTTGGACAAGGAGTTTTCGGGTGAAGCAGTTTTGATCAGTCTGAAGCCAGCCAAGGTTGCGAGTCGTCGTATAGCTCTTGGACCGAAGAAGACTATTGAGTTGGTCGATGTTCTTGAGCTTAGCAATCAGTTGGGTGCGGTGCTTAAGCTGAACGGGAAGAAGGTCAAGCTCAGCATCAAGAACAATGATCTCGGCAAGAAGCACGCCGAATTCAAGGGGCTTTATCTGGTCGAGGTTTATCCTTGGGAAAACAGTGTTTTGGTCAGTAACAAGCCTCGGATGTGGAACCCGAGTGATAGTAACACGACACAGGAGATCGAGAAGGGCAGAACTCAGGACGTTGCTCGATTGATTCCTGGACGAGAAGAAATCACTGGCGTTGATGTCAATTTGAGTCTCTATGGCAAGACACGCTCTCAGGCGATAAAGACGGTCTACAATGCCATTGGTCGGGCTGGGAATGGCTATTACCATGACGAGGGATGGAATGGCGTCAGAGAGGTTTTTAAGGCGCTGGAGAAAGCTGGGATCACGATAGTCACACAGAAGACCGAGTATCAACATGACCGGCAGATCAGTGATATGCCTGTCAGGAAGGTGTGGTACGTCGAGATTCCGTTTATCACCAAGGGCATGAAGGAAGACAAGTTGTCTGGTCGGATTACTGCGAGTGGAGCTGGAAGTGTGGAAGACCCGCTTGAATCTTATGATGTGGTCACAGTGATTGGTTAACCCAAAAGAAGTGCGGAGGCGGATCGAATTATGAGTTGTTTGGGACCAGTTCAACAATTGTGTTTGACAGAAAGAGCTACGGAAATACATATTGGAGATTTGGTCGGTGACAAGTGAAGGCGACCCAAAGGCTGAGAAGCTTGCTAACGTTCGTGTGGCTGCTGGTCGGATCATTCCGGTTCGCAACAGGGAGAGAAGGGCTTTCAGTACTGCGAAATACGGGTATCTTGCTGTTTGGGTCGAGGACTCGAACGGCAAGAATGAGCGGTGCATCTTGCTTACACCGTTTGAATTGAGTCGTGCGGAAGAAAGAGCACGAAAGAACCCGGAGGACTGCCCGAAAAAAGGCATAATAACGGATTTGATTGACTGACGAAAGGCGTAAGGCATGAACTACAGGACTGCAATCAGAGATGAGCTGCTTCGGATAGCCAGTGAACTCATGGTCGAACACGAGGTTCGTCTTGCGGCTGCGACAAAGACCAAGCGCAAGAAGACTACCAGGACCAAGGGTAAGCGCAAGAAGACCACCAGGACCAAGAGTAAGCGCAAGCCAGTCGAGACTCCAAAACGACCAACAAGAAAGTGGTGGTTTGAGAAGGCAACGAAAGCTCAGAAGAAAAAGGTGCTTGCCGAGAGACTTGGTTTTGGCAGTTTTAGGGAATTTGTAAAGGATGTTAAGGCGACATCTGAGGACACGTACAAGAAGTGGCAGACATTGCTTCCCAAGGCGAAGTTCAAGCGGTACAAGACATGGAAAAACTACCTAAAAGGCGACAACGCCATGATTCATACGTCGCTTTGGGTCGATCAGTTCGGCAATGCTGTGGAGTTGTTCAAGACCTACGGAATGCCGACTGACAAGGAGAACAAGTTCGTGGCGAAAGTTACGGTTAACTAAAATTAAGCGAATAGGAGAGGCAAGGTGGACAACGTCAGGATTGCAAACGAGTTGACGAGGGTCGCCAAGGAACTGGTTGCCGGTGCTGGCGACAATGCAGTGCGTAACTTTGAGAACGCCGCAAAAAATGCTCTCGAAACAAATCTCAATCAGGTTCACGCCGCCTTGAAACCGATCAGGGACGGCAAGGTTACCGACTCCGACAGCATCAAGCGCAGGCTTGAAAATGCGGTTGCCAGAGTCGAAAATGCCATTGCCGAAGTTAGGATCATGAAGGATAACTTCGGCAAGATTAAGAAGCTGCTGGATAAGGCTGAAAAGAAAGCCAAGCGCAAGTAGCTGATCAGAAGACCATTGATGGACCGAAATTGGTGAAAGAAGTGGATTACTGGGTGAAAACAGCCGATTAGCTTTTCAAGGAGATGCAGCATGGACAACGTCAGGATCGCAAACGAGCTGACGAGGATCGCCAAGGAACTGGTTGCCGTCAAAGGTGAGCCGGTTTTCGATTATGACGCTGCGAAGGCGTTGGCGGGTCAGATGAAGACCAAAATCAAGGCTCCTTTCGTGTCGGCGACTGTTGGCACGCTTGGCGGGAAGGAAAGACCGCATATCATTGTCAAGATCAGTCTCGATCCAAAGTCTGAGTGGACGAACGGCATCTACCAGAACTCCAGATACGGTATCTTTTCTCTCGACCATTTTGGTTCGCTTGAATTATACAGCAAGTATTACGAACTGCCCAAGATGCGCAAGTCCAGAGCGAAGGACGGCAAGACGGCGATTGACAAGATCAACAAGTACATTGCCTTGGCGAAAAGTGAGAGGCTATGAGCAACTATCGTATTCTCAGCGTGGACGGTGGCGGAATGTGTGGTGTGATACCGCTGCGGTTTATGCAACTTCTCAGACTTGATGATGTTTCCGATTTTGACATGCTTGTGGGTACGTCCACTGGTGGCATCATTGTTGTTGGTTTGGCTTCTGGTCTCACTGTGGGCGACATTAAGGACTTTTATTACAGCCACGGTCCTATGATCTTTCATAGATGCTTTTGGCGGCGTGTTTTCGATCCGTGGGCGCTTCGTAATCCGCTTTACAGGGGAGAGAACCTGAAGAAAGCTCTTAAGGCTTGTTTCCCGAATAAGGGCAACAATCGGTTTGTTGATGTTAAGCCGAAGGTCATGGTTCCGGCTTACGATTACCAGAAGACGCAGCCATATTTTTTCAAATCATGGCATTCTGAAGCGATTTCGATTAGAGCACTTGATGTGTGTATGGCAACGGCTGCGGCTCCAACGTATTTTGAAGCGTATGGACGTTTTGTAGATGGGGGTTTGTTCGCCAATAATCCAGCTTTATGTGCCGTTATTGAAGCTGTAAAGCTTGGTGTGCGCTTGGAAAACATTGAAGTGATATCACTTGGCACTGGCAAGCCGGTGATCAACACGAAGGACAACAAGGGTTCGGGGCTTATCGGCTGGGCAACGGAGGTGATGACAGCGACTTTGAGTGCTTCGGTAGATGTAGTTCATCATTTGTTAACTAATTTGCCTCTTGCCAAGTACGATCGTTTCGATGTTCCTAAGCTGCCAATTAAGTTTGCCAGAATGGACGATGCGCGGCACGAGGTTCTTCGGTACAGGGAATTGATGGCAGACCTTAATTTTTCAGCATCGGAACGAACCTGTCTTTGGCTTCGACAAGAGAGTTAACCAACTATGAATCGTATTCTTTTGGCTGTCAAGTTACTCAGGGTTGCCAAACTGCTTGATGCTCAGGACGAAGAGATACCAAGCTGGGCCGAGGCGGAAACTTGGGACAAACGGCTTCCGTATGCCAAGGAATGGGTTCAAGTTGCCGGTCGAAATGTAGGATTGAAGAATTCGGATTGGGTTGTTGTATCTAAGTATAGCCCTAATCATATTGCTCTTCAGATAGGCACACAAGACTATAAAACTAAGTTGTTTTTACAAGAAGCATTGAACAGAAGTGTTGAGCCTTACCGTGAGGGTTGGCTTATTGCGGATCGTGAAGCAAAGTGGCTCGGGCTCAGGTCAAAAGATTGGGCTTTCAAACAATCTAAGCCTCTCACTTTCGGGGTTCTGAAAAGGCGTCTGAAGTGAGAGTTTTTCTATATTTTTCTGTAAAAAGACAAAGGAGAAGATGTTATGAGGTCAGACAAGATTGCTAAAAGCATTATGAAGCTTGCCAAGGCGTTGGTCGGACAAGAGCTTCCGAGCAACGTAATGGTGGGCGTTCATAGTTTTGAGGACGGCAAGTTTTACCCTGAAGGGCGCTATCCGTTCGGTGACGAGTCCAAGGCTATTAGTGCTGCCAAGAATTACTTGAAGGAAGGTTATGACGTTGTGGTCTGGCAGGGCGACTCTCTGTTGGCTTATGGCGGCAAATTCAACCAAAAGTCGGCAATGAAAAGCGGCACAGGCACGGTCAACAGGCTTACTAAGACTGCTCCGAAGGTGAAGGTTATCAGAGCTGCGGCAAGTGCCAAGAAGTTAGCTGAGAAGGCTGCGAAGATACTTCTCAAGGGCGATGCGGGGAGTCGGGAGTGGGATTCGTGTTTTGAGATGGGTAACAGTTCCGCAGTGATTGCGGAACTGCAAAAGATTACCAACTCCGATCCCGACGTGGAAATGGCTGCTCGACGGCAGAAGCGTTATCTACCAGAAGGCGTGTTGACGGCTTCCAGACGGGGCAGATTTGCCTCTCTCGTTGCAAAGGAGATGGATAAGATGGATCGGACCAAGACTGCGAAAGGGCTGATAGGATTGGCCAAAAAGTTGGTTGGGGCTGCTATTGATGAAGACGAAATTTGGGATGAGATTCGAGAATGGTTTGGAAGGAACTATTCTCAAATTCCTGATGAAGTTGAAGACGCATGGGATAATTGGTTGGAGGATTTTCGTGGTTGGAAACGAGAGATAGACACTATCCTGAATGATTACGGATTGCCAGAGTTTGATAAGTGGCGTGGAAAGAAATGGCGTAACATTCGTTAGAAAAGATGGACAGGGTCAAGATTGCCAGCGAGTTGAGCGGACGGGGTAAGGTCCATACAGAGAAATCGTTTGAGTACCGAAGTTTTGAAAAAGGAGACGGTAAAGATGGATCGGACCAAGACTGCGAAAGAGTTGGTGAGGCTGGCGAAGTTATTAAACTCTGTCTAGAACGATGATGCTGAGAATGTTCTTCTTAAGCTTGAAGATTGGCTTAATCAGAACATAGTAAAGCTCGAAAAGGACACCAAAGCCATGCTTAAGAAAATGGCTCGAAAGTCTGGTGTCGATGAGAAGGCTGTTGTAGATAATTTTGATAAGTGGTTTGCCATAGTGGTGGGCGAATGCTTATTGTATAGGTAGGTTTAACCAAGGAGCAAAAACAGTGAATAAGGGAAGAGTGGCAAGGGAACTGATGAAGCTGGCGAAGGAACTGATGGTATCTGATTCAAGGCGGGTTGTTGCTGGCAAGAGACCAAGCCCAAAGATAAGAAGACGCCTTGAGCAGTTGCGGAAAAAAATCGAGAACGAGAGCATCAGCTACGGCGAGATTGCCGAATTGGAATACTTGGCTGAGTACATTGACGACGACGACACTTTGCTGCTTGAGTGGGCTGGTGTCCCAGAGGGCAGCAGGTAGATGGTCGACATGGAGATAATGACATGAAATTGACAGCCTCCAGGCGGGGCAGATTTGCATCTCTTGTTGCAAAGGAGACGGATAAGATGCGCAAGGCTGGACTTCAAATAGATAGAACTTGGGTGCAAGCCTATGGCGGCAATTATGATAGGCTTGCAAAGGCCAAGAAGGGTGCGTTAATTTACAAATGTGTTGGGGGCGATCTTGAGACTGGCACACTTGGTGTACTTGTAGATGAGGTTAGGTCCAAGATTGCGATTATGCTCAACTTTGGCATGGTTGGTCCTGCTGTGATTTGGGACAAAAAGAGCAATTGGAAGTCGACCAATAAGAAGTTTGATGGTCAAATAGACCACCTTATAGCCGAACAAGGAATCGAACAAGGTGCTACAAGCATCATGGATGTGGAAGATGACCTTGAAGGACGCTTCAAAAACGCTAAAGGTGTCACTGGAGTTTTTCATGAGCCGGATAGGTTTAGAATCGTTGTCCGTACACAGCCCAAGCGTCCGGGTGGTTATGCTAATCCTCATCAGGTCGTTGTGAAGGAGGACAACGGTGGTAAGTTTGATATTATGCTACATTCGTTTGGTGAAGTGTCTCACGTAAGTGCCGATGCTGAGAGTTTGCCAATGGTTGTTGATAAGGCGATCAAAGTAGTATTGATGGCTAAGAAACGAAAAGCATCAGAGAAAGGATTTAATGAGATGGACCAGATCAAAGTTGCAGGAGAGCTTGTGAGGTTGGCGAAGGAGTTGGTTGCGGGCGGTTCGAGCAAGGTGAAGAGTATTCTTCGCAAGATTCAGCCGGTTCTGAACGAAATCGGCGGCGACGACAATCTGGACTTGAAGCTGTCCGACTACTTCAAGCGGATTGTTGCCTTTCTGGAGTCTATGGAGCGCGGCGAGAAGACTTCTGAGTATGTCGGAAATGAGATTGCTCCGATTCGTCGCACCATCGACAGCGAGATAAAGTCTGCCGAGAAGTGGTTGAAGGGTCGAGAGCCCGAGCAGAACTGGCGTGGGGCTTTAGGCGATGACTTCGACGAGTCTGAGTTCCGCGACTGGGTGAGGGACATGGGTCGCGGCTTGTCGTCTCTGAAGCGGCTGGTCAAGAGCTTCCATTCTGAAGTGGATAAGGTGTTGTGATTTTCAGCAGCCATTGCCAAAGTTCTGAAGTGAAAGGAAGAACTACGATGGATCGAGCAAGAGTAGCAAATGAGCTTGTCAAGATAGCCAAGGAGCTGGTTGGTGCTGGCATGACCGCTGCGAAAGCGAAGAAGCTGTTGAAAGCCGAGTTGGATAAGCGTGGGTTGCCTTATACGAAGCTGACAGCCAAGAATGTTGGCTTTTCGGACTTGGCGAGAGATGAGTGTGTTTTCGTGACTGTGCATGGTTGGCAACCTAATCCCGCTGCTTCCGAGCTGGAAAAGCTTGCGAAGCGTGATGGCTATCGCATCACTTTCAAGGGCAAGGGCATAATCGGCAAGTCCTTGACCGCAAGTTTCAGCGGCGACAGCGACAAGTGGGTTGATATGATCGTGGACGAAGTTGGGGCTGGTGAGGCTCCGGCAACGCTTGTCAGGCTTATCAAGGGCAAACCAACGAAGGCGAATCTGGAGAAGGTCAAGGCGGAGCTTGCGAAAGCCAAAGGTTATTGGGTTCGTCCGGTTCAGGACTTCATCAAGAAAATGGAAGCCGAAACCTATAAAAGTGAGTTCAAGAAGTTTGACGGGGTACATAGTCAGGTTTCCGAACTGTTCAGTTTGCTTCGTCAGGCGCTTACCTACAACAACTAGAAGGAAACTGATAGTGGACCAGATCAGAGTTGCGAAAGAGTTGGTGAAGATCGCTAAGGAACTGGTTGGTGAACGTCTCAAAAAGGCATTGAAGATATTGGAAAAGGAAAAGCCCAAGCATGACTTTGTTGTCGAAGGGCCTGATAGTTTCGACAGGGAAACAGTTCGTGACATTGTTCTTCGTTGGCGAGACTTCGAGGTAGGCTGAAATGCCCAAGTTCATCGCTTATCACGGCAGTCCGAAAGGCGATTTGAAGCGGCTTATGCCGGGCTCTGGTGGTGAATATCAGCGTGTGGCTGGCATTTACGTCACGAAGTCTTATGACGAAGCCCTGAAATACACGAAGATGAAGGGTCAAGCCCAACCGGAGAACGTATACAGAGTTGAGGTGACGCTTCGCAACCCAGCGAATAGGGATGTGTTGGATGAGCTTGGTTACAGGCTTAACGGTATTGAGATGCAAAAAGAGCTGAAGCGCATGGGGCATGATGGTGTTGTGGACGATTACATGGATGAGGTGATTGCGTTTTCTCACAATCAGGTCAGGATAACCGGTAGAGGAAGGAAGGCTAAAACTATGCGTAGGAGACGAAAACGATTCACAACAAGGCGTCGGTTGGCACAAGACCCGCTTCACGGTGTCAGGAGTTTGGCTACCGAGGTTGGGATGCTTGGCACGGCGGCGGAGGCTGTCGAGTTCATTAAAGGCAAGCTGAAGCCTTTGCTTGCTAAGCGGTCGATTTCGGCGACTTTTGAGCCCGGTCCTGTCAACAAGGTGGTCCGGGTTCGGTTTGCCAACGTTGCCCCTTCCGAGGGCGACGAGGCGTATTTTAAGGCTCCTGTTTACCTTGTCATTGCCATTGGTGAGTTCAATGACGACGGCACACTTGTGTATCCCGAGGTCAATGCCATCGAGGAGACTGTCAGACCGAATGCGGCTGCTTGCGGCTGGATGGACATGACTGGACCGCTTGACGACGTGACTCTGAAGATCGTCAAGGTGATACGAAAGCTGGACAAGGACATCAACGCCGGTGAAGTGCCCATTCAGAAGCCTAATATCAAGGCGTCCAGTGCCTCTTTGGACCGCTTGATAGTAAAGGCTCGTCGTGGAGGCAAAGTGGCAAGGAAACGGGCTGTGAGAGCCCTTCTGAGGGAAGCTAAGGCGCTTACAAAGCGAGGAGACTGAAGATGGATCGGATCAGAGTTGCGCAAGAGTTGGTGAGGTTGGCAAAAGAGTTGGTTGGTGGAAGTAAGGTGGCTGCTACGGAGTCAAAGCCATTTGGTGTTATCACTATTCAGCCATACGGCGGTATTCAATATACTGTATCCCTTGGTAAAGACATGCCTCCTATCGAGGGAGCGAAAAGCTGGAAAGGCACTAGCATAGTTGAGTTCAAAAAGGCGCTTAATAGTGTTATATCAATTGTAAAGAAGACTGGAGTGGATATGAATAACGTTAGCGTGATGGCGTAACTACGAAGATTCGCCATCTGAAAGCCTTGTATCGTCTTTAGAAAGGAGGCCACTGGTGGACCGAATCAGAGTTGCGCAAGAGCTTGTCAAGATCGCCAAGGAGCTGGTTGGTAGCGATGAAATTCTGGTCAAGCGCCGCAATCGTACGTTTATTGGGCGTGTTGAAAAGCTTGGTGGTAAACTGCGAGCGGTCCTTGACGGCAAATGGTTTCGTATCGGAAGAAACTGGGAACCATACGGTGAGAAACTAAGGGACAGCGAGGATATTGACGACACCAGTTTTGGACTGATGTTCCCCATAACGGAAGCTGATGTTGCGGCAGGTGAGATAAGATGGAAGAAGCCACTGAAGCACAGAAGCGCAGCAAAGCGAGGGAAAGCTGGACCGGTATTTGATACCAAAAGGGAGTATGAGGCTTACGAGAAGAAGCGCAAAAGCCTGATATCCGACAACAGGTCACGCCGCATGAAGGGCGAGAAACCTTTGCCAGTTCCTCCACCGGCGGTCAAGCCAACAGTGTGGCAGATTCACGACAAAGACGGCGACTATGTGGGCACATGGCCCGTCGGAGTGAGTAAGCGTGATGCCATACAAGAGGCAAAAAGCTTGGGAGAAACTGTCGGTAAAGTCACGGAAGTTGAACCATTGAACTGGTGAAAGGAGACTGAGGATGGACCGAATCAGAGTTGCAAGAGAGTTGGTGAGGTTGGCGAAGGATTTAGTGGGGTGGGATCGTTACCGTAGTTTGGAAGAGAAAGCTCGTAGGCGCAAAGGGCGCAAAAAGTATCGTCATGATTATCAGGTTGGCGATGTGCTTTATAGCAGTTGGGGTTATGACCAGACGAACATTAGCTTTTATGAGGTAGTTGGCCTTAGCGGCGATAAGTCAATTGTGATTCGTGAGATTGGTCAGAGGGTGGTGAAGCAAGATGTTGGTTCTGAATATGTGGTTCCTACCAAGGGTCGTTATATTGGGAAGGAGATGACCAAACGAGTATCTATTGGTGGTAGTGTGAAAATCACTTCGTCCGCTTATGCGTGGAAGTGGGATGGTAAGCCTAAGAGCCAGGATGCTCCTGGATGGGGTCACTAAGGCGCTTACAAACCAAGGAGACTGATGATGGACCGAATCAGAGTTGCAAGAGAGCTTGTGGGGCTGGCCCGTAGTCTGTCCGTACCGGAACAGCACCAGAAGAAAATCGCCATCAAGACCCTGAAGATGCCAGATGCTATGGTGGGCGTTATGGGCGGTATGAACAAGGATGAAGCCAGAGACTTCTTGAAGTCCATCGGCTACAGCGATTCAAAGATTCGCAAGTTGGAAGCCAGTGTACAGCGCATTGCCGTCGTGAAAGGGCTTGTTAGGCTGGCAAAGGAACTGGCCGCTTCAGAAGAGTTAGTGTGGTTACGCATGGGCGATTCGGACGACTACGAGCAGTTCGACAACATAAATGATGCTGCCAAATCGGCTGCTGCCTTTGGCGTGGAGGCTGACGACCTTCGCTGGATTCGTGGCGGATTTGAGGCGGAAGGCTTCAAGGGTCGCAATTACGTTTCAATCTACATTGGTGACGACGAAGCTGACAAAATCCGCGACCTCACTAGCTCAGAGAAGAAGAACTTTGAGCGAGCGCTCTAGGAAGACTTTGCCCTATAACCGCCGATAGTCCCCTTGACACAACAACTAATGGACAACTTTCCAAACTGGATCATAGGCAAAGGAAGAGATTCAGTGACTACTCCATCAATTATCACGAGGACAAAGCGAGCTTAATCCCATTGCCAGGCTTGCTCGAATGGATGTTGATAAAGCATTAAAGATATTAAAAAGGAGAGTCCAAGTATGACTTTGTTGAAACTTTGCGGATGGAGAAATCAAAGCTAGATTCAATCGCTAGAGGAGCCTGAAATGGACCGAATTAAAGTGGCGAAGGAGTTGGTGACAATAGCAAAAGAACTGGTTGGGGCTGCCAAAAGCGTGGGCGAATGGTTTAAGAATGTTGAGCCTCAAACGATGGAAAAATCTTCCCTCGTACAAGGTTTTATGGCATCTTTGGGCAACGAGATGTTTCATAGTCTCGACAAAAAGTGGGATGTTAAACACGAGGATACACAGAAGTATAGTCGGAGTTTTGAAGTTTCAACCCCTTCGGGTTTGATCATCGTGAAATTGAGTATTATTGATTCTTATGAAGCACCTAAAGCCATAGACATTGGTGTTAGTGTTTTTGTGTCTAAGAAGCTCAAGATTTCCAAAAGCAAGGTCTTCTATGCAAAGGATACTGAGAAGAATATTGTGTCGTGGGCTATTGGGATTGTGGAGTCAGGTTTGAAATGACAGGAGAAACTAAAGTGGACCGGATCAGAGTTGCGGGAGAGTTGATGGCGGCTGTAAGGATGTTGTTGGGACAACAGGGTAAATTGCCACCCGGTGAGGTTAACATAGCCAAGAAAATGATGGAGAAAGGCTATACCTATGTGATTCAAATTGACACGTCTGATGGTGCTTTTGGTGTACCTCTCTATTTCAAAAACTTCAACGATGTGGGTCCGTTTTTACGAAGCTTTCCTAAGTACCAAAAAGCTAGGATTAAGTGGTTGGTAAACCTTGAAGACGTTGATCTCGACTAACTACGAGTAGCAAGAGAGTTGATTCGGATTGCGAAGCAGTTGGTATTATCCTCGAAGTTCAGGTTGACCAAAGGGCTGGTAAGGCAGATACTCAAAAAGAAGAGTCGCATAATCCCAGTCCAAAAACTTCTGGAAGCACCAGAAAGATATTCAGTTCTGGATGGTATAATAAAGGCGTCCTTTGTCCAAAAGTAAATAGAACTAGACCGAAACGGATTCACGCCGGTCCACTCCAAGAAAAGGGACGTGACCGGCTTATTTTTTGAAAATTCAACCCTTTGACATATATGAAAGTGAAAAGGGACTAAGTCCAGGTTCAAGAAACTAAGGAAAGGAAATGACCATGAGACTATCAGTAGAGATGGGATGTGTTTTCAAAACTACCGACTTACTGAAAATCCACTATCACCTGATGGAATTCCGCAAAACCATCAACGAAATGGCTACAAGACAATTGGATAAACTTCACATGTGCCTTGTAGCCCTTCAACTCGATTCCAAATGCTATGGAGTCAAGCCAACACCCGATCAAAAAGCCTGTGGTCCCATATTGTGGGCAATGAAAAACATCATCATGCGTGAATACAAAAACCCACATGACGGTTCGGATACAGAAACGGATACAAGGTTCAATATTGTTGTAATACCTACTTGGGATCAGGTTGTTGGTTTTGTCAGGACTACGCAGTTGACATGGTGGGATTCTTTGATGAGTCAGAGTTTCGTGGATGATTTTTGGTACACTGAGGGCAAGCGTCCTTATGACATGCCTGCGTCGGACTGGAATGAGCGCAAGAGGGTATGGGGCGAGATCATGGATAAGTCCTGTAACAATCCCGAGGCTATGGGATTGACTGCGGTATGCCGAGTTGCTTTATGGTTTCCTTCGCAGAGCGAACGACCTTTGAAACAGTTTGTACCGAAGCATAGTGAGCGAGTTCGTGAGCTTGCTAAGTACTTATGTTTTGAGCAATACTCAAATGTTACCGGAGACAATGTCATTGGCGTACCATATCCGGCTTCCTTTTATCATTGGCTTATGACAACCAAGGGAATTACCAAGTTCAATTCAGAGCAGAAGAAAATCAGAGAATCAGGTCTGCTGGCTTGTAAAATGCAAATGGCAGATGATTTGATGGGTTGATTCACTTTTTACTTGACTTTCGTAACCAATGTCGAGAAAATACCTCAAGGACCGATGGTGTGTTCGGTGTCATCGCAAGGGGCCTACGCCTTATATGCGGAGTGTGGTGAAGCATTTCCCTTCGTCTCCGGCTGTTGTGTTGGATATGGGCTGTGGTAATGGCAGGAACAGTCGGTTTATGGAGTCACTTGGGTACGACGTGACACCGGTTGACATGGTGGACGGTTACGGCGTCGAGATGACCCTTGGCGTCGATAGTCTACCTGATGGACCGTATGACGTGATTCTTGCCAATTACGTGCTTATGTTTTTGAATGCACCTGAGTTAACTCAGGTGCTCAATGAAGTAGAGCGTGTTTGTAAGGTCGGGACTGTGTTCGTGGTCGAAATGTACCCGGCAAAGGAAGCTTTCGACTATGACACTGCCAAGCTTGTAGGGAGTTTGGAGAGACATGAATGGAAGAAGATTCGTCAGTCGAAGGATCGTTTCGTGGTGGTCAAATGCGGAAAGGAGTAAACCAATGAATGATGAACCGTTTCGTGAATGGTTTAGGGGCGTGATGGAAGTTCGGAAGGTGATCGCATCTGACAAGAGCGGACGGCGTTCCTTCATAAATAAGCAGTCGTTCTACGTGTACAGAGCTTCGGCGCTTAAAGGGTCTCCCTGCTGTGAGATCAAGCGGCTTGACGTTCCAGAGGCGGCTTGTCTTGGCTGGTCTGTGCGGTTTTCTCTCTCGACTGACATAACCTTCAGTTATCTGACGAAGATCGAGGAGTTCAGCGAAGAGGAACTGGAATCTCTGCTTCCTAAAGAGAGCAAGGAAGATGTAAAAGAGATCGGTCCAGTACGAAGTAATTCTTGTTCGTGAACATTTTAGTTAAGGATAGAAGATGAGCAAGAAGAAGGCGAAAAAGCACACAAAAGAAGACACGGATTTGGTTATTTACGAAGGCAAGGACGAAACAATCATTTGCTCACGTGCTCGTGAACCCGAAATGGTGAAAGCGTGGTTCACCGAAACACCTCGTAGTCTTGCCGACTACGAGCGGTCTACGACAAACGAAGATGTTTTAATCACGTCGTATACATGTATTAGGACGTATGGACAAATTGGAGACAATGAGAAATGAACGATCAGTCGGAGGCGGGTGGTGTTGGTTGTTTAACGGTTGTGTTTATTGTGTTTTTGGTTTTGAAGTTGACCGGCAACATCGAGTGGAGTTGGATTTGGGTGTTTGCACCGATTTGGATACCAACTGCTATTGTGGTTTTTGTGATCGGTGTAATTTTTGCTGTTGGTGGCGTTATTACTCTTGTATCGGGAGAAAGAGGTAGATGGTTAAGGTAAACGAGTTGGGCAGGAAGATTGTTACGCAGGTTTCGTTGATGTTTGATAACGGCGAAGAGGCTGTCAAATTTCTTGAGTGGATTGGTACGGTTGCTGTGCCTGAGTTGTTATCGTGGAGTTGGCTCGGACAGGAAGGCGCGGACGGTTCGCAGGTCAAGACCGCAGAGATCATTCTGAACATAGCCGAGGAGAGCAATGCCAAGGCGAATACGAAGGTTCAGGCGTGGATCAACAATTTTCAGAAGTCAAGGCAACAAAGCTAGAGATTGAGTCTAAGTTGGTTTTTTCCCGCAGTAGAATGGTTGCGTTTTGGAGGAATGGGATATGAGTATTGAAGGTGAAGAACTAAAGGAAAGAAGTGTTTCGATGGCTGTTGATCCGGCAGGTGTTAGTTCGATAGATATTAGTTCAAGAGCCGATTACCCAGCCTGTGCGCTTTCAAATTTCACCGCGCATCAGTTTGCAATTGATGGGGTTATGTGCTGTAGTATGGAAGGGTTTTTGCAGGCACTGAAATTCAGTAATCCTGTAAAGCAGGCGGAGGTTTGTCGATTGGTTGGGGTTCGTGCGAAGCGACGTGGGAGAGGGAAGGTATGGCAGCGCGAGGGACAGCTTTACTGGCATGGGGAGGAGTTTGATCGGTATGGGGAGGCATATCAGAAGTTGTTGAATCGTGCTTTTATGGCTCTTTATAACCAGGCGGTAGATTTTCGTCAAGCGTTACGAGCTACTGGCTGTGCGGCCTTTACGTATGCGTCGGGCAAGCGTGAGGCCACAGCCACGGTGCTTACACAGGTGGAGTTTATCGAACGGCTTGTTATGTTGCGCAACCGTTTAAGGGAGGCGGTGGAACCTTGTAAAGAGGTGTGGGAGCGTTTTTCGCAGGATGAGTACGAGGCTGAAATGTTGAAGATGGCTTCATGTGACAAGATGCTGGCTTCAGAGCCTAATATGCTTGAGTTTAGGGAGCAGATTGTTGAGGTGGTGTATCAGGTTGAGAAGATTTGTAGTTTTTATTGTCTGCACATGGGTGTGTATGATTCTTTGGAGGAGGCGGTAGAGAAAGTTCGGGAACTAGGTAGCGAGGCAACTCAATATGACAAGTATTTGATTCGAGTATTCGTACTTTATGGGGGTGTATATTGGACAAGGTCGCAAGGAGGCTTTTCTGATTATAAAAACAATGGAACTCCACGCGGCAGCGATGTCGAGGTGAAGGATTCTAGCCGGATGAAGGTAGAAGTCCGGCAGTCGGAAACCAGACGTGAGTTGCAAGATTGCATCACTGGTTATTACTGTTATCGCTGAGTCTATCGAAAAGAACTAGAACGTCGATTTGCTCAAGAGTTATTCCGACCATCGACTACTTCAGGAATGCTTTATCAGCGTTGGTGCAGACTGTCCCGTGATAAGGCACTTGAGTATCGTGTGTTTGATTATGACTCTATCATCGTGTTTGTTTTCCGCAGTAGAATGGTTGCGTTTTGGAGGAATAGGATATGAGTATTGAGGGTGCTCCGGTTAAGGCGAAAATGAAGGTTGCTGATGTGTCGCTTGTTAAGCAGTTGGTTTTGCCGCAGACAGGGCGTTATCATAATCAATATGGCTATTACATGGGGGAAGAACCAAAGAATTTGAGTCTTGATGACGGGACACAGGCGTCTGATTGGCTTCCTGAGCCCGAGTTTGTTAGCAAGTTCAATGAGATACCTGGCATCAAGTGCTTTCCGACTGTTATAAACGCTGAGCCTATCGAAAAGAAGACGTTCGGTTATTTCTTTTCGTCCTCAACTATGAGTGGGAGAAAGAAACTCAACGACTGGCGGGTGGTATGGCGAGTTGATATTGATCGGGGAGTTGGTTTGTCCGATGGTCATCCCAACATCGACTACTTCAGGAATGCTTTATCAGCGTTGGTGTATACGTGGCGCAGACCGTCCCGTAGCAGGGCACTTGAGTATCGTGTGTTTAATTATGATTCTATCATCGTGTTTGTTTTCCACGGCATGGCGTTTCCGGTCTTGATAGACTCCAGTTTGTATCAAAAGTCATTGTTTGGTTTTGAGATTGTGAAGCACGATGATGGTCCGGCATGGAAGTGGGGTGATGGTATTTATCCGATCACTTGTTGGCGTGAGATGATGGATCATTCATGCACCATAGCAAAAGATGGCACTCATTTGTCGGATGGGTCTACTGTGCCGTTTCGGTATGATAGTGTCAGTTTGAAGGAATTCAAACGGACGACTTCCTTCGGCAGCAAGAACATGAACGCCTTCATCATGGCGGCTGTTGACATGGGTTGGACCCCGGTGGATGATGTTTCGCTTTGTCCTCCGAGCAGGTCTGGCATTACGAAACTTATGGGTGTTTTGAAGCCTCTTGAAGGCGAATTGCGCAGGATTGCTCCGGTCCAATACAGTACGCTTCGGAAGCTTGTAGAGGAATGCAGGCGTTCGGTCAATGGCGTGAAGATCAGTCGGTTACTCAACGAGTCGTTCAAGGACGTAAAGAGCGCAAAAGAGGTGATGGATGTTTTAACGATAGACTGGAAAAAGGCTGAAAAGACTTGGCGTTGGTATGACGACTTTAAGGCTGTTGCCGAGTTGTTTCCGGTGTATCGTGACCTTCGGAAAAGTGCGATCAATAAGAATGGCAAACAGGCTTACAAGAGGCTCATGGCAGAGGCAGAAACCATCATAGGCTGTGAGGGAATTGGTCCGCTTCTGACCGATGTCGTTCAGAGTGGGGATATTCCGGTTTCGACGTTTTTTAGAACTAAGTCGGACATGGAGGAGCGTTATTTCCTCTACAACGACAATTGGTCATTGTGGGAATGGATGTTGGAGCATCACAGGGAGACCACGATCAAGCTTGCCAAGGAAGTATCTATCCGGTCCACGTACGAGAAGGATTTGATGGCGTTCTTCTATTTTTTGAAGGAGGAGTTGCCAGCTTACTTGAGGAAGCACACTGGGAGGTCGTGGACGTGTGTTCCGAGGTTAGTTGACAGTGCCAATGAACTCAATCCGCCTTCGGAGACGGCGGGTGGTGTCACGAAACGTCGTTCGGCTTTGACTCCGACTGTTGAGGATCAGGCTGGTGGGATTGTGTCGGTGCCGTATGCTTCGCTTTGCATTCCGGGTCGCATGACTCAGTATTGTTACACTTTGGACTATCAGATCGTTTGTCCGGGCTTTAAGCATCACGGCAGCGTGGCGTTGCGGGACATCGAGATTGGTTTGAACGGTCGTGATGACTACGGTTTGATGTATTACACACTGACCGGCACTTCGACTGCTAGAGGCTATCCGACGTTTCTGATCATTTTTGAGCGTTTGGAGAAGTATGGGAAAGGTACGAGGGTGCATTTTCATCGTGTTCATCCTTTCAGAAGCAAGCAGGGTGATTATGCGGGTGTTCACAACTGGACTCGAAACTGTTACAACTGGATGGTTGGGAACGTCAAGCGTGAGTTGATTGCCTATCAGCAGGGCGATTTGTGTTTCACAAGGGAGTGGGGCGGTCATGAGTGTGTGGACGAGGTTGATTCGTATGACAAGCACACATTTGAGTGTCCGGTGCTTTTTGCTCCGCCGATGAAGTCAGCCGAGAACAACATTCTCGGTTATTTTAAGGTGGAAAAACACACGATGCTTCACCATCCTGAGCACGCTTGTATCACGGTTGATCCGGGTGAGTATACGCTTCGTCAGTGCCGGTCATGGGAAGCCAATCCGAAAGGTATTTGGAGTCTCAGGATTGACTGAGGAAGAAAGAAGACCATCTTTGGGTGTATAGTGGTTTGTGAGTGTTGTTTTGGTGACAGGGTTGTTTTTAGGAGTGGAACAGGATGATTGACTTTGTGAGGTTTGGAGAACAGAGGATCAGGCTTGAATCAATTTTGTCGTATACGGCTGCGGAAAAGGGAGCTGGTAAGAACAAGAAGTTTCAGCTTGTGGTTAATATCCCCAGTGAGAATGGTTCAACTGGTGTTACGAAATTAGTTGAAGAATTCGATAACATCGAAGATCGGGATGAATGGCTTGCTTGTCTTGATGACGTTCTCGTCATCAATGCAGTCATTGATGACGACGACATGGATGATTACGGAGAGTCTGATGTACCAGACATCAGCGACGAGGTTGATGTCGAGGACGAGGAAGACTATGAGGACGAAGAAGACGAAGAGGATGACGACTAATCATCCCTTTTCCCGCAGGTTTGGGCTGGGCGGAGCAGTCATTGTGATGGCTGCTGGTTTGGTGTGGGGTTTTGTGGAGCTTTGAGGACGTGAGTTGACTCTTGGTTCCACAAAACCCCAATTGTTGTTACGTTTGATGCTGATAGAGGTTGTTTTGAGTTTTGGTTGTGGGAGGCGTTTGACATGGCGAAGGTGGGTTACAGGTATCCGACTGTTGCGTTGCTTTTGAAGGGCTATGAAAGCGGCGAGGTGCTTGGGCAAGACGGTTTACCGTCTCCGGTGTTGTATTCAGACAAGTTGATTGAAGTTTATGTTTGGAACTCTGATGAAGCCTGCTACGAGTGTGTTTTCAGGACCAAGGACGTGTATAGTTTTTGCAAACAGCTTTTTGGCTGTTTTGGAATACCCATAATAAAGCATGGAGGGTATGAATGATCAGGAAGAAACCAAAGCTTAAACCCGCGACGATTAGTAGACGTTTTAAGAAAATCATGGACAATTACTGGAAACGCCTGAATGAATTGGAGAAGGAGCGCAGAGCAGCTCTTATTGAGCTTCAGAACAGGTGCGCTCATGAGAGAGTGCATCACCATATTGATCCTGCTGGTGGCAATGATGATTGGTTTGAGTGCATTGATTGTCATGTTGAGGTTTTCCTGTAGGAGGAATGAAGTATGGCATCGAGAAGCATTACGGCTTTACCTTTGCTTGGTTGTCTTGCCAAGATCGAAAAGGAGATTGGGATTGGGGCGGATTGGATAGGGGTTAATAACGTGCAGAGGGAGTTTCTGCAACTATTCTATGGACCTGGGATAAGTGACGTTGAGAGGTGCAGTAGCAATGAGTTGTTATCTCTTGCGTCACGCACGGCTGACGGGATCAATCGGTTTCTAGCAGAGGAAGGCTTTGATATTCGGCTGACGCCGTGGTACGACTCGTCTTTGTTTGGCATTGCGGCGATATTCAGGTTGCTTGTGAGTTGGGTCAGGCAGGGGAAGAAGAGCAAGATACTTTGTGGCGATAAAGAGTTTCCTGCGGTGTTATACAATGATGGGTCTGGCTTCAGCGTCTACAAATCTCTAGTAACAGGGGAACCCATTTTGGTGATGAAGACTCAGGAGGGCGATACTGTTGCGATGACGGTGCTTGATGGTGACCAGATCAAGCATATTGAGGCGAGCCAGTTTGGTCTTCTTTCACTTGTCAACAGCATTCAGACGTCGAAGTGGCAGAAGTTTGAAAACTTCGAGATGGTTTTGTTCCCAATGATTGACTATAACGAGCAGATTGATGTGTCGTGGTTTGGTAGCATGTCGTATATGAACTTTTGGATTGAGGAAGCAATTCAACAGACCAAGTTTCAGATGAATGAGTTTGGGGCAAAGGTCGAGTCTGCGGCTGCAATGAGTACCCGAGGGATAGTCTCAATGCAGGATTGTCTGGTGATTGACAAGCCGTTTCTTGTGTGGGTCGAGCGCAAGGGCTTTGTTATGCCGGTTTTTATGGGTTTCATGGATACGGATTGCTGGAAGAGCGCTTAAAAAGTAACTTGACATGCCTAACATAAAATGGTATAATGAAAACCCGCAATGAGAGAAGGTTTTTTTTGAAAATGAAGGGTTTCGGATATATGTAGAGAAAGGAGAATGAAAATGAAACTTGTTAATTTGACACCGCATACTATTGTGGTCGGCGACATTGCTATTGAGGCGTCGGGCACAGTAGCTCGTAGGGAGATAGAGCAAAAACAAGTAGGAGAGGTCAATGGGATACCGATATACAGAACTGTATTTGGACCAGTTCTTGGGCTTCCCGATCTTCGTCCTGATACTTTTTTCATTGTATCTTCATTGGTATTAGCTGGTGTTGCCGATCACCGCACAGATGTGATTGCTCCAGATACAGGACCATCAGCAATTAGAGACAGTTCGGGTCGGATTCAAGGAATAACCCGATTTATAAGTCGTTAACCACAGAAAACAAAACTACGGGGCTTTTATTCCCGTGGAGTGCTCATTAGTTTTTGTTTGGCATGTGAGGTTAGTGCCGGAGTAGCCCAACGGCAGGAGGCGTCCGTTTCAAAAGCGGAACAGTGTGGGTTCGAGTCCCACCTTCGGCACCACAAAAACGATTGCCGGAATAGCCCAACGGCAGGAGGCGCATGGTCGAGGACCATGACAGTGTGGGTTCAAATCCCACTTCCGGCACCATTATTACACTGGGGTAGCCCAACTGGCATGAGGCGTCACGTTTAGAGCGTGAACAGTGCAGGTTCAAATCCTGTCCCCAGTACCAGTAATTATGCCGGAGTAGCCCAACGGCAGGAGGCGCATGGTTCAGAACCATGACAGTGTGGGTTCAAATCCCACTTCCGGCATTAGTATTTGATATGGGTCGGTGGTATACAATGGGAGTGTAATCCAGTACGGTTCTGGGGCGGGCTGTAAACCCGTTGTCGTGCTTGAGGCGGCTGTGGAAGTTCGACTCTTCCCACTCCCACCACTTTTCAAGAGATGAAAGATGAAAGAGTTCGGTCAGAGAGCTTTGGTTGCGTTGATTTTTGTTTGGCAGTTTCGCAACCCAAAGGCGAATCGAGCCACCTTCTGGACGCATTTTGGTAGTGCGATGTTGTTTGAGAAGGTGGACAAGTTTCAGTAAGCTCTTCGCCTTCAATCTTGAGTCAATTATTACGGGGACAAGCCCCGAGCCTTGCGTTCGGCTTTGTAGAGCGTTACGTTGTCGGTTCGAGTCAAACCGTCCGGTGACACTTTGCGAACAGTGTTGGGTGTGGGGCTACCCAAAAAACGCCCCACTAATTTTTTGAATGGAAGATAAAATATGGTATATGAAAAGTCGAGTGAGTTGAGGGGCAAGTGGTTGCTTCTGGAAGGTAAGAGATAAAGAGGATGAGGAAGCCTTCTTTGGTCCCGGCTGCTTGAAGGACTTTTAAGAGGTCCGGCAGAGTGTTTTTTTTGGAAATTGACCACTTCGGATATATGACTGTGGAGCAGTGTTCATTGTTTCTAATGAGGAGGATGGAGAATGAGCGAGTGTATGGCTGAAGGTGAGGCAAAGATCATACGTCGCTTTGCTGAAGGGGAAGAAGAACTGCGTTCACAGGCGATAGCTGCTCATAGGGTTTTTTTGAAGCGGCTGAACGATCCCGACATCATGCCATCTCATCTCAGACCTGGGGATCGTTCGGAGTGGCCGATGGAGCAGCAGTTCATGGCGGAGGTTGACAACATCATGTCATGCTTCGTACTGCGCGATCATTATCGGCAGAAACTTTTGGAGGAATGAAAATGGTGAAGGACTCAGGGGTGACGTGTCCGAAGTGTGGGGCTGTTGTTTTGCTGTACGAGGTGCAGTATCCGAAGCCAATGGTTTTCATGTTTTGCAGCAGTGGTCCCGCTTGCGGGATGGAGGTTGTGGAACCCACCGAGAAGCAAGCACGGAAGGCTTGGGAGCGAAAGGCGTCGGAGGTGATACGTATGATGAAGTCGGACGGCAACTTGATTGCTGCGATGTCTTTTCTAGCTCGGGTGAGGGCTCATGGAGAAAGTACCGGCTGAATGTTTGTTTGATCATGATTTCTGGTCAGATCAGGTACTTGGATAAAACTCTTAATCCTGAGATTCTGATTCTGGAGACAGGCGAACAGGAGCATGGCGGCTACATCGAGCTTATGCTCGGCAGTACGATCATGCTGTCTGAAATCGACGTTATGACGTGATATAGGGGTCTGTTACATCGCTTTTTCTCTTTTGGAGATTAAGCACCCCACTGGTGTGGCAGACCCTTTCCTTTTATATGGAGGATATTGATATGGATGAAGATGTCCTATACGGTCCACAGCATTTGCGCCAGGCAATCAACATTGTGTGGGATGTTGATTTGCCCGGAGTTGAAGGCGTGTGTGCGTTTGCCACTGCGCCGTTTTGGGAGAGGGAGAGGAAATGGAAATGGCGCGCTAGGCTTGAAGGTTTATTTGACCAGCATCCTTTTTTGAACGGATGTTGGAGTGAAACGACCTCAGCGTGGACGATTTCATGTCCTTTAGTTAAGGATGTTGAAATTCACATTGATACTATGGGGAAATGGTGGTTCCTGGGTAGAAATGCTTCTGCTTGGGATGATCATGTTCGAGCCAAGCTTAGGCTTGAACCGATATATTATCGGTTATGGCGGGAGTGCAGGGAGAAGATAAACGAATGTAACTTTGACACAGATGGCTTTGAGTGAGAAATTACGATGGGCTTGAATAGACGGCGGGGAATTTTGTTCGGAAGTAAGGTCGAAGATTGAGGTTAGGCGTTGCGTAATGTAGTATGAAGTTTAATGTGGTTTGCGTATTGCGTTATGATTGGGTATAATACTTAGAGTTCGTTTGGAGGATGCTGCAATGGGAAAGCAACCAAGGACCACTGTTTTTGATTGGCATGACAATTTCACGTTAGAGTCGTGTTATGACCAAGACCCTTTGTACGATCAGATTGGCGGGGAGGTCGTAACGATCAGGGGGATCAAGGATTCTGGCAGTGTCGTTGTTCGTGCTGGCAGCGGTTCGTCTATGAAGATTGACCTGAGTATGCTCAACGGTAAGCTTTGTCGGGACGGCAAAGGCAAGTTGTGTTTTTTTTACATCCCTGTTGTGGGCGACAAGTTCAAGCTTTTATCTCGATGGTGGTTTGGTTTACCGCCTGACCCTCATCGGAACGCTCGGATGATTCAGGTTTTTCAGACAGATATTCCGAGTGCAAGTATCGGAAATCGTGATAATTGGGTTCCGGTTCGTTTGCCGTCTGGGACAGAGCTTGTGGTTCAGTGGTTGAAGTTGGATCGGGCGTTGAATACTTTGTGTTTGGGGCTTCAGATTGTTCATGTTCCGACCGAACTTGCAATCATGGACAGGCTTCATGGGCACTTGAATGTTTTGACGGCAGGAAATGATGGAGGGTTGCGTCATCCTTCATTTTGGGTTCCGGTGTCGGAGCTTCACGGGGCGAAGCTGAAGATGATTTATGGTCTATAGCCGCAGAAAACCACGGGGCTTGTCCCCGTGGAGCATTCACGACTGAAGGAACAGGGCTGGTTTGTTATAGTTACTTGATTGCCGTGTACCTTGTAGAGGGACTAACAAGCGCGTTTGGACGTTCCGTTGTATCTCTTTCAGGGTTACAGGAATATGGCAGAGGGAAATCGAAGAAGGTTTACGCTCCTGAGTGAGCGTGAGTGGGAGATTGTGGAGAGCTTGCGAACGACGGGGACTATCCCGTCGTCTGGTCTTGTGCAGTCGGATTTGAACACTCGGAGACTTAACGAAAAGCATCGGTACTTGAGTGATCGCTATAAGACTCTCCTTGGCGAGCTGGACAAGGCGAACAGTCGTTTGGACATTTTGGAGCAGTTTGTTGATGCTGATACTGTGTCGTTTCCGCCGATATCCAAAGACGATGACAAACAGGGGGAGCGCGGGGAAGCCACTGCGGTTATGATAGCGTCGGATTGGCATGTTGAGGAGAGAGTTGATCCTGAAACGATTAATTGGATGAATGAGTACACGTTGAACATTTGTGAGCAGCGCGGCAGTCGTTTTTTTGTTGAGGGTTTGCGGCTGGTAAAGATTTTGCGGAGCGGTTACAAGATTGATAATCTTGTTCTGGCTTTGCTCGGGGATCTCATTTCGGGTTATATCCACGAAGAGCTTGTCGAAACCAATCAGCTTAGTCCGATTGAGGCGTCGTTATATGCCAAGCGTCTTGTGTGTGCCGGGATTGACTTTCTTTTGGAACATGGTGATTTTAAGAACATTCGGGTTGTATGTTGCTTTGGCAATCACGGTCGCACGACCAAGCGCAAGCGTCATGCTACTGGGCACAAAAACTCGTACGAGTGGTTGATGTATTCCAGTCTGGCGGATCATTACAACAGCGATCCGAGGATCAAGTTCATTGTTTCAAGTGGCTATCATAGTTACTGTCATGTGTATGATGATTACGTGATTCGTTTTCATCACGGCGACGGGATCAAGTATTACGGCGGTGTTGGCGGCTTGACGATTCCGGCGAATAAGGCTATAGCGAAGTGGAACACGATCAGGCACGCTGATCTGGATGTGTTCGGTCACTTCCATCAGTTCTTTGATGGTGGGCAGTTCGTCTGTAATGGGTGTTTTTTGCCGGGGTCGCAGGTTACTGTTTCCGATGGGCGTCGTGTTCCTATTGAAGGTATTGTCCGTGATGATGTTGTTTTGAACCTGTCTGGTTCGGTCAATCAAGTCGAAGCTGTGACCGTAAGACGGCACGTTGGTCGTGTTGTTTGTATACAACATCAGGGTAGGTTCAGCCAGATTGGGGCAACTCCCAACCATGAGTTTTGGGCGATTAAGGGCAATCAAAGGTCTCAGTCAATTATGGTAGGTTCCAAAGAAAGCAAGACCGTTTTCCGTAGAACAGAAGAGTTTTTGGAGCCTTCGTGGGTTAGGGCAGAATATTTGAGTGTCGGTGATTATGTTCATGTGCCCTATTGCAAAACTGTGAATGATGACCCTTGCATTGATTTGGACTATTGCAAGCTTCTAGGGTTCTATTTGGCTGAAGGTAGTTTGACGCATTATGGCAACGGAAGATTGGGGCAGATTGACTTTACTTTTCACAAGGATGAGGTCGAGTATGCTTCTTTTGTTGCTTCTCAATTACTTCAGCGGTTTGGACTTGATACACAACAAGGGGCTCGGACGGATTGTGGTACGAGGCATGTTGGGGTTGGGAACGCTGATGTTGCCAATGTGATTTATGAACTGTGTGGTAAGGGTTCGCACGACAAAGTGCTTAGTCCGAGTCTTATGATGTTGCCGAAGGAAAAGCAGATCGGGCTTATCGGTGGCTGGGTTTGTGGTGATGGGAGTTTGAATCCGGCTCGTTCTAAGAAGGGCAGGTTTCGTTTGGTGAGTGCTTGCACAGTGAGCTATGATTTGGCTTGTCAGATGCAACAACTTGCCTTGAGGTGCGGTTTTGCGCCACGTCTTTATGCTCAGAAGGCAGGCGGGCGTCGGAAGAGTGATTCATATTTGTTGCATTTTGGAAAGGAAGACGCTCGTGCGCTTGCGGATCTGATGGGGAAGTCTGAACTAATTGACTTTGACAACTATCGTGAGACAAGTATTGGCGCTTTGCGTGTTGGAGAGGATGTTTTCTTCCCAATTCAGGATATTTGGTCGGAGTCCTATGATGGCTTTGTCCATGACCTTCAGATTGCGGGAGAACATTCCTATGTTGTGAATGGAGTTGGAGTGCACAATTCGCTCATCGGTTGGAACGCTTATGCCGTTGCGATCAAGGCAAGCTATGAGCAGCCCAAGCAGGGCTTCATCTTGATTGAACGTGGTCGTGGCAAGTCCATTGTTGCGGAGATATTCGTAGGTAAGGAGCACGGGCATGTACAAGCGGCTGGGAGTAATCTTGATTGAGGTGGAAGGCAAAGGGGTTGTCAGCGCCGAGATTGTTGGGGAAGACGGTTTTGATGAAAAGCGGAAGTTGTTTGATAACTTGACCAAGTTGCAGGGGGTCGAGCGTGGGCGGGCTACTTGGGTCACGCTGAACTATTTAGATGGTCCAAAGGTCAAGGCTGGACCGATTGCGGTTCGTAAGTTGCCCTTGACGCCTGATGAAGCGGACAAGATCAGGAAGAGCGGAAAGAAGTGATTTGAGTGTCGTTTTTGCGAAAATGGGGGCTTTGCGATATATGATTGTGACAGTTGGTTTCTATCAGTATAATACGACAGAGTATCTTTTGTCAGCCAGGTGAGAAGATGATCAACAATCGCTATTGCTTTTACGACCTGTTGGGGCAAGAGGTAAAAATTGAGGCTCCAGAACATCTTGGTGGTGTTACTGTTCAAGGTGTTGTGGACGACATTTATCGTGATGTTATTAAGCATCAGATCGTGGTCAAGATTGGTGGCGACGAACACATATTTCGTGAGCCTGATGCGATCACAAAGGCTGGCAATGATATTGCTTTCGTGTATGGTACGGACGACGATGATAAGTCCGATAATGATGATCGGCTTTTTGATGAGCTTCGAGAAGTTAGTCAGATCGGCGGCAACATAGATGATGCGATCAGGAATTTGGATACTGGAGAGACGACTGTTATGTGGTTGAGGATTGTGAGTTCTAAGCCTTAAGAGAAGGAGGAATGTGGAATGTATCGTATGTTTGATTTGGATGAGTGGAACAGGAGTCAGAATGATTATGTTGGCATCATGACGTGGTGGACAATTCACGAAGCGACTGTTTCCGTGGAAGATGTTCAGCAGAACCTGCTTTTATCTGGATTTACCTCTGATGACGTGAAGAAGCTTGTTCGGGAACCCAGTGTTACCACGGTTATGCGACGGGCTGGGCGTGCGATTGAAAAGACGCATGATCATCGTATTGCACGTGTTGTGTCTCGCAAGGGCGAGAAGCTTGTCATGGGGGTGGTTGAGGAAGACGTTGATGAACAGAATCAGCAGCTTGGCTACAACCATGACACGACCATGACTGTCGAAAAGAGGAGTAAGGAGTTCCGGGCCTCGGGTGCGTTGGCCCGGGAGGCCATGCAGCAGATTGACTACTTCAAGGATAGCATTACGGAGCGTGACGTTCAGACATTGCTTCGTAGGATTGTCGGGTTGTCGTGGGGTGTGTCTATGCGACCGACCGGTGGTATTTACTTTGTTCCTCGTGGCAAGGTGCAGGGGATTTTTTCTGCCGATGATTTCCTTCGCCGTATGGGGCTTGGGTACATGATTTTTATGCGTGTGCCTGACGGCGATTGTGAGCGTGCGGCGGCATGGGAGTCGGCGAAGCGTGAGGTCAAGCGCCAGACCAATTCAATTAGCGAGGCGGCTGCCAAGATCGAGAAAAAGCCGAGTTTTCTCGTCAAGCAGAAGGATCGTTTGACCGAGGTGAGCAAGTTGCTCGATTTCTTTGCCGACTTGACCGTCCAGAAGGGTCAGTTTGGCGAGTTTGGCGATCTGGATGACCAGATCAAGAAGGTCGAGCATAACATCGAGAAGAAGATGGAGGTCATGGCAGCTAGGTGAAATCTTAATTAATCTTGACTAATTTTACTTGACAAATGCGAGGAGGTGGTGTAAAATGAGGATAGTGAGAGTCGAGAAAAACGAGTTCGAGCTTGAGGATGGGTCTGTATTTCCTATCAACCCTCCTCTCGACTCGGAACTGAGCCCAGAGGAGTTCCAGGTACACTATGAACGAGCATGTAACATTATCCGAAGCATCGAGGCTATTGGGAGTGACAAGAGGGACTCTTCGACGGTGGGACGCAAGCGGGAAGCTGAAAACAATTAGGACTGAGGGTGGCCACCGACGTATTCCTGTATCGGAGATCGAAAGGCTACAAGGGGTCTCAGTGAGTCAACGGAATGTGGCGCTTGCGTACTGCCGTTGCAGCACCCAGAAGCAATCGGAGGACCTAGAGCGTCAAGTCGGGCGTGTCTTAGAGTACTGCACCAGCAACGGATGGAAGATTGAGTTGTTCAAGGAGATTGCTTCTGGCCTGAATGATAAGCGGCCTCAGTTCAAGAAGCTGCTGCGTCGTCTAAGTTCCCCAGACATCCTCTGTGTTGTTGTGGAGTACAAGGATAGGATTGCACGATTCGGGTACGAGACCTTTGTGACCTACTGCGATACTCTTGGTGTACAGGTCATTGTTATGGAGCAATCTGACTCTAAGGAGTTTGAGCAGGAATTTGCCGAGGACATTATTTCTATCGTGGCGAGCTATTCTGGAAAACTCTATGGGCGTCGAGGCGGCAGAAAGAAGGCCAAGAAAGATGCGTGAAGTAGTCCACGGAACCGCATGGTTTGATGAGCCTACGAAGGCTAGGGTGCTTGAGCTTGCACACTTTCAGTCTTCGGCTGCACAGGTCCGGCACTGGTACCGGGTTTAAGACTTGCCATAGGTACTAGCAAGGGCGAGACTCCCTTGGGCAAATCCTGTACTACAACTGGTCGTACAGGTGGAGTGCGAGAAGAGATATTCTCGTTCTTTATGGGAGACGAAAGGCTCCCTTCCAGGCTTGGATAGGTTTGTCCAAGTTTGGTAAACCAGGTCATGTGTGGAAGCAGCAGCGACTAGAGTTGCGGAACTGTCGGCGGCGCTGGCGAAGCGCAAGGATGATCTGTCTGGAAAGGAAGCTGAGAATCGCATTTGGAAGGCCCGGATAGATGAAGTACAGGCGTCTTTAGATGAAGGCTTGCAAGAGGTCGATCTTTGCAGGCGGGCTCTTGTCTTCCTTGATTCTCTTGCGCTGTCGTGTCGCAGACCGGTTAAAGAGAAGATCGAGAAGGTTCTGACGGAGGGGGTCAGGCTCATTTATGGGTCTGATTACTCCGTTGAGCTTGATTACAGCACGAAAGCCGGGCGGAGCAACCTTGATGTCGCTCTTTTGCGTGAGACCCAACAAGGGCTTGTGCGGCGAACCAAGGGCTTCAGCGGTGGAATGAGTGATACTTTGAGTGTTCCGCTTCGGCTTCTCGTGTTGCTCGGCTCTAAACAAACTGACAGGATTGTAGTACTTGATGAGTGTTACAAGCACATGGACCTTGGGCGAATCGAGTCAGTGGCGTCTTTTCTTGATACGGTGTCGAAGCAACTTCAGACTCAGATCATTTTTCTCTCACACCATGAGATTATGCGTGATTATGCTGATGGCGTGTGGGAGGTTGTTGACAATCGTGGTCAGACTACAATTGTGAGAGCCGTGTAAACAACAAGGAACAATGAATAATGGGAAAAAGGAAGACCAGAGTGAAGGATGAGGACGGCATTCTTGTTGTCCCCGGTGCGCAATCAACCATGTACGACGGCTGTTTTGGTGCTTTGGCGAAGTATCCTGCTGTTGAGAGGTTTCTCGATCTGTGTTTTGACATGAACTTGCGACTTGAAGGAACCGGTCGTGGCACGTTCGCAACCTGTATTTGGGGTAATGCAGGTGTTGGTAAAACCACACTTGTCAATTCTTTCACATCAAAATCGGTAGAGTGGAACGGGAAGCGATATGATGGTTGGAGGGTTTACGATGTTCCGTTAGCCCAGATCGAAGAAATGGGGGAGATACATGGTATGCCAATGGACTGTATTTTGGTGCGAAAGGGCAAGTCCAGTCGTTGGGTTACCCAACGTGACAGTGTTTTGAGTGCCTATTTGAAGGATGGGTGGGAGATTGACGTTTCCGAGTCAGCGAGAACGATTACTGCTCCGCCTGAGTGGGTGCCTAGAGAGCCGGGACCGTCGATCTTGCTCTTTGATGATTGGAATAGGGCGCTACAGCGTGTTCTTAAAGGCGTTATGCAACTGATTCAGAACCACAAGACAATTGCATGGTCACTGCCTCCGGGTTGCCAGATTGCAATGACGGCCAATCCTGATCAGCAGGATTATTATGTTTCTGCGCTTGATTCCGCCAATCTGACTCGTATTCGGCACGTTACACTCCTGCCGGATAAGTTGTCTTGGGCGGCTTGGGCGGCCTCTGAAGGGCTTGATCCTCGCGGGATCGAGTTTATCTTGAAGTACGAGGAGATGCTGGTTTCTGGCGGCAGGACAAACCCGAGGACGCTTGCTGACTTTTTCAAGTTTACCAAGGGTAGATCAGCTCAAGACCCCGAGATTGAACTTGTTGGACAAGGAATTGTGGAGCCTGATACGGTTGTAACGTTTCAGACCTTCGTTGATGATAAGGAATTTGCATCCCTTTTGATTAGCCCAGAAGAAGTTTTGAACGGCAAGAAATCGGCTTTTGGCAAGCTGGAGGAATTGGTGAAGTCTAATAGGTTCGACGTAATTAGCGTTGTGATGCACCGGCTTGCCACTGCGCTAGTGGATGGGCAGATCAACCAGACAAAGCGTCGTCTTGAGAGCTTGCATCGGTTTCTCACGATGGATTGCCTTCCTGAAGACCTTGTTTATTCCCTTTGCACGCGGTTGTCGTATATCGAGGACGATGCAATTCAAGATTGGATTGTTGGCTCTGAAGAGATACAGAGGAAACTGTGCAACGTGAGTGGATGGACATTGGCTTGATGTAGGGCTGCGGAGGAGTGTCGAAAGCCACCAACCTGATATGGGCTGGTGGCTTTTTTAATTATTTGATAATGGACTTGAAAACAGAAGGAAGAGGTTCTATTTTTTGTTTTGTGAAGGCTTAAGTGGCTTTGATGGGTCGATGTTGTGCCAAATGACTGCTTCACTATAACTGACGAGTACAGGCTGGAAGTTGGTGCCAAGGTCTTTCCGAGTGGTGTGGATGTGCTGGATCGGTTTCGTTGGAATCAGGCGAAGGCTGAAATTAGAGAGCAAAGGAAGTGCGTCGAGGCGACAAGAGGAGTGATGCAGGAGATCGAACAGAAGCGGCTTGATGCTCTCTTTTGGAAATACAGAGCGTTTACGAAGAGGTGTGTCAGATGATCTGTGAGAGCTGTTTAAGTAATCGTTCTCGGAGGCGAAAGGCGCAGTGGACCAGTCTCCCGGAAGGCTGGACTCACAAGAGTCTTGAGCGGTACTGGGATTCCATGACTGGCGATGTGAAGCATAAAGTTACCAAGTGTATGAAGGAGATGGAGGGGAAGGTAAGCGATACAGGCGCATTTTGTGCTTCTCTTGCGGACAAAGTTGAGGGCAAGGGCTGGCGTAGCGAACGTCGGGGCTCTATGTCTTTTGATAGAGTTCGTGTGGCTTCGGAGCTTGTGAAGGTTGCCAAGTTGCTGCAAGGGCTTGAAAAGGAAGTTTGATCTTTAAGATGACTGAGGATGTATGGGCAGTTAGTTTCAAACTTGTAGAAATCTGGAAAATCTTACAATGTGTGAAGTAGTCCACGGTACAGTCTGGTTCGACGAGCCTGCGAAGGCTAGGGTGCTTGAGCTTGCACACTTTCAGTCTTCGGCTGCACAGGTCCGGCACTGGTACCGGGTTTAAGACTTGCCATAGGTACTAGCAAGGGCGAGACTTCCTTGGGCGAACCCTGTCCTACAACTGGTCGGACAAGTGGAGTACGAGAAGAAATCTTCTCGTTCTTTCTGGGAGGTGAAAGGCTCCCTTCTGAGCTTGGGTAAATTTTTCCAAGTTTAGTAAACCAGGTTGTATTTATGCACTCCCGGATGATTGAAGCTGCAAGGCGAGTTATCGAGCGCAAGCTGACTAAGCGTGTAATGAAACTCACTCGCAAGCAAGTCAAGGATATGGAGAAAAAGACTGGCAAAAAGGAGGGCAACGTCTTTCTTCAGGCTATCGCCAACTACATCAATTTGGTCACTTTTCTCCAGACCATCATGACACGTCGTAAGAAGGGGCGCGTTGATCCTCTCAAACAGTTCCAGCACATTGTTAAGATGTACAGTGCGAGTCGCAACCGGATCAAGAAGTATATGGAGTCCGATCAGGCGGCGCTTAACAAGGTTCAGCAGTTTTTGACCCGGATCGAGGCAATGACAGCCAAACAGTCTGATCCCGAGACTGGCATTGTTGAAAACAAGAGCATCTTTTATCTTGATGGCAACAGGTTGGACAAGAACACCAAGTTCAAGATGTCGGCTCGCAAGGCTTTGATTGCATACGGCAAGGTGATCAGGGCTATTCTGGAATATGTTAAGGCAAGCGACCCGGATCACATTTTCAATTTCGTTGAGAAGGTTGCCAGAACGAAGGGTATTCCGTATTTGCGCTTCCTTGGGGCTCCTCCGGACGATGATGAGGTCATGGGTGCAACGACGGCTGAGCGTGACGAGCTGACGAAGCGCGCACGCATTCAGGAGACTGTTGAGATTGCCGCAGATTCCAATGGTCATGTTACCGAACGGGCTCGTCTTATGGGCGAGGTTGTTACGGTCGGTATGGACCCGGATCAGTACGACCAGATGAACGCCGGTTTGGAGGGGCTTGTCGCTGAACGTGATGTTTTGAAGTCGGAGCGGGCGGTTGTCAAAAGTCAGGCGGACAGAGCGAAGCGTTTGACGCGAAAGATTGAGCGGACCAAGGCAAGCGATGTTAAGTCGTGGCTTGTTGGTATCAGCAAGAAACTTGGCTCTGCCAAGAGAAAGATCACCAGATTTAACAAGCAGCTTGACAAGCTTGGTCCGGTGACGGATGAGAACCGTGAGAAGATTCAGAGCATAGAGGGCGAAATCGCAGTTCTGATTGCCGATGTTGAGAAGCTTCAGGGTATTCACGATACGGCTGGCAAGACTTACATCTCTATTCGGCGAAGCAAGGCGCTCAGTGAGACTGAAAAGGACGAGCAGGTTGTGGAGCAGGTTGGTGACGCCTATGCGTCCGAAGTCTGGCTTGGTGGTTACGACCTGACTGTGAAGTATTATAGGAATGCCATTGCGGATATTGACCGCAAGATCAGTCGTGCTCAGAAATCCAAGATGAAGACTGAGGAAGAGCGTGAGTCTCAGGTCAACGTTCTTGAGGTGCAGAAGATGACTTTGGTTGCAGAGTTGCAGGCGGCCACGGTGTCACGTGATCGTGCTGAGACTCTTGTTGAGAGCGGGACCGCGACGAGAGAAGACGCCTTGAGGGGTCTAGCTAATGACTTGTTTGACCAGAGTACGAAGCTTCACGGTAAGTTGGTTGGAGTTTGGAGCGACAATTTCGGCAATACGGGCAAATACGAAGTTATTCGTGAGTATGAGCGTATGCCTGGTGCGATTGCCAGTATCATGGCAGCGGCGGAAGCGGGCGCTGGTGAAGGTGCGGAAAGTCAGTGGGAGCAAACTGGTTTTTGGTCTCTTCGTGGTATTGGTCTTGACCTGAGTGATATTTACAAGGTCAAGCTTGACAAAAAGAAAGGCACTGTTTCGCACGTTTCTGGTCCAGGTCTTGGTGGTTATCTTCGGATTGAGTCTGGTCGGATTGTTCCGGGCAAGATGAGTGAGAGCGGTTATAGTGGTTCGGTGCTTGTAGAGAAGGGTGTTAAGGACGATGCTGGTACTGTGCGTCGAACGGCTCTTGGTCCCGGTAAGTTGCTTTTGCCCGGCTTGGAACAGCGTGATAAGGAAGTGAGTACAGAGATCAATAAGGTTCGTGATGCTTTTGATCGTTATGTTTATGGCGATGACGGTGATCCGATCCCTATGGAAATTTGGATGGAACAGAAGCGTCTGGAACAACAGGAAGCGGGTGTGTTGACGAGTATTCACGATTTGGATGCTTATTTGAAAGAGTATAAAGACCAGATTGTGCCGGACGATGTGATTGAAAAGGCATTGGCTGATGCACAGGACGATCCTGAGAAGGTGCGTTGGCAGGCTTTGACGGATGCCAAGGTTGTATCGAAAGCCGCCTTGACTCGGATGTTCAAGACGGTCAGGGTTGGTGATGTTGAGGTTGTCACGGATGGTGTATTTAAGGGTTGGCCGATCAATCTTTTGATCAACAAGGCTGACAGGCTTCTGAAGGGGACGGCATGGGAGTCCGATGAGAACGGCAATATGCGTCCGATAGAGCGCCGGAAGGACAACGGCGAGCTTGATTACTGCGTCAAGAACGAACCTCATGTTACGGTGAATCCAGACAAGCCCGGCGAGTTGATTGTTGTTTTGCCTAAGCTTGAGAAGGGCAAGGGTTGGATTTCGAGGACTCCGGCATGGCAGGCGTTGAACAAGCTTCATCAGGCGGCAGGCGCTGACAGCACGATTCAGACGGTTGCGGCTCCTGGCTCGCCCGAAGAGAAGCGTTTGAAGAGCAAGGATATCGGCAAGAGACCTACGCAGGTTTATGCTTTGTCTGCGGTTGATTTGGATGACTTCAAGAGCATGGTTGGGGCGGTGACCATGAGTCATGAAGCGTCTCAGATCATGGATGACTATTATGGTGCTCAGCGTCAAGCTGCGGCTGCTAAGAATGCAGAGGACTACAGTCATATCACGCCAGCGTCCATTCCGGGCTTCAAGACCGAGATTATAACGCCGGACGGTCGGAAGACGGACATGAAGTTTCGTTCATATCAGCAGAAGGCTATTGCATACATCGCTGACGAAGGCAATGGCGTTGTTGGTTTGGATACGGGGCTTGGTAAGTCGCTTGTGTCGATTGCCATTGTTATGAAGTGGCTCACGGATGAAAAGAAGCCGCTTCACGAGATGATGGACAGCGGGGGACGGCGTAACGGTCGTGTGTTGTATGTCGTTCCGAAGTCGTTGCGTGGTAACGTGCCGTCTGAGGTTGCCAAGTTTGTGGATGCCGACACCGCACCGGACGTGATGAAGCAGATCGACATTATTAGCTATGAGCAGTTTAACAAGATTTCAAACGAGAAGATCGAGAAGTATGGTGCGGTATTCTTCGATGAGGCTCAGAGGCTCAAGAATCCTCTTGGCTCTGATCCGTCGCAGGTTGCTCGTAAGGCTTTGAAACTCAACCATCCGAGAAAGGTTTTGATGACTGCTTCAGTGCTTGAAAAAGCGTTGACGCTTGATTCTAAGATACTTACGCCTACGGGTTGGATTACTATGGGTGAAACCAAAGTTGGGCAAGAGGTTCTTACCCCCAGTGGACGGAAGGCCAGAATCAAGGGTGTTTATCCGCAGGGCGTTAGAGATGTTTACCGAGTTACGTTCAGTGATGGGACTTTTGTGAAGTGTGGTCCTGGACATGTGTGGGTTACGTGTAACTATAAGGAAAGAAATGAGCTTGAGAGGGTGTGGGATTCCGAGACAAAACAGTACAAATCTGCTCCGGTTGGGGAGAGAATAAAATATCGGAAGTACACACCGAGGATGACTTTTGAGCTGGATGATGACCTTGTTAAGGTTTGTGGAAAGTCTAAACACTGGAACCACCAAATTCCGATGGTTGGGTTGCTTGATTTTGTTGGGGACGAACTGCCGGTTGATCCTTACCTTTTGGGCGTACTTATCGGTGATGGATACATCACGAATGGCGAAGTATCTTTCTATTGTCATAGGGATGACCAGCACATTCCTGCTTATGTTGCCGATTTGGGGGTTTTGAAAGGTTTGAGACTTTCAAAGTCTCAGAAGGAGAACACAGTAAGATACAGGATTTGTGGCCCGACTGAAAACTCCAAGAGGACTTGGATTAGGCAGGCTCTTGAGGACCTTGGTTTGTATGGAAAACACAGTGAAGATAAGTTTGTGCCGGAGTCTTATTTGTTTACGGCACGGGAGAATAGGTTGGCGTTGCTTCGTGGTTTGATGGATACGGATGGTTATGTTGCTGCGGGTTGTTCTACTCCGTTGTTCTGTTCTGTCTCAAAACAATTGATTGATGATGTGCGGTTTTTGGTTGAGTCTCTTGGTGGAACTGTGACTGTTTCAATGAGGCATCCAACTTATTGGGACGCCGAAGGAGAACTGCACAACGGGCGTGATGCTTATGTTCTTTTCATCCATCTTAGGGAGAACGTGTTTTCTCTTCCGAGAAAGGCTGACCGCTGGGTAGCACATAAGAGCAAGTTGCCGATTCGTTATATTGTTGGTGTTGAGTTGATTGGGCAGGAAGAGCTTAGGTGTATCGCTGTTGATGATCCTGATGAGCTGTTTATCACAGACAATTTCGTTGTAACGCATAACACTCCTGAAGACCTGTTCAGTCTTATCCAGATCGGGCAGAACCGCAAGGCGGACACTCGTGAGGACATTATGCAGCTCAACACTGAGCGTCGGGAGTTCCTTAAGCGGTTCTGCAAGGTTGTTGACGGCAAGGCTGTCGGCGTGAAGCCGGAGCCTTTGGTTCTTAAGCGGCTTGCTCGTTGGGTCCAGCAGTACAGCTTGTATGTGGACAAGCGGCAGGTTGCGGAGGAGATTTCGCTTCCAAACATTACGCCGGAGGCGGAACAGGGTAAGACGGTCATGATGGAGCCCAAGCAGCAAGATGCGTATAACAAGGTCGCCACTCACATTCGTGAGACTTTGATGAAGATGGCGGTGATGTATAAGAACCGCGAAGATCGAAAGAAGATGCTCAAGGAGGCTGGCGGCGATGATGAGTTGAGTTCCGGTGACATCGTTGCCACGGTTCGTTCTGCCGAGGTTATGGCAGACATTCAGCATCTTCGGGCGATCAGCAACGATTACGGTTTGTGGCTGAAGCGTGATACGTTTTATAACATGGCTGCCAAGTTGCTTATGAAGAAGGAAGGCGCAATCACTGAGGACATGTCTTCGGCTAAGATCGAGAAGGCTGTCGAGAAATGGCGTCGGAAGAACTCTATGGGCAGCATTGATGATCGTTTGACAAAGGCTCAGGTCAAGGCAATCGAGAAGATGGTTGCGAAAGACCCGGATGTTCTGGAAGCCGAGAAGCTTTCAAATCCGAAGATTGATCAAGCTGAGGTGCTTTTGAGGGAAGCCACAGAGGCTGGCGAGCGGAGTGTAATTTGGACCGATCAGCCGAGTTTTGCTGAGAAGGCTGGTCGTGAGTTGGCGACCAAGTTCGTTCCGAAGTCGATTGCAGTCTGTTTGAGTGACCGGATTGAGGTTTATATTGCCGAGAGCGACGAGAAGGGCAAGAAGCAGCTTGCGGAGTACACTGGAAGCTCTATTGGTCGTGTTTGTAATCCGGTGGTGGTTGAGGGTCTCAAGGACAAGTGCGTCAGCAAGGCGAGCTTCAAGGCAAGTGCGAAATATGTCCGTCCTAATGGCGAGAGGGTTCCAGAGGATGATTGGCAGAAGTTCATCATTGACACGGTTGTTGGCAAGAATCCGAACATTTGTGGCATGGTGATGACTTCGGCGTACTCGACAGGTCACAATCTTCAGTGGGCGAACAACGTTGTGCATCTTGATCGTGACAATTGGAACAATGAGCAGATGAAGCAGAGGACTGCTCGTTGTTGGCGTCAGGGTCAGACGCACGGCTTGAAGAAGGATGACGAAGGTAATTTGATTCGTGATGAGAAAGGTCGTCCATTGGTTAACGAAGAAGCAGTTGGAGTGAACTGTCATATTGTTGATTCTGTGACTGATACTCGTGCACAGCAGCTCGCTGAGGGGGTGTTGGAAGAACCTATGATTAACGAGATTCAAGGCTGGCAACAGCAAATGGAGGAGGAAATCTTTGACAAGGTGATCCGTCAGAGTGCCACTGCCGACGTTGACTTTGCTAATCCGGTCGATTTTGTGAAGGCTCAGGATGTAATCCTTCAGGAGACCGGTGAAGGTCGTCAGGCTTCTGATAAGACCGATCAGATGATCAAGCCTGCGGGGAATACGATTTCTGCGGCTCAGATGGCTTACATTCTGAATCCAACTGCGTTTGCCGCTTCCAAACTTGGCGGTGTAGTTGACCCGAAGGAAGGGCGTGGAGATATAGAGGCTGAAGGTTCTAAAGAGGGAGAAGAACAATGAACCAAAAGATGCACCAAGTTTACAGCGACATTAAAGCCCTGAGCGATCTTGATCTCATGGCTTGCGTCAGCGGCATGAACACGACATCTTACATGGACACACTTAGAAACGAGTACGAGTGCAAGGCTGAAGAGATTTGGGAGTTCTTTGATTTTGTATGTAAGGAGTGTTTGAAGCGTGGCGTTCCACTCAGGCATGACGGATTCATGGATTTAGTCAAGTATGCTGGTGAACGTGGACTTTTGATGGACCAGAAAATGAGAACGTTTGAGGGCGCAATTCCACAGTGAGAGGAACAAAGTGATGGACCGGAACAAAGTGGCAGGTGAGTTGTTGAAAGTGGCGAAGAGTTTAGTTGCTGGTTATCAGGGTGTTGCTGTGGCAGAGTCAGGGGTGCTTCTTGGCGGTGTCAAGGTTCACAAGTCTTCGCCGTTTGACAGCAAGAGGGATGCCGAGAAATGGCTTGATGTCGTGATTGAGACCAACAAGGAAGCCGGTCGGAAGATCGACATGACAAGTCCAAGGTCGTTAAGGCTGGCTGACAGGAGATACACAATGGACCGTTTGAAACTGGCGAAGGAGTTGGCTGCTATTTCACGTGGGATTATTGCGCTTGAGCGTACGGCGAAGGTGAAAACTCTTGCTGAGTTGGCGGAGGTTTTGAGTGAAGCCGGTTGGAAGACCAACGACTTCAAAGTCAGCATGGTCAACGTGATCCGTGAAGCCGAGAGAGCTGATGTCAGGATTATGAAGGCTGTCGAGGCTGAGAAGGTCATTACGAGTATCCTCAAGAAGAAAGGCTTTAAGAAGCCGGAGGTCTTGAAGGCTTTGGCGAATCTTGTCATGCGTATCATGTTGGGCGAGGTGCCGGTTGCTGTTATTTCCGGTATGAGGCTTGGTGGGAGTAGGAAACCTTCGGTGATTGAGGACGGTGTCCGTGGAATTGAGAATGAGGCATCAAGAGCTATGCAGCTTTTGGATGCTGGCAAGATCGGTGATGCAATGATTCAAGCCAGGGTGCTTGGTGATATAATCGGGAGGGTTGCTGTTGAGTATGCCGATGGTGAAGCTAGTATGGAATCTAATGAAGAATATTGGCGTCGTGTGGTTGATGAGAAGGGTGGGGAATTGCTTGGTCCGGTCCATACGGCACTGGATAAGCTTATTAAGAAGCGTGTGAGTCGTGGGATGGGCGCTGACGAGATTACGGCAGAGATTCAGCCCGGCAATTTCATCGCGGAGCTAACCGGTGGCTATCAAGATGCAGTTGAGGGCTGGTGAAAGTTTTTTTAGAAAGTGCTTGACATACTTGGAAGTTGTGATATAATAGAGGTGTTAAGTCGGGAGCCGAGTCGTATTATAGTAGCACATCAAAGGAAACGGAGTAATGGACATTCAATACTGGACCGAGAAAGAAGGGAAGTTTGAGCGAGTCGCCGCCGAGAATTGCGGCGGTGCGTCGGGCTTCCGGTCTGGGGTCCAGTAGCGAATCTGAAACCAGATCATAGAAGCAAGGAAGCCCGAAGTAGAAGCCTTCGGGCTTTTTCTTTGGGTTTTTTGAAAATCGGCATGGTTTGATGTATGATAGTGAAGTGGCATGTTCTTTGAAAACTGGAGTGTTGATAGTTGAACGATACGGGCAGTCTGCAAGTTGTTCTTGGCGGCAGGCTGCCCGATACTGCCCCGTTCGTCTAGCGGCTAGGATGCCAGACCCTCAATCTGGCGACAGGGGTTCAATTCTCCTACGGGGTACTTCTTTCATGGCCCGGTCGTCTAATTGGCAGGATTCCTGACTTTCGATCAGGAGGTTGCGGGTTCGAGTCCCGTCCGGGTCACCATTTCTTCGTCGGGTTGTACAATAGGATATTCAGCAAGAGACTAGCACGTCGTTACAGAGAAATAGCTCAACAGGTTGAGCGTCTGGCTCCTAACCAGAAGGTTGCAGGTTCGAGTCCTGCTTTCCCAACCAAAAACGACCTGCGTCTTCCTCTTGCTACCTTTTCAAGTGGGCTGCTGGTGATAACGGGAACACACCTGTTTTGCAAGCAGGAAATCGGGGTTCGATTCCCCGGCGGTCCACCACTTTGTGGGGTCATAGCTCAGTTGGGAGAGCGTCACAATGGCATTGTGAAAGTCCGGGGTTCGAGTCCCCGTGGCTCCACCACGATACTCGTGGGTCCGTGGCTCAATTTGGCAGAGCGTCTGACTCTTATAATCGAATCAGGAGTTGTTTGGCATCAGTAGACCGGAATGGATTGATTAGGGCACGTAGCTTAACTGGACAAGCACTTGATTCTTAATCAAGACTATGGAGGTTCGAGTCCTCTCGTGCTCATCACTTTTAGTTTTTAACCCGGCGTGAGAAATCACATTGGGAGTTCGATTGTCCCTTGTCCACCATTCTTTCCACGGGAGTATACGGGCGCGGCACTTTTTGCGCAAGGGGTGTGGGAGGTTCAAGACATCCACCGTGGGTCTGCCACTTTTGGGGATGTAGCTCAGTTGGGAGAGCGGCTGGTTCGCAATCAGCAGGTCGAGGGTTCGAGTCCCTTCATCTCCACCAATCTTGTGCAAGGCAAATTTCTTGATAATCTGCTCTGATACAGAGGTTTTGTCAAGGAGGCTCGCAAACATGGCGGTTCCGAAGAAGTATGATGATATTGATTTTGTCCCGCCCAAGGCTGCTCAGGAAGCAGCCAAGAAGGTTTTGAAGTGGCGTGATGAGCACGGCGACGAGGTTAAGGCAATGACCAAGACCGGATGGACACGTGCTCGTATGCTGGCGAAGGGTGGAGCGCTTTCGCCGGACATTGTGCGAAGGATGTACAACTTCAAGCGCCACAAGAAGAACAGTAAGATTGCTCCAGAGCACGAGGGGGAGCCGTGGAAGGACAACGGCTATGTGGCTTGGCTCGGTTGGGGTGGAGATGAGGGTGTTGCTTGGGCGGAACGTGTCGTTAAGCGAATGCAAAAACGAGATGAAGCCAATGTTGAAGCAGCTAGAGGACTTTTGGCTTCTGCAAGGCTTTTGTTGAGATAAATGAAGGCGACGTGGCTGAGTGGCTAAAGCAGCGGTCTGCAAAACCGTTTATCGTGGGTTCGAGTCCCATCGTCGTCTCCAATTTTTGGGGAAGTAGCTCAAATGGTAGAGCACATGTTTGAAGAGCATGGTGCAGTCGGATCGTTACCGACCTTCCCCACCACATTCAGAGCGGGATGGTGTAATTTGGCAACACGCTGGTCTCATAAGCCAGAGAGGCTGGAAACCTTTGTCCAGGTTCGAGTCCTGGTCCCGCTACCACTATTAGAGAGTCAACAACCACGGGGACAAGCCCCGTGGCATCCTTGTCGCAACGGCTTATGAAATGGGAAGATGTGTTTTGATTAACGAATTTGTGGAGCGGGGTAGAGCAGTTAGGTAGCTCACTTGGCTCATAACCAAGAGGTCGCAGGTTCAAATCCTGCCCCCGCCACCATTTTTCAAGAGCCGGTCGTGGACAAGACAACAAGCGGGTGTAGCTCAACATGGTAGAGTGGGAGGCTTCCATCCTCCAAGCTGAGGGTTCGAGTCCCTTCACCCGCCCCATTTCTAAAGGTAGTGTGAGATGCCTGATAAACCCAGTAGAGTGATCCTTGGATCGACCAAGGAAGCCAAGGTAGTTCCCGATGAGGTCATTGAGGAGCTTCGTCAAAGGACCAAGGGTGGTGCAGTTTGCGTCATTTGTAATCGTCCTTTCACCGAGGACAATCCAGACTTCGGTGGAGGCGTGTGTCGTCAGTGTTGGGCGAGGAGCCATTAGAGGGAGCATGTGATGCAGAAACCGGAAGGATATGAAGAATATCTTGGACCATTTGGCGAGTGTTTGTTTGACTCGAAGTGTGGTGAGTGTGTGGCATGGGGCTTTGAGATTGTCAAGCGCATGGACGAGGAGCTTTTCAAGAAGCTCAAGCAAGAACATACTTTGGAGTGTCGATACCCGACGTGGTACGTGATCGTGAAGGTGCTTGGGCACAATGAGGCTGTTGAGAAATATGGTCCGGCAAGTCTTGTGATGCGCGGTCCTCGTGGAGGCTTCAAGTGGATTATGTTTGGTGTCAAGAAGTTTTCGAGTAAGTTTGTTGATCCTGACAAGCAAGCGTTAGTAGATGAGATCAACCAACACGGGAGTTAAGGGCTGTCCGGTAGAACTTCACGGTCCCGGCGTCAAACACTCCCTTTTGTGCGGGTGTAGCTCAATGGTAGAGTGCGGCGTTGCCAATGCTGATACGGGGGTTCGACTCCCCTTGCCCGCTCCAATCTCAACAGGTGGTTTTTCCGAAAATCGCTTGTGTCGGATATATGAGTGTAAGTGCTGACGTAGCTCAATTGGCAGAGTTTCGGTCTTGTAAACCGAAGGTTGTGGGTTCGATGCCCACCGTCAGCCCTGCGGGGTACTCAGCGGCTCTGGACTTGGGTCTCCAAAACCCAATGGCAAGGCTCGACACCTTGGTGCCCCGCCACTCTTTCGCACGGAGGGAGCAATGGAGAATGTTGACAAGAAGTCGTTTCGTACACGTAGCGGACCTTCCAAATCCGTGAGGCGCATTGAGTACTTGACGGAAAGCGACGACAAGGGCAGGTGCATGTTTTTCCTGTACTGGATGGCGAACTATCATCCCGGTCATCCAGACGGCGAGTATCGGGTTGCGGAAAGAGGACAAGTGTTTTACGCTGATCCGATGAAATACGGGTTTCCACGTCCAGAGCAAGTTGAAGACTGGAATGACGTTGACCCGCCTGACTGGCGTTGTGCGCTGCCTTCGCTTGATCCCGATGCTGTGCGTTGTCTGGAGTGTAGTCCTGTCGAGTGGTGATCATTCTTTTGTGACACGAGTTCTCCAGTAGTTCAAAGGTAGAACGACCGGCTGTTAACCGGTAGGTTGCAGGTTCAAGTCCTGCCTGGAGAGCCATATTCTGAGGTGAACGATTGTGGTGTCCGCTCGTAACTCAACGGCAAGAGTACTCGCCTTTTAAGCGAGGAGTTACAGGTTCGAGTCCTGTCGGGCGGACCATGTTTTTCCACGAGAGGAGTAGGAAGATGCTCCTTAAATTCGCCTGCAAGGAGGAATCGGGCGTGGTGACGTAGAATGGAGGACAGGAAGATGTTGATTCTGGACCGTTGTTACTTGTTCGTTGACAAGAAGATTGTTCGTCCGAAGTCGTTGAGTGAACTCATTCGATGGCTTGCAGAATCATCGAAGGAACGTATTGTCGAGCAGACGGACGTTGCGAAGAATATTACAGTCAGTACGGTTTTTTTGGTATGTGATCACAACCACAGTGTGCCTGCTGACAAGTCTTTTGATCGACGACCGATTCTGTTTGAGACGATGGTTTTTGGCGGCAAGATGGATGGGTTTCAGCGGCAGTATAGAACATACGGTGAAGCCAAGTGCGGACATTTCGAGACTCTTGATAAAGTTCATAAGACTGAGGGAGTCGTAATCGAAACGGATGATGGGCCATGAAAAGCATTGCATGGTGTCAACTGTTTAGGCAGTATGCCAAACGTATGCCGGGACCGTGCGAGTTTCGGTTTGAGCGTGACGACTTCGATTTCCGCAAGATCAAAATTCCGTTAATGAAGAAACTATGTGACGAGGAAGTGGAGTGTGAAAGTGACAAAGCTTTGTTAGAAACAATGAACAATGAGTTCGGTAAAGGAGGTATGGGGAATGGTGATCGACCTAGCGAACCAGAGTGACTTGGAGTTGTTGGGCATGACATTCGATCAGATGAAACTTTGTGTCGGTCTCACTTCTGGTTGCTATGACTTGCTCCATTTTGGTCACATGCACTACTTGAAGCGGTGCAAACGTCTTTGCGACGTTCTGATTGTTGGTGTTGACTCCGATGAGCGTGTCAAGCTCTTAAAGGGCGACGAGCGCCCGATCATTTCTGTTGTCCACAGGATTGAGATGGTTCATGCACTGCGGTATGTGGACATTGTTTTCGAGTTGGACAAGTTGGACGATCTTGAGATACTCTCAGATCGGCTTGGAGTGAACAAGATTTTTCGCAACGATGACTTTGCTGGACACGAGGGCGAGGTTGTCGGTGCTGGTGGCGGGGCTGAGGTTGTGATCGTAGAGGACGTGAAGTTACCGGGATCGACGACGGCCATCATTGAGGAGGTTGTGTCGAGGTCAACAGCGCCAATAGTGAAGGGGAAACGCAGAAAGTGAACTGTAAAGGTTTCCTTAATGGTTCGCACACACGGAGAGAACCCGGTTAGACCGGATTATCGCAGACGGAGCGGACAATCCCGTTGCTCTCTCTTTTCGTTGGCTTGGTGTGTGCGAAGGGAAGTTGGGTCTTGTTCAAAGACCCCATTAGCGGTGACGGGACGGAAATAGCCGTCGCTTCCTGAGTGTCTGTCCGTAACTCAATGGCAAGAGTACTCGCCTTTTAAGCGAGGAGTTACAGGTTCGAGTCCTGTCGGGCGGACCATGCTTTCCTTGGAGCTGCAATAATGGAATCAGAGAAAGACTTGAGCATGGATGAAGGGTTTGAGGTTGAGATTGCTGACCAAGAGCGTGTGCAGGGGCTTCGGTCTTGGGTTGACCGGATCATGAAGCGTATGGGCTACTTCGGTGCGTTTATCACGGACGAAACCATTGTATGCGATTTTATTTTTGATGATGAGGAGTTGGAGAAGATTGCGGCGGACCTTGGCATTGAGATTGAGGAAGGGGACTTGCTTGTGGACGCTGCTCAAAGGCTTCGTGACAAGGAGTCGGAGTGATGGATAAGGTGAGACTTAAGCGAGCATGGTCATGGTGGTGTCCTGAATGCGGCGAGAAGAACTTTGTTGATCCTGTTCCTGTTGAATTAACGCAGGAAGAGCAGAAGGAGGTTAATGCTCAAGCTGGCATTCTTCCGTGGCAAAGCGAATGGATGGGAGCCGAGATGATTGCCATACCAGAGCGTGTGCAGTGCGAGAAGTGTAGGCGCATTTTCAAGGCTGAAGACCCGAATGACGATGTGAATGATTCGATTGATTTGCTTCCCCCATTTTCGTCGTGTGAGGACTGATGGGCGGCTGGCGCAATCCGGCAGCGCACCTGGTTTACGTTCAGGATGTTCCCGGTTCGAGTCCGGGGTCGCCTACCATTCTTGAAGGAGAAGTGTATGAGATTCATCGTTGCGGTTTTCGATTGTGGTTGTGATCACGAGGCTGGTCCCCACAGACCTCTTGTCGTCAGGGTGACAGAGTACGAGGACTTGCTGCTTCGGCTTTTCGGTATAGCATGTCCAGAGCATCAGTGCCAGCCGAAGGGAGTCAATCAGTTGCTTGTTTTTGACGCAGACAAGGAGCCCGAGATTGTAGTGGGTTTTTCGTTGGTCGGGACGGACAAGGGGTTCATTGACATGTGGGCGGCGAACGCAGCCAGTTGGATCAAGGACTGTGAAAGGTATTTGAACAAGAAGCCGGGCGACCTGTACTACAGCTTGGCGCGGGCCAGTCGCATTTGGCGCGAATCGGGTATGGCGGCTTACAGGAGCGGGCTTAAGATTCTGGAAGAAGCCGGATGGTTTGTGAATTGTAAGTCGTAGAGAACTTTTGGTGCGGATATGGCGCTGTGCGTCCCTTTCGGGCGTAGTAGTCGACGAGCTGCGCACACCAACTAAACCTCTGAAAGGCATAACACAGTATGTATTTGCTATTGGGCTATCTTATTGGTTTTGTCATTTTAGGAATACTTTGGTTAGCTGTTTGGTGGTGGGACGGACTCGCAAAACCTAAAACTTTTTCTCGATTTGTGGAGAAAGAAAAAATGGAACAAAATGTAGTGGTGATTAAATTTCCCACTATCCGGAAGCGGCTATTGGCAGCATGTCAGCGATTGGGACTGACATGGACGGTGCGCGAAGAAAACCGCAGTTACGTTTGTCGTGATTGTTACACAGGCACTGCCGTCGTGGTGGTGGAGTTGGGAACACATAGGCGGCGCATAGTCAGCACGTGTGAACCGGGGGACGGGCGCTATTGGGATGTAGACCGGGACACCGCAATGCCCGCGCGATGGACCCCGGACGACAAGACCTCCGTCGAGGACCTGGTTTCTTTTTGTAAAGTGCTTCATCTGATACATTCGGGCGCAAAACTGTATTTTGCCGCTTCTGATACTCGTGGGCCGGAAGTACAAGTCGCTTTTGAGGCATGGATTAAGGATCAAGATTAGGAGATGCAAGATGCCGATTAAGATTAAACCACTAACACTCAAAGAACGTTTGTCCGAATTAGAACCAGATTGGACAGTTATTGGGGGTTTGTACAGTGCGCAAGAAGATATTGGATATGCGCTGCAAACACAGAATGGCAGAATTGTGGCACAGACGTGTGTATCCTATGAAAAGGCTATCCCTTATGTATGGTTTCCCGAATGCGGGGCATCTGCTGAAATACTGTTACGAGTTGCCAAGGTATTTGAGGGGACATGTGAAACTCTTATGTTCGATGCAGCCGATCCGCGTTGGTCAAAGGTCAAAACTGCTCTCGATACATGGCTCAAAACTCAGGACAACCAGTGATGGTGGTAATTGACAGTTAACATGGGCGAGTGGTTCAGTGGCTAGAACGCATCTTTCACACGGATGAGATCGTGGGTTCGAGTCCCACCTTGCCCACCATTTTCATGCAGGAGGAATGGGAGAATGAGAAACTGTATTGCGCTTTTCGGGACGTGTGGCGGATTCAAATGGCGCGAGCCGCTTCTTCAGTGCTTCCGAGAAGAGGACTTGATTGAAGATGTGGAGTTTTTTGATCCTGTTGTCGAGGACTGGACGCCGGTGTGTGCCGAGATTGAAGCCGATCATCTTGCAAATGATTCGGTTCTATGTTTCGCCGTAACAGGTGAGGCTTACGGAACGGCGAGTCTTGCTGAGGCTGCGTTGGCGGTCAATCAGGCATTGCGACCGGACGAGAATAGGTTTGTGGTGGTCTATGTCGAGCAAAAGCTTGATCGGGTGCTCATGGGGCAAGAGGACAGGGCAAAGGACTCCCTTCGAGCTCGCAGGTTACTTCGAGAGCACCTTCGGAACCTGAACTTGGCGAATGTGTTTGTGCTTGGCAGCATGGAGAGAATGGCAAGTGTGGCGCTTTGTTGTTTTTTGTCAACCAAATATCTGGAGCAAGCACGGTCTTGGCAAGCTGCGGACTGATTGTTGACAGGCGAGTAGCCTAGCGGCAAAGGCACATCCTTGACGGGGATGGGATCGTGGGTTCGAGTCCCACCTCGCCTACCATTTTGTGGTTTGTTATCTGCAAGCCATTACGAGATGTGAGCGGGAAAGCCCACGGCTTTAGTCGTGGGATGAAAGCGAACAAGAAACATCAGATTTCTTATGAATACCTCTTGCAAGTCATAAGTATCGAATATATAATGGTGGTATGAAGGCAATCAAAGTCCAAATCTACCCCAACAAGCGACAACAGGAAGTCATAGCCAAGACGGTTGGCTGTTGTCGTTTTGTCTATAATTGGGCTTTGGAGCGTAAGATTGCTTTCTATCAGTCTACCAAGAAGACGCTGGGCAAATGGACACAGATGAGTGAATTGACCAAGCTCAAGGCGGATTCAGCTACTGAATGGTTGAACGAAGTTCCATCTCAGTGTCTGCAACAGGCAATCGCTGACCTTGACTCTGCGTTCTCTCATTTCTTCCGCAAGAACAACGCTTTCCCTCGATTTAAGAGCAAGCGAAGCGCAAAGCAGAGTTTCCGTGTCCCGCAAGGGTTCAGGGTCAATCGAGATACCCACTATCTTCAGTTGCCTAAGATGGGGTGGATTCGATTCATTGACGAGTTCCGTGTGCCGGAGGATGCTAATTTTCGGTTTGTGTCTGTATTAGTAGAGGGAGGCAAGTACTTTGCTTCTATCTGCTATAAAACCACAGAGACTCAAGTGGCACAAAAACCGATTGAGTCAGACAAAACGGTGGGTATAGACTTGGGTTTGACTACACTGGCTACACTGTCGGATGGGACGAAGATAGACAATCCCAGACATCTTCGACGGCATGAAGATACCATTAATAAAGAACAACAAGCTCTTAGTCAAAAGAAGGAAGGAACTAAGGCGTATGAGAGGCAAAAGCGAAGGCTAAACAAAGTACATCGCAAGGTAGCAAACACAAGACGTGATTTCCTCCATAAACTGACAACGAGTCTGGTTAAGAACCAAGACTGGACAAGTTTTTGTGTGGAGGATTTGGCAGTACAGAACATGCAGCAAAATCATTGTTTGGCACGCAGTATCGGAGATGCTGGCTGGCGTATGTTCAGGTCTATGATGGAGTACAAGTCTATTGAACGAGGTAAGAACTTGATAGTAATTGGCAGGTTTGATGCTTCATCTAAGACTTGTACCTGTGGACACATCAATCAAAATCTCAGTCTCTCCGACAGGCAATGGACTTGCTCCGTTTGCGGAGCAACGCATGACAGGGATGTTCTGGCTGCCAACAACGTCAAAACTTTCGGATTGAGAAAGGCTGGGCAAAGCCTTTTGGTTGCTTCCGGGCAATCATAGAACCCCATGCCTTTAGGCGTGGGAGTATGTCAGAGGAACAAATCTTGTAGATTGTCAGCTTTATAAGGAGACAAATGATGGCGGGGACCGTGTTGCACTATTTGTCACCGGAAGAAGAAAGTGCGCTGAAGCGTTCGATTCCCTGGGCTAGACTTGACCGACATGTGCGGGATTTGGTGCGTAAAGCCAACACTATTGCCGGTCTTGCGACGGTGCAGTCTTGTGCGGGACATATAAGACCAAACGGTGAAGGTTTTAATGTCAGCGACGCATCGCTGACATTTCGTTGCGATCAGGATATTGCACACCGTGTGTTGTTCTCTGACGCAGCATTGTGCGGTATCTCGGATGTCTCAGTGCGGTATTTCGATAGTGGGACTTTTTGGTTGACCGTCACAGTAGACCCAGCCGATTTGGGCAAACTTGATGATCTGGTGAATCTTTTGAGGACACAGAAGAAAACTACTTCCCTATAGAACCTCACAACAAATTTTGCACGTTTTCAAGATTCGTCCTGATAATAGATTTAGATACGCGATTTTGGAAGTGATGGAAATGCTTGATTCACCGGAAAAGAACTAGCGCGAAGGAGACTGAGCGATGCCGATGTCCAAATACACAGTCGGTTACTTGAGGTGGAGAAAGGTGAGATGAAGAAACAGGATAACCCCGATAGCAGGAATGAGGGTGGGCGCTTTCAGGTGCGAGTATATTTTCGCACTAATCGAGAACACATTTTCCCAACGCACGAAATCCACAAAGCGAAAATCATTTTATGTGTTCCTCACGAGGAAAAGGAACTGAAATGAAACTGACGACCCTGACAGCAGAAGAGAAGAGGCGGATCGCTCGCATCTACCGCTGGCTCTATGGCGGCAGGACGGCCATGTGCCGAAGCGTTTTAGTAGACATTCAGCCAATGCGTTGTCCTAGACGCCTCAAAGCCAAGGAGACGTTCCTTTGGCCATTCCCGCTGGTCCCGAAGGGTAAGCTAACGAACTACTTCGACCCGGTGCCGAATTGGTATCAAGACCCAATTGCGCTCATGGCTCTTGTGGGCAAAAAGATGGAGGTTCAATGCCGCATAAGTTTTTGCCATTACCTGAGCGGATATACAGACTGGGAATGCGTCATTGGGAATGATGACGAAACAATTACGCATTACTGGGGTACCACGCCCGGCAAGGCCATTGTGAGCGCGGTGCTGAAGTTGATGGAGAACGGGAGGTGAATGATGGGCAAGCAAATTAAATGGCAGAAGCATTCCTGGCGGGATGGGAGCTGGACGATCAAGATCACCCGCTGCGACATGGAGGACGGCGAGACATTTGAGGCGCTGAACGGATTTGTGATGGAGCGAGATCGGGACAACGGCGGCGCGACACAAGGGGGCATTAAGATCAGCGGTCCTTGCATCGCCCTGCATCTGCGGGTTGGCGACGGCACCAATGACGTGCCCACCGAGCACATGACCGTGATCGAGCAAGTTTTCAATGCCTACAACGACAGTCACGAGCCGCAGAGGTTGAAAGACGTGGAGCCGGGGGCGGTCGTGCGGGTAATAGGGCGGCGCTCACTGTACGCCGTGATGAACACTGGTCTGGATGACAGCATATATGTGCGCGAACTGGGCGCTGGCAGGGGGTGCCGCGTGCGGTTGTATCGCGGAACAGAGGTAATCGAACTGATAGACCCCACCACGTGGGTACGCTCCATTGCGCGCCGGGAGCTGAGGGGTGTTGCGCCAGGTTGTGTTGTGGCCATTGGTGATACCCCCCTAGCGGTCACGGACGAGCGCACCCGACCGGGTGGACGTGTCTTGTGCGTGCGGACCAGCGATGGGAGAACAGAGGAATGGTGCCAAGGTGTGGGCGTTTATGTTCTGAGTCCGAGAGAGGCTGAGTGATGCCGGTGGCGAGATACAGGCCCGGCGCGGTGCTGGACATTGAACACTATCTGGAAGGGAGGCTGACATGAGACACAAACCTGGGAGTCTGGTTTGGTGGGAGACGAAGAAGCACGTATTTTGGTGGTCCAAACCAGGACGGTGGCTGCGAGGTCGTGTGACTACCGTCGGCTTGTGGTTTTTGAGGCGCGCGCGGCAATGTCTGTCCTGGTCGTATCAGAGATGCTGGGTGTGCGGGAAGGAGCCTGGCATGAGCGGTGTCGCAGGAAAACGCCTCTGGTGCGATGAATGCTATGCGCGCTATGAGGAGCACCGTACGCCGCCGCTTGTCTGCGACTGGAAGGGATTGGGGCGTCTACCGAGGAAACGGCCATGAGACAAAAACCCCCCAAATTGAAACCCACCGCCCGCTGGGGCTTGTTTGACCCAGATGGACACCTAATCCGGGTGCGCCGCACGCGCAAGGCGGCAATCGCCACTCTTGTGTTAAGCACCAATATGCCGTGGTGGTGGTATGACCGGGGGTGCCGTTGCCGAAAGGTGCGGGTGATTCCGAAGGAGAAGCCATGAGAAAAGAACCTACACAAATCACCGCCGATACAGTGACCCGTTGGTGCATCGAGGGCAAATGGGACACAGAGTCTATGGATAGACTTTCCATAACTCAAGCTAGAAAGGAGCACAAATGTTTTTTACCGACCACCTTGATTTGTTGGGCAAACGTGTGGTGGACCGTGTAACTGGATTCAGGGGCGTAGTGACCTGTATCTCGTACGACCTGTACGGGTGCATCCAGGCCATCGTAAAGCCGCTCGTGGGCAAGGATAACACCTTGCAAGAGGTCCAGTGGTTTGACGTGTCCTGGCTCGAGGAGTTGAACAGCACGCCTGTGATGCCAATGCCGGACTTCAACCGCAGCTACATCGCCCAGGGCAACAAGGGGCCTGCCGAAAAGCCGTGTGGAGATTGAACCCATGAGAATCTGTCCACGATGTAGATGCGTTAATACCGAACACTGGGGCGAGATTGTCCGGTGTTGTGAATGTGGCTGTGTCTGGAGAATCAACGAGCGGCGGTTGCCTGAATTGGCACAAGGCCGCGCCAAAGGGGTACCCACCCTGGCGCAGCACAACCGTCGATGCCCAGTACGCGACACGTGGCACGTGCGACGGCTACACGGCAGCGCGGGTTCGATTCCCGCCCGCCGCTCCAATCAAACCCTTGAAGAAAGAAGCCTGAAATGCCTGAATACCGTTGTCCCAAATGCGCCAAGCCGCTTGGCACGTCGCTTTCGTGCGCCGACTGCGGCATTGTAATCCTGAGCCACGAGGACTACGAGACGGTCATGGAGTTGGTTGACGAATACGTAGCCGAAACATGCTCAGATGGCGTCCTGCTCGACAGCGCAGATGTATCGGGGCGCGCGGACGCCATGAGGTTTCTGGCGCGCCACGGGAAGATCAACATTACTACGGACGCGGGCCGCCGGGTGATCGGGCGTTGGGTACCAGGAGATTTGAACAGCTAAGCGAAAACTTGGAAGAACTTGGAAATAGACCTTGACAACCTAATCACGTAGGAGATATTAGTTTATGGGCAACGAGTGGTCCGTTTGTGTGTGGCGTGGTTTATTTGTGTTACTTCTAGCCTGGGGAGCCGATTTTTGGCTTGTTCAGATGAAGCCGCATAAACCAATTAAGGCATACATCTTCTCCAGTTACTGCATTTCGGTTATTTATGTCTTTTTTGGTGTAATGGTGGCTCTTATGAAGGCGTATGCGACAACAACAACCGGAGGTCGAATCTTTTGGTATGCTTTGTCGTTGTCGCTCTTCTTGTTTTCGCTTTCGCGTTGGTTGTGCGCTGGCAGGGCTTGCGTGATACAAAATGCGTTCCGGCAGTTGTTAACTGAGCGGTGTGGTTGGCATTTTGAGGAAGGGATTGAAGTTCGTATTGAAATCGAGTATAATTATCATCGTATTTGTGAAGCTTGGTTGCTTGTGTACGATGGTAAGGTTGAAAGACATCCGACTGCGGAAGAGATCGGAGAGTGCTTGGCGGGCGTGTTGGGTTATCCCGTCGAGATGGTTCATTATAAGTGAGTGGTCTCGTAGTTCAATTGAGTAGAGCACCTGGCTGATATCCAGGAGATTGTGGGTTCGAGTCCCACCGAGACCACCATACATATTTGTGCCCCTGTAGTGTAAATGGATAACACGAGACGCTACGAACGTCTTATTTTGGGTTCAAGTCCTGACAGGGGCACCATTTCAAGCCTTCTTGGCTCAATTGGCAGAGCGCGGCTTTCGTAAAGCTGAGATTATGGGTTCAAGTCCCATAGGAGGCTCCACAACACTCATAATATGGAGAACGTATGATGGCGATGAAGCAAGATGATGCTGACAGGTTGGTTGAGATTGCAAACGGGGTGAAGGGTCGCATTGTTGATCTCAGGATGAAGCTGACCGAGTTCGAGCGGGAGAATCAGACGTTGCGTAAGATGGTCAATACCATGCGCGATGCCATGCGGGGTATCATTTGTCAATTGGATGATGTTCTTGCTGCGGACGAGGTTGATAAGTTTGCCCCAGTTCATACTGGAGTGTCTGAGACGATGGCAAAGGCGACTGTGTCTGGTTCGTCCACTACAGCGGAGTTTATCGTTGCGGTTCTTCAGAGAGTGTCTTATCCAATTGAAGGATTAGATGACCTTATAGAAGAAATGAAGAAACTTGGATGGAAGTCCAAATCGGTCGACATCAAGCATGTGGTTTGTAAGCCGATGTCTATTCTTCGTAAGTCTAAGGTGCTTCTGGACCTTGGTGCGGGCTGTTACTGGCTTGCATCACGTGATATTCCGAGGGGTTGGGATGCGTAGTGCCGTCGTAGCTCAGTGGTAGAGCACGTCCTTGGTAAGGACGGGGTCGTGGGTTCGAGTCCCACCGATGGCTCCATTCAAATGGAGGAATACACAATGAAAGTCCATTGGCTGCTGGAACGAGACATGTTTGATGAGTCCTATCGGTCTTGTTTTGACGTGCCGAACAACAAGCGAATGAAGCATGAGATCGAGCGACAGGGCATGGACTGGAAGGAAGTCGTCTACGAGCCTTTGAGCTACGATGAGATCGGCTTTGAGGGCGCTTTCGATCCTGTAGACGACTGTGTGATCGGTTGGGGCTCCTTGAGCATGATGATGAAGGTGAGGCAGCAGCGTCGTTGGTCGGTGTGGTGCGATCCTGACAGCTTCAAATGCAGCACGTACTACGCCTACCTTGGTCATCTTTTGCTCAACACTCCTTACATCATGGTTCCCGTGAGCGGTCTGCGCTGGATGAAGTCGTGGATTTTTGAGACCTTGGGCGAGGACGGTTGTGTGTTCATTCGACCGGATACCGGCATGAAGAGTTTCACCGGTCAGATTGTCACGGAGGAGAACTGGGATCGTGATATGGAGCTTGTTACTTGGTATGACAAGAGTCCAGAGCAGCTCGTTCTCGTGTCGGCTCCGAGGGTGATCTCCGAGGAGTGGCGAGTGGTTGTCAGTTTGGAGCGTGGACCGATCACCGGAAGCCGGTATAAGAAGGATGGAGAGCTTGACGTGTCTGTTGAGTGGCGTATCCCCGAGGTGATCGGGATTGCTTTGGAAGTAGCCACGGTCTGTAAGCAGTTCATGCAAGACCCGATGTTTGTCGTGGACGTTGCCGCGACACAGGCTCGTTTCAACTTGACAAGTCGAAAGTTTCACCTTCTGGAGATCAATTCGTTCAGTTGTTCGGGCTTGTACGCTTGCGAGATGGAGCCTATTATAGCTGAGGCAGCCAGACTTGCGAAGCAGGAGTTCGAGACTTACCACGGAGCATGATATGAAGAAAAAGGCTGTTGGAGTGTCGATTCTCACCAATGCTGATCGTCGTGAAGCATTAGAAAGATGTTTGAAGTCACTTCTTGAGAACTGTTACTACCGACCTCTCATCATTGGCATCTTTGACAACGGCTCTACGGACGATACGGGGCAGTGGTTGTCTTCTAAAAGTATGCCAGATGCTTATGGAGTTGATTATCGTTTTAAGAGGTCTGAGGATGATCTTGGAGTTGGAAGGGGCACGAACAATGCTATTTATCTCGTGAATGACTGTAAGTACGCTTTGCATCTTGAATCAGATTGGGAACACTTGACCGAGGAAGAATCCGGCGTTGGCAAGATGTGGCTTGCTGAAGCAGTCGAGTGGATGGAAAGGTCCGATTGTGACTACCTTTATCTTCGACGCTTTGTGAATGGAGATGAAGCGGTAACACATTGGTGGTCTCAGTGGTTCAACGTTGTGAGTACTTCCACGGGTCCGTATGACAGGTTGCGGGACTTTTGGTGGTCAAACAATCCGCATTTGAGGAACAATGTGGTTCTTCAGCATTCAGGTGTGCTGCCATTGCCTGCGGTCGATAACGACCGCAAGGGCGAGGCAGCATGGTGCATGTCTGAGTTTCGTGCAAAACACCCGAGCAACCCTTGGTTTTACCGGTACGGAATGTTCGTGCATGAGAGACAGAAGTTTGGTGATCTTTCTGGTTTGACGGGCTGTAGCACTGTTCAGACCTACGGCTACAGTGGTTGCAAATACGGTTGGTTTGTCGATGGTGAGGCGAATAAGTGGTGCAAGACTTGTGACCATAATAAGAGTTCGGATGACCTTCTTGAGCATGAGCTTCGCGTCAACGGGGAGATTCCGACGTGTCCGGTGGAACCTCCGAATGTCGAGGAGAAACCGGTGATGCCGCAGATTGGGACTCAGAACGGTTTGAAGATTAAGGTTGTGATCCAGAACTACAACAAGCCTTCCGCTACGGACGGACTGGCGAGTGCCTTGTCGGAGGAGTTTGATGTTGAGGTGCTTGACAGTGGTTCGGACTGGGACAAAATTCCTAAGTCGACCACCATTGCTTGTCCGAATATCTACAGTCACGGCGGCGTAAGGAAGTGCTGCGATATGCTGCTTCAGGGCGGTTATGACGTATTGTGGCGTGTTGAGTGCGATGTGAGGATTGATTCTTCTCCGAAAGAATATCGGGAGTCTATAGAACGTTGTTATCCGTTTGGGATATGGACTCCTTCAATAAGTGGTGTTTGTTTCCCGTCTCACAATGCTGAAAACTACAAGGATGGACAAGCAAGGGTCGTTAAGTATATCGACGCACAGGCTATGGCGTTTTCTAGGCAATTGGTTGAGCGGGCAGAGAAAGTGCCGGAGTGTTTTGGTAAGTCTTTGGCTTGGGGAATTGCCTTTTGGGCTAGTCACATGGCTAATTTGTTGGGGCATTTGATTGTTGTTGATGGTGCAGTTCGGGCATATCATCCTTCCGAGTGTAGTTATGACCAAAACAAGGCGGCTGCCGGAATGGCGAATGTGTTCAATCAAATGTTTGGTCCGTCGTGGCGTGAAGACGTTGTAGAGTTTTCGCAACATTTTGATGATTTGGTGATTGTCACACTTGACAGTGTCAGGGCAAAGCTTAGAGGGCAGTGGCAGCTTTCGGGTGAGCCTCCGACTGCTACGGTGCTCATTGTGGACAACGGTTGGGGCATACCAGAGTTTGAGAGGATCATGCTTGACTTTCCACGCCTTCGCAAGATCATTTTGAAGACTGGCGATGGTTTTGACTTTGTTTGCACTGGAAACGCTGTCATAAACCAGTTCTCTGAGGAGCGCTTGGAATACTGGTTGGACAAAGTTGACTTCGCCATGTTCACGAGGGTATTGCCTCACAACAAATCGGCTCTGATGAAGGTTTTGTCGGGGTCCGGGCTTCCTGTTGTGTTGAACAGTCGTTTTTTCGGTGAAGTTGGAAAGCATGATCGTTTGATTTGTTACCATAATGACCGTGAAGCAATTGGCAAGGTCGAGTTGGCAATGGGCAATGTTGAGCCTTTGGTTGTTGTGGAGCCACGTGGTGAGGGTGACAAGCAGTTGGTCTTGTTTGTGTGCGGCGAGGATACTTATTCAGATGATGTGGAGTTTCTGAAAGAAGGTTGTAATGTTGATGTTTCGGTGGTGTGGTGTTCAGATACTCCGATGGTTTTGAGTCGGTTTTGGCACATGGATGTGTCGTTTGTGGAGCCAGATGGTGACTTTGCGTCGGTGGTCAGGTCTGGAAGAACTATCGCTGTTGTGTCTTCTCACAGCGAGCTTGAGTTGGGTGTTGCGGAGAAGCTTTTGCGACTTGGCGTGCCGGTTGTGTTGAAGAAACAATATGGTTGCAGGCTTGTGTCGCACGATGTCGATGGCTTCTTATATGGGCATATCAGTTGGGCAATTGGTTGGACAAAGCAATTACTCAGCAATAAGATGCTCTATGATAGGGTATCTGTCGCTGCGATGCAAAAACATACTGGAGTTGGTCATGTTGGGACGAGCGACTGATGCTGACGATTCGTTTTGCTTGTTTTGAAGGATATTTTTGGCGACTAGACAAGTTTTTTGGAAAATTGGAGTAGTTGGATGTATGTTGTGGAGTGCGCTTGTCGTTCAATTGGAGAGGACATCGGCCTCCGAAGCCGAAGATTTGGGTTCGAGTCCCGACTGGCGCACCACTTTATGAGGTGTGCCGCAGAAAACCACGGGGCTCGTTCCCGTGGAGCATTCACAGAGGACCGATCAGCTAGGCGAAAACTTGGATTTGAGTCCGGTGATCGGTCTTTTCAAATGTGGTTGACGGAATGGTGAGGAGATTAAACGTGTACTAGCCTCGATGCCGTTCTCCGTGCTGATCTTGCTTCTCAAGGTTTGGTTTGTTTTTCTTGCCTTTGGATTGGAGATCGGCAACATGGAGAAGCCGTCATATATTTAGATGCTCCCAATGTGGTTTTGAGTGCCATAGTGACGTAAATGCGGCGATAAACATCAGGAACCGCTATATTGTCCTTCGGGACAACGGGCTGCCGAGTCAATCAGCCCTGAAGCCTTCTTAATTGAAAGGCAAGCCACGGGGCTCGTCCCCGTGGTAATTGACGATCCGTGGTAATTGACAAGCCGCGTCAGTTGGGAGTTTAAGTCTCCCTCCGGCTACTTCTTTTCTTGGAGGAGTGGAACATGGCAGATGGTGTTGAGAGGTATGAGCATCATGGGACTGAGGTGTCGGTGATCTCAGAGGTGAAAGGCAAGCACAGGGACCATTGCCTTTGTTGGCGGTGCGGCAAGTTCAAGCCGGAAGACCGGGAAAACAATTGTATGATTGCTAATGCACTTTATGCACTGTGTAAGGCATTTAGTTTGGTTACACCAGTGTATGAGTGTAAGTATTTTGTCGACGCCGATGAATGATAATACAGTTTGCGGGCGTAACTCAATGGTAGAGTGTGGGCTTCCCAAGCCTATTATGCGGGTTCGATTCCCGTCGCCCGCTTCGCTTGCTTGAAGGAGCGCTTATGCCAACTTTGCGACATGTGCGAGCCAACGAATGTAGAATATGTTTGATGACCGAGATCGGCTCAATAGCAGAGCTTGATGCGGACTTTACCGGTTTCTACACGAAAGAGGTCCATGAGCGGGGAGGTCCGCGCCTCGAAGGCTACAGGGTATACTTTTTCAATCGTCTCAAGGCGAGGAAAACCGGGATCGGTGAAGGGAAGTTTCTCATGGTTGAGTTGTGCAAGATTCTGGACGAGAACGGTTGGGCTGTAGTTAATACTCCGAATCCGTACGGTCCTCTTGATGAGGAGGCTCTTAATGCCTTCTATAAACGGTTCGGTTTCAAGAATGTGATTGATGGTTTGATGGTTCGCTTGCCGAAGGGAGCTAGTGACGCCGATTGAGTTCAGAAAGTCTGGCGTTATTGTGTCAGCGAGATTCACGATGCTCGTCGTAAAGAAGTCCACGGCTTTAGTCGTGGGTTTCTGATAAACGAGCTACTTGACGAGGATTGACTGGAGGTGGGTGATGGCTGAAAGAGGTAAGTTCATTGTCCTTGACGGGATCGACGGTTGCGGGAAGAGCACGGTAACTGACTATGTTGTGAAATGGTTGCATGAGCATCGTGGCTTTGTTGTGCGGACCAGAGACCCCGGAGGCACGATTATCGGCGAGCAGATCAGGAAGATTTTGCTCAGTAAGGAAAACCAAGGTATGTGTGCCAATACGGAGTTGCTTTTGTATATTGCATCTCGGGCGCAGCTTGTGGTCGAGGAGATCATGCCGCCGCTGGAGCTTGGGAGCGATGTTGTGTGCGACCGATTTGTGACTTCGACTTATGCTTATCAGGGTGCTCTCGGTCATGATGTCGAGATTATGCGCTTGTGTCATCGGCTTTTTTGTAAAAACGTGATGCCGGACTTGTTGTTGCTTCTCGATGCTGATCCTGAGATTGCTTATTATCGGATGAAAGCGACCGGAAAGGTACCTGATCGGCTTGAGTCGAGAGAGATGGATTACTGGCATGATGTTCGGAATAACTTTCTTCGATTTTCAAGTCAGTTTTTCGGCGATGTGTTGCATGTGGTTGACGCCAATGAGAATCTTGAAGTTGTCAATGCTTTGGTTGATAAGGTGCTTGCAGCATCGTTTAGGAGTGAAGCATGATAGAAGGACTGCTCATAGAGAAGATGGAGGAAGTCAAGGATAACACAAGGGCTATTTTCGAGAATGATGGTAAGATTATGCCAGTGCTTATTTTTATTGGTGTGCAAGCAGCCGAGGTTTTTGTTGTGCCTGGCTTCTCGAATGTCCAACAGCGAAACGCCTTGAGCGGGCTCATGACACGTCTGACTATGCGCACAGACTGTATGGCTTTGGTTTTCGTGTATGAGGCTTCCAGTATTGAGGCGGACGACGACAAGATCAAAGAAGTAGTGTCCGGGCAGACGCCGCAGGGGGCCGGGAAGGATGTCGTTATTATTGATTTTGGGACACCTGACTTTGATGAGGCTATTTTTAGTGCCGAGATCAGCGAAGATGGCGAGAAAAAGACCATAGGGGAGTGGGTCAAGTTGCCGGATGATGCGGTTGTTGGCAGACTGGTCCACGTTTTTCAGAAATCCAAGGAAGTTCAAAACTCGCAGGAAAAGATCAAGGACAAGCTCGGAATGGGCGATTAGTTGGTCAATTTTCCGAAAATCGACCTTGGATGATATATGCCTGTGAGTGTGCCAATTCTTGTTTTTTCGACCGAGGAGAATGAAGAATGAGCCAAACGTGGGAGTGGGCCACCGGAAGTGTGCCCGGTGTCGATCATGTTGTTTGTGGGAAGCCGAATCAGGATGCTTGCCGGATTGGGTTTTTCAGGGATGGAGAGAATGAGTTTCTGTGCGGTGTTGTTTGCGACGGGTGCAGCGAGTCTCCCGGTAGTGGTGTCGGCGCTGCGATTGTCAGCCAAGCAATCGTCAACAACCTTTTGACCATGCGTTGTCAAAGTGATTGGACCCTGGCAGAGCCATTGTCGATATTTTTCAAATTCTTCCAGATTCGATTGGAGAATGTTGTCAGGTCGGCTTTGAGTGTTATGGGATACATGGACGATGATCTTGAATATGGCGTCTATGCCCACTTCCTTTGCACTGTGATCGGCTTTTGGCTTGACAAGGATGATGTGGTCATTTTTGGCTGCGGTGACGGAGTTTGGGGCGTCAACGGCGACGTTCGTGTGCTTGGTCCCCACCCCGGCAATCAGCCGCCGTTCTTCGTCTACAACAGTTTGCTTCACAGCAGCATAGAGCCGAAGCAAGCAAGGGTGCATCTTATTCGGAATTTCTCTGCGAATCTCGTCGAAACGTTGGTGATTGGAAGCGATGGCGTGGGTGATCTGCTGGAAATCGGTGATAGGGCTTTTCCGGGCTCCGATGAGCCTGTTGGTCCAGTTGATGATCTTTGGCGTGATGACCGGTTCTACGCAAACAAGGATGGGCTGCGAAGGCACTTTTTCAAGGCTGCTCGAACGGTTACGAAGCTCGACAGGGAAACAGGGCGTGTGAGAAGGTACAACGGATTACTGCCGGACGATACGACGGCGATTGTCGTTCGGCGCATTAAGGGTGAGGAGGGTGACGACAATGCCAAAGGTCTATGTGGGCAAGAACAAGAAGCAGGTTGACCTTACTAACCCGTCACTTCTCATCGGAAGCGGCGGAGAAGCCGACGTGTGGAAACTGACTCAACGGACAGTTGCGAAACTGTTTAAGGGACCGGATCATGCCGATTTCAAGGCGTACCCGGCTGGTGACCCAATAGGTCAGTCGTTTAAGGCTGCTGCCAAAGAGCGAATTAGTGAACACCAGCAGAAGCTTCCGGCTTTCCCGTTTGGCTTGCCGTCCTGTGTCGTTTGTCCGTCCGAATTGGTTTATGATCGGTCTGGCAAAATCATTGGCTATACAATGCCGTTTGTGTCCGGTGCTGAGGTGCTTTACCGCTTGGCGACACCTAATGCCCGACAAATGATGTCTGGTGGCGGGAACGACATTGTTCGTATCTTTATTGCGCTTCATGAAGCCGTGCGAGGTTTGCATGGCAAGAGTGTCGTAATAGGTGACTTCAATGATTTGAATGTTCTTGTGAAAGATGTCAAGCCATTCCTGATCGACGCTGACAGCTATCAGTATGGTAGCTGGAAGTGCCGGGTTTTCACCGAGAAGTTCATTGACCCGTTGCTGTGCGATCCAAGTCAGGATCGACCGGTGCTGGACAAGCCGTATGTTGCGAGCGCCGACTGGTACGCTTACGCAGTCATGCTCATGCGGTGTAGTCTTTACTGTGGTCCGTACGATGGCATTCACAAGCCGAAGGACAGGAAGGCGAGAGTGCCTTTCGACAAGAGATCGCTAGCTAGGATTACCGTTGCAGACAAGGACGTGGTCTACCCGAAAAACGCCTTGTCTTTGGATGTTTTGCCGGATGAGTTGGTCCAATATCTTCTGCGAGTTTTCAAGAAGGACTTGCGGGAGGAGTTTCCGGCGAGGTTGATTCAGTCTGTGCGATGGACGAATTGCACTAAATGCGGCAAGGAACACGCCAAGGTTCATTGTCCGTTCTGCACGACGTCGGCTCCTGCGGCTATCAAGCAGCGTATCACGGTTCGCGGAGTCGTCACGGCAACAAGAATCTTTGAGTGTGGGTCTAAGGCGATGATCGTTCATGCTTCGCTGGTTGACGGCAATGGGTTTGACTGGTTGTGGTGGAAAGACGGCAACTTCTATCGTGGTCCAGATAAGCATCAAGCGGTTGCCACGGGTGCGCTTGAGCGCGGAATGCGCTTCAGGCTGATGTCGAAGTCTGTTATTCTTGCAACGAATGAACGGGCTATTGTGCTTTCCAATTGTCAGTCTCCTGTTGTTAAGATCGTGGATATGTATGTTTCCAAAGTGCCTGTCTTTGATGTATGTGGTGATAAGGTATTTTGGGCTTACAATGGTGGTTTGTGGCGATCTGGTGACTTCGCGGACGAGATAATCGGGAGCGTATTGGCGCATCGTACGCTTTTTTGGTGCGGCAAGGATTTTGGGTTTGGGTTTTCGTCGGCAGGGCAGTATAATATTGGCTTTGTCTTCCAGACCGGAGGAACTGGTTTGAATGATTCTGTCCAGATCAGGCGCTTCGACGGACAGATTATGGACGCTACGTGCTACTTCTGTCGTGATTTGGCTTGGTTCATTGTAACAATGAAACACGGCTCACGACTGGTCAACCGGTGCACGGTTGTGAATAAGTCTGGTGCTGTAGTTGCCGAAGCTGATGATACGGTCGGGTCTGCTGGCTGGCTTGGGTCGGCCAGGTCCAAGTGCGGGGTTGGCGGGATGCTGTTGGCGGCGACGGATGACGGGATTGTGAGAGTTGAGATCGACTCTGGAAACCTTGTCGAGACGAAGCGGTTTGCCGATACGGAAAAGTTCGTTTCGAGAGGTTGCCATCTTTTTGCTGCGGAAGGAGGGCTGTACGTAGTGACTGGCAAGCAGGTGTTACATCTTAAGGTTGGTTGACTTTTGTTACTTTGTTGATTGGAAAGGAATGTAAGCATGAGCAAGTTTCCGACATTTTATGATGATGCGAAGGGAGACGATTGGAACTACAATCCGGATACGGCTGAGGTTCGGGTGGCGGCGATGGGTGAGAGAGCCAATTTCAAACCGGCTCAGGGTGACAAGAAGATCGTGAGCCTGTTGGGTATTGATGTCCAGCTTGATTTCTGTTGCAGCAAGGGCGGTTTGTTTGTTGCTGGTGCGCCGGATGATTCCGTGCGGCTGACGGAGTTCATTTATCGGGAGCTGGGGACCATCACGAGGATGTTCTTCACGATGGACACCCATCTTCCGGTGCAAATTTTCTTTTCGATGTTTTGGGTTGATGATGATGACAACGAGATCGAACCGAACACTTTGATTTCCGCAGATGACGTTCGGAAGGGCAAGATCAAACCTAATCCGGCTGTTGCCAAGGACGTGTGCGGTGGTGATTACGCCTGGCTGCAACGCTATGCTATCCATTACTGTGAGACGCTGGAGCGGCGTGGTCGGTATCAGCTTATGGTTTGGCCGTATCACTGTCTGCTCGGGACACGTGGTCATAGCATCGTCGGAATCGTCCAGGAGGCGGCGCTGTATCACAGTTTCGTTCGCCGTGCGCAGTTGTGGCCCGAGGTCAAGGGTGGGCAGCCTCTGACCGAGAACTACAGCGTCTTCGGTGCGGAAGTTACCGTCTCTCACGACGGCAGACCGATCCAGCAGAAGAACGACCGATTCATTAACACGCTTCTGAAGTCGGACGTTGTGATCATCGCCGGACAGGCGAAGAGTCATTGCGTGGCGTGGACAATCGCCGATCTTCTCGACGAGATCAAGGCGAAAGACCCGTTGCTTGTTGAGAAGGTGTATCTGCTCGAAGATTGTACGAGCAGTGTCGTGATTCCCGGTGTGGTTGATTTTGCGCAGCAGGGCAATGAAGCGTTTGACCGGTTTGCAAGCGATGGTATGCACGTGGTTAAGTCCACGGACCCGATTGCGGACTGGCCTGACGTGAAGCTCTGATCATTATGGTTGTGCGGCAATTACTGTGACGTGTTGCGGCGTTTTCTTTAATCTGAGGAGGAATGAAAGCATGAGTAAGAGCGTAGTGGATGTGCAAAATCTTCTCCAGAATGCACAGGACGAGGGTATGGTTTCTCAGCAGTCGGTTAAGGGGCTTTTGAGCATCCCAGACATCGGGACTCAGATTCAAGCCGGGATTGGAACGCCACCTGACGATGTGACGGCTTCGGAAGTACTTTGCGTGGCAATGATCATTGACAACAGTGGTTCGATCAGTACGATCCGTGATAAAGGTCGCATTGTTGGTCCGCAGATCGTCTGTGAAGGGCAGAATACGGTGATTGATGCTCTTAGTGGCTCCAAACAGCGTGACAGCATCCAGATTGGAACGTGGAAGATCAATGAGGATGACCCGGTCCACGGTTTTGTTCCAATTGACGAGGCGGTGCGTCTTGTCGATGGCAACAATTATTGGGCGGCTGGCAATACGCCACTCTATCACAGAACGTTGGCTGTGCTTGGCACGCTTGTTACTAAGAAGCAGTTCTACGAGGACGCGGGACTCATGGTTCGTGGTCTGCTTATGATTGTTACGGACGGCTACAACGAGTCGAATCTTGCGACAACCGCTGACGACTGCAAGACCATGATCACGGACTTGGGCGAGGATATCGCAGTTCTGTTCATGGGTGTCGAAGACCAGAACGACCCGTCCTGTGACTTCCGGCAAGTCGCCAGCGAAATGGGTATTGCCGCTCCGAATGTTTATACGCCGAAGGCAACGCCAAGTGATATTCGTCGGGCGTTCCAGTTAGCTTCTCAGTCGGCGTTGAGAGCCAGTCAAGGCGCAGCAGGTTTCAGTCAGACACGTGCGGGAGGCTTTGTCTCTCCGTAAATGTCTGTGGTAAAGTTGGTCTCGACCAAGCAAGCCCTCTGTTGCTTTATAAGTGATAGAGGGCTTGTTTTTGAAAAATGGACCATTCGGGATATATGGTTATGAACGAGTATCATTCTAGGCGAAGGAGATGGAACCATGACAAAGCCCGGAGCATTCTACATGTGTGTGAAGGACGTGATGAGTGATGACGGGGCGGAGGTCCATATCAAGGAAGGCCAACTGTGCGTCGTTGTTAATTTGAAGGAAACGTTTGTTGAAGTTGTCGGGACGATAAACGAGTATGGTTGCACTTGCACCCTGGAAGAGTTTCAGGATCATTTCGAGCATGAGCCCGATGGCAGCAAGTTGCTTGCCGATTAGATTGCGAGGCTCAGTGCAGACGTGATGGCTCCAAGCATGGAGGATGTTGACAAAGCCGATGAAGCTTTGTCCGGCGAGGTTTTGACGGGTTCGGACTCGGCGGTTACAGACTTGGTGCCTCAAAGGTCGTCTGTGGTGGTGCGTCGTGATGCTTTGGTTAAGGCGAAGCGAGGCGTTCAAGCAGTGAAACAAAAGACTGACAAGGCGATGAAGCGCCTTGAGAGTGCAATTAAGGTGCAGCGTCAAGCCCTTGCAGCCAGGGTAGAGCACATGGAGAAGTTGGTTGGTCGGCTTTCAGAAGCTCTTTGGAGTTTGGACATCTACATTGGCTCCGACGAGAAGGTTTTTCAGTTGGCGGCTGGAGAACCGGCTGACCCGTCCGTGCCTGTCCGGATTCGACAGTTGGTGCTTTATATGGATGAAGAGTCGCTAATTTGTTCGGACGAGGGCGGCATGGATTTTGAGCAGCTTGACGATTTCGACGAATGGATTTCTGACCCGGACCATCCCGAAAGGCTTCAGCAGGTGTTGCCGGACGAGAAGGGCGTCGTGGCGCTCAAGCCCCGTCGCAAGATGAAGGACTACGGCAATTTTATGCTCAATGTTCAACTTGATAAGGAGAACAAGAAGACATACGTGCTTGTTCGCAATGGCGGCAATCTGTTCAGGGTGTGTTCGTCTCTGGTTGTGGGAAAATACTTGTTTCCAACTCAGGACGAATACCGTGAGTTGTTTTTCGAGAGGAGCTATGACTGGGAGTTGAAGAAGGAAGTGGTCAAGCCGTTGAAGCCTGGATCGTATCAGTATGATCGGTCGGTTGACAAGGCCCAGGCTCAACAGCGTGCGTACTTGCGGGTCATGTTGCTGCTTCAGGGGTTGCTTGACAGAACGTCTATCTTCGAGCCGATTCCGGTCGGTCGTATGAATTTGTGCGATCCGAGCACTTACGAAGGTTTGGTCGAGTTTGTCTATGAGGTCGAGAATGTGCTTGGCGACGGGAAACCGTCGTTTGCCGACTGGCAATATACCCACAACAACAAGTTGGATGTCGGCAAGAGGGTTGTGTGCAGCTTTGGCTTCGGATCGGATCGTGAGTATGCGTTTACGGTTTGTCCCAAGTATTCTGCCCTGCCGGAGACGGGCAGACTGTACACGGTTGTCGAGAGGAAGGATCACAGCATTAAGTTTCTCTATGAGCGTGGCGACATGGTTTACAGTTCTGATGGTCGTCGGGCTTGTCGTCGGGCGCGGCGTCGTGCGTCGTGTCGTGTTGATATTACCTCCGGTCGTGTGATTGCTTTTGATGATGTGACGGTTGAGGACGTTGAATACTACATGAGCAGTCGTCTGCATCGACATGAGTACATTGAAATGATTCCCATTCTCAAGGCTGTGTTGCGTGCCAAGCGTGTTGAAGCCGAAGAAGAAGCGCCTCTTAGGAAGCTTTTGATCGGAGAGATCGCCAAGGGCAATGACGTGAGCATTGCCGAAGCCGAGGCTGAGGTTGACGGTTTGATTCATTGGTGGAAGTTCTCGAACAAGGTGCATCGAGCCTTGACTTCGGACGACTCTAAGGCAATCAGGATGATTGTCAAGGAGTTCGGTTTGCGGAGGAGAGCGGAGGGCGGTGAGAAAGTGGATCGTTCGACGTTTAAGATCGTGAAGCGTTTGCGTTTGGAGTGCAAGAACTCGCTTTGGATTGGCAGGAAGCGGTCTGGTGACTATGTGGTGATTGCCGGAGCCAAGAAGAGCGAGCCGTTTGTCAAGGTTGCTGAGGTCAAGTATCTGAAGAGGACGGACAGTCTGGAGATTGTCAAGTCTCGGAAGTGGATTTGTCCTGCGGACTTGCGTATGGACAAGTATGTTGAGCTTTGGACATCGAAGAGGTGGGTGGACTGGGACAAGGAGACCAAGTCAACGCATCGGATCAATCCAGAACTGACTGTCGAAGTGATGAAGGTGTTACGTGAGCGGCAAACCAAGCGTGAAGAGAACAGCAAACGCCGTTATGTTGGCATGTGCAGGGTCATGTATGCCAATAAAAAGGACGAGTTCCACATCATTGTTACCAAGGACTTGGCTGGAAAGTGGTGCGATCATCCTGTTTTGGGGGGTGTCTGCGTTCCATGTTTGAGCTTGTTAAAGGCAGAGGTTACGTTCTCGGGCGATCATGTCAGGCAATGTTGGTTGAATATTGACAGAGACTGGCGCTGCGACGACGATGATTTGCAGAACTTGCAGGTTGGAAACATTTTTGAGTATGGAACGGACCAGAAGTGGGAGATTCTGGATATCGACCAGAAGGTATTGGCTTTGTTCCTGCTTCATCGGTCTGAGGCCCTGGCAGCCAAGCGCAAGGGCGATAAAGATTGTGAGCTTGCTTTTCAGTTTGTGCGGCAGTTGTTGGACCATTGCGAACAGAAAGCGGAAGAAGCGGCTTACAAGGCGTTTTTGGACGATGGCAACTTGTCAGAGCTTTGGGAGCAGAATAAGGACCGTGGTGTGAACAAGGATCGCAGAAACAGTGCCATACCGAACGAGAGTTACATGCGTTATTGCTTGGAGGTTATGATCGACGCCGGGATTGACCCGGCTGGTAAGTCTTGTGAGCAAGTCGTTGGGCTGGCGCAAGAGCAATCGACCTTCGAGCAGTACATCGAGGGTGGTTGGGGTCGCCGGAGCGGGCCTGACGAGAGGGTGCCTGCAAATTTCGTCTTCAGCGCTCCAGAGCCGGAAGATGAAGATGGCGACGAGTAGACCAGTATTCCGAAAAAGGCTATACTGACTGATGTACAGTCAGACAGGAGAATGGGGTGTCCAGTGCAGACGACGATAACATTGAGGTGACATGTCGTGGTAAAAGACTGGTTCGATGAGTTTTTGATGAGCATTGGTGATGACCCTTTGTTGCCTGCCGGGTTTCGGAAACCAAAGGTGCGTACGGCGGGGCGTAAAAGGAAAGGTCGCCGTGTTGATCCTGCGAAGTACGATCCAGACCTGCCGGAGCGGGATCGAAAGCTGCTTGTCAAGCTTGGCTTCTATGATGACCCTGAAGCTTTTATGACTGCCGATGATGAGCCGGACGATGATGTCAAGGTTGACATTGACAAGTCTAAGCGTCGGGGTCAGTCGAAGGAGCATGTCAAGTGTGACTTTGGCGATACATTTGAAAGTTGGGAGCGAATGTTGGAGTCTCGTGAACGGTCGGTTCGGGTCCGCGAGGACCAAGTCCGAATGCGTGAGTTTGAGCTTGACAGACGTGAGTGTGACCTTATACAGCGTGAGCGGGCTGTTGCTGCCAAGCTTTCGGAGAGTCTTGAAAAGTCCATGATGAGCCCGCATACGTCGACTGTTGGGCGCTCTGGTCGCAGGATTGTTTTGTGAGAGAGTGTTGACAAAACATATTGATTGTGGTACAATACTATTGTGTTTTAGCCGGTCCCGGTCATGTTTTTAAGGAGTTAGGAGATGCCTGGTTTTGATAGAACAGGTCCGAGAGGAAGAGGACCGAGAACAGGTCGTGGACTGGGAAGTTGTGTGCCGGGTGCTGGAGTTGATCGAGGCTTCGGTCGCGGTATTGGTCGTGGTTTCGGTCGTGGTATTGGTCGCGGTATTGGTCGTGGTTTCGGTCGTGGTATCGGTCGTGGTATTGGTCGTGGTGTTGGTAGGCGCGTCAGATGACGGGACATCCTGTGGGGATGAAAGGTTTCGACCCGGCATTTGGAACGTCCAGTTGCACGTCGGGGTTAGTCGGTTGGCCCCGTTATCAAGCCGACTAAACTATAGGTGCCAATGCACCCGTTCGTATGGCTGCCTAACGAAGCAGCCCCTGAAACCGGTGAGATTCGCCTTGGTAGCCGGGAGTAAGGTCAGCACTAAGGCTGACGGCGGGAAAGATCGCTGACGGGTTCGGGAAAGACCGGGCTGGCAGATGGGAAAGACTTCTGAGGTTTTGTCTGTTGAGCCGAGAAACAAGATCAACTGGCTAAGCGTGTAGAGGCTGGCGTGAAGAAGCCGAGGGACGGGAGTTCGATTCTCCCCATCTCCACCATGTCCGAAGCTTTGAAGTCTCTCGGGGTGACAGTTCGGACATCCTCGGGAAAAATAAAAGTCATCAAAGTAACGAAAGAGTATTTTCAGACAGAGGATAAGAAGGATTATTTCTTCGAGCCTTTTGAAAAAGAAATATCCGTTAAGGATATGTAGAAGATTTTTGACGCAAACGAAAAATTAGTTAAGGAGTTGCTCAATGGAACAAATAAAATTTCCGAATAAAAAGTATCAGATTATTTATGCTGACCCATCGTGGAGTTATCGTGACAAAGCCCTTGCTGGGGATAGGGGTGCGGGGTGTAAATATCAAACACAAGACAAAGATTAGATTAATAACCTTCCGGTTTGGTAAACTAGGACACGAAAATGGAAGAATTAAACACTTTCGATATGATTCTTGAGGCTTTGAACAGGCAGCCGAATGAGCATTTTGAGATCGACAGTTTGAGCGTCGATTCGCTTTGTGGCGTTTTTGCACGGGTCGAGAGCAAGCGGTGTCGTGCTGTTGCGCTTTGCCTAGACGAGGCACTGTTCAATATTGTCAAAGCATCTGTTGCTGATCACCTGTCTATTGATGGCAAGGCTGCACTTATGCGGCGTGGTTATATTGGATGGTTGTTTGGTGTTATGATTTGTGTTGTTTCTCTTATGCCGTCGAGACAATTGAGGGTTGTGGGGTGCCAAGATGACACAGGCAACACTCACGTAGCTTGGGTCGACGTCAAGGAGTAGTAATGATATGCCAGATCAGAATAGGGCTCCTGAAGTCGTTGTAACAGTCAGTGGTCGCAGTTCGATGGAATCGGAGTCTATTGGCAGGGCGATTGCTGTTTTATTACGTTACGGAGATGCAAGACTGGACGGTGACGGATTCGGGGTTGTCGAATTGGCGTTGCCAGAGGTTTTCCAGAAGCCATTTGGCGGTTCTACGGGCGACGAGAAGGCGGTGGTGGTTGTTGTTGAGTAGGCTTTCAGAATTTCTCTATACTGTGCTTCCAAATGAGAGACTTGTTTTAACAATCACTCACTGAGGGAGAATTTGAGATGGCTGCGACTCATCCGCTTGCGACGGCGACGTACAGGGCAAATCCTGATGATACGAACGAATCGAAGATCGAGACCGCAGAGTATGAGGGAGGTATTCCTCATCGCTCCGGTGCGGGAGATGTCAAGGTTGTGAAGCGTGCTGCTGGCGGAGCCCCGTACAAGGATGTTGCTGGTGTTATTAAGTCGCATGATGACGCCATTAACAGGTTTGACCGGGACGATGTTGGCAAGCCGTAAGACCGCAGGCACAATTGTTCTATTTTTGAGCCCCGTATGAGGTCAACACTCTTATACGGGGCTTGGTCGTGTACAATTGGTATGTTTACTTCATAGATGGCGGTGGCAGGGTCAAGATTGGGTATTCGTTAAATCCCGGCGAGCGAAAGGCTCAGCTTCAGACGGCTTCTGCGAACGAACTTCGGGTGCTCAAGAGACTCGGTTTTGAGACCAAGGACGACGCTGCCTACTTCGAGCGATGGCTTCATGGGCTTTTTGATGCCTATAAGGTCCGTGGGGAGTGGTTTGAGTTCCCGGACGGACTGGACACTTTCTGGCCGTATGTTGAGGCTTTGTGGTGTGCTTTTCGTATTTGGGTTGAAAACAGAAGCAAGGTAGAGGTGCTTGTAGCTTCGGAGTCTGTGCGGGTCTGTCAGCGGCTGTATGCTGAGATTGACAGGCTTGATGGGCTTGGTCTTCACGTCGATGCTGATGCGGTTCGTCAGCGCATGGAGAGAATGGAGGAAGGTAGGCATGGAGCATGGACCGAAGAGGCGGGCTTTGGGGACGACGAAATATGCACTGATTGACAGGTTGTGCTCCTCTGGCGATCCGAAACTGAATTGTATGGTTTTTGCTGATCCTACGTGGCTTGGTGATACCTATGATGAAGTGATGAGGAGCTTGGAGCGTATTGGGCAAGCCGGTGTGCTCATCAAAATTGAGTTGGTTGAAAAGGACAAGCCAGATTTGTTGGCGAAGCTCAGAGCTAAGGTTGTCATTGACAAGTGAGGTTTTTCTGAAAATGGACCACTTCTGATATAGGAGATATGTAATGTATGAATGTGTTCAGTGCGGCTATTGTTGCACGAGAGGAGTGTGTCCGTACGGTGAATGGGACAACGAGCGTCAGTGTTGTGCCTTCTTGACCGAGGACAAGCTTTGCGCCAAGTATGATGAGATTGTTGCCGATCCGAAGTCATGGTCGTCACCGGCTTTTGGTGCAGGCTGTTCATCTCCGCTTTTCAATGAGGTTCGTGAAGCGAAGATTGCAGAACTCATAGCAAAGGAGGAATGACAGAATGGGCTCTTGGCTGACGGATGGCTACAGCTTTTGCTGAGATGCTTCAACGAAACACGGAGCTATTATGAGCGTCGACGCCGAGGACAAATCTTTATTGCTATCTGGAGGAAGACGACGATGGGGAGTCAGGAACAGATAAACGAATGCGGGACGGTGTCGAAGGAAAGTCTTGACATCGTGTTCGTTGATAGTTCTGAGCCTGTTGCGATTTTTACGCACCCGACGCCTGACCCGGACGCCATTGCTTCGGCGATAGGGCTTCAGTGGGTGTTCAAGCGGGTTTATGGGCTTGAGTCGACCGTGTTTTATGACGGCGTGGTTAGTCATGTCCAGAACAATACGATGATCAATGTTCTTGGGCTGGACCTGTTCCCGTCATCGGAGTATGATTCGAGTTTGTTTGGTCAGGTGGTTGTCGTGGACTCGACGACGAAGCGTCTTAACGGGATCGACCATGCGGCGTTTGTGATTGACCACCATAGAGTCAAGGAGGATAGTGCGGACCTTGTATGGATCGAGGAAGTTGGGGCGTGTAGTACGCTTGTGTGGGAGTTATTTCAATTGCTTGACGTGACGTTCACCGGAGAGAGCGATCAACAGATCGCTACAGCTCTTACGTTTGGCATATTGAACGATACTCACGACTTGGTCAGCGAGACGGCGTGTGGTCGTGACGACAAGGCATTGAGCGGGCTCAGGGAGTTTGCAGATCGCAAGAAACTGCGAAGCATCTTCAAGTACAAGAGACCGGAATACTACTTTGAGCTTCGGAAGATACTTGACTCGCAGGAGAACCATCAGAAGATTGGGTCGTTTTTCATTGGGACGACTGGTCCCATTTCGATTGTTAAGAGGGATTGTCTCGCCGAGTTGGCGGATGAATACCTTAGAACGGTCGGTCTGGACACGGTTGTGATCTTTGCAATCGTAGGCGATGGCGAGGTTCATGTTTGCATGAGGAGCGAGAACAGCTCTCTCAACGTCGGCGATTTTCTTCAGAAGGTGTTCGGGCGTGACTTTGGTGGCGGAAAACTTGGTGCTGGAAGTTCCAAGATTCCGCTTGGTCTGCATAGCATGGACGAACTTGATGAAGAGCTGAAGGTAGTGATTTGGGGTGTCACCAAGAAGATCATTTTTGGAAAGCTTTTGAAGGCTGCCGGGGGCAATTGATTCTATAATCGGTCACAGGGTAGACGGTGAAACGGTCAGAGAGGAGAGGGTCATGGCAGGGCAAAAAAGGATCGTTCTGGAAAAGTACGACGTAGTTGTGCACAATGATGACCGGCACACGATGGATGAAGTTGTGGCGATACTTTGTGATGTTTTCGGTTACCCGTCCGGTTTGGCAGTGAAGCTTATGTATCAGATTCACGCCGTCGGTGTTGCGTTCGTGGCTCGAAATGTGCATGAAGAGCTTGCCGAGACGTATGCGGCACGTTTGCGCCGTTACGGGCTAAAAGTTGTTTTGGTTTGAGAATTGGCTTGAAAAGGTCTGGTGATGGTGTATAATAAGGTTGTTTAGTGGCAAGAGGACATGCAACGGGCATGTCTATAAACCAAGGGATGAGAAAAGAGTAGGAGGTGTAAAATGTTTGAAAGTTTGTAGGCTTTGTGCACCTACGGCCCCCGCATGGACCGACTGGTTACTTGCGGACGTGGCCTCTAGCGGTGAGCGTTGTGCAAGCCGCACCATTGCGTGAGAGTGAAAATCGAGGTGTAGAAGATGTCTGAAGACAAGAAGACGTGTGATGCTGTGCAATCCCCTTCGAGCGCCTCTGCCAATGAGGGCTCAAGTGTTGTAGCTGAACTCGACCGTAGACTCAAAGAAGCTGCTTCCTATCTCGTTCCGATTCCCGGCTTTGTCAAGACCATCAGCGAGAGTGTGACAATTCCAGTCCCTCAAAATGCTGTTGGAATTGATGCTGCTGTTGGTTGGTTGGAATCGAGACTTGCGATGCTCGGGATTTATAAGGATGAGCAGTCCTTCGATCTGCTTTTGAGCGAGCACTGCAAGGAAGGCGATGCCCGGCGTGTGTTCTGCGAGAACGGCGAGCCGAACATCCCCGTGGTGCGTTTCGGGCAAGTTTGGTCCGTTCTCAAGAAGCCTCTTGATGCTGAAAATGAGCCCAGGGGAGCCATGCTTGGTGGTCCTATGTTGTCGCCGAGTAATACGGCTCTGATAGAGTTGATTCGGATGAATCGTTCGGCAGGTGAGTGGAGCGATGCCGAACTGGTCGGAGCCTATGGTCTGGACTGTCAGGACAATGTCGTTGATGAGTTGAAGAAGCGGAGTCGGGGGCGTCCTTGCGTGGTGTTCCTTGGCGAAGACACTTGCGAGGTCGACGTTCCCGAAACGCTTCGGTTGCTCAAGGCGGCTCGTCGACAGGAAACGCCGGAGAGTATCCTTGTTGGCGGGAAGCTTCAGACCGTGTATGAGGTTGGTGTGTTCCCGGGCGAGGCGTATCTCCAATGTCCGCTTCACGAAGACGAAATCCTCGTCGAAGGTTACTGTCAGCAGTGTGCGGCGATGTGGGATAGAGTGCCTTACGAGATGATGCAATTCATTCGTATGGCACAGGAGTCCGGTGAGGCTCCAGTGCGCCGAAAGGAAATCCGTGAGCTGATTAAAGAGGCTGAACAAAGCTTCGATTTGATGCAGGACTATCCAGTCGTGGCAATTGCGTTCAAGAAGGCTCAGAAAGCCGGTACTTTGCCGAGTCTGAGAGTCGTGGGCGGAGCCGAAGGTGGTTCGGGCAAGCAAGACCCGTTCAGACCGGGTAAGCGTTACTGATCAAGGACCGGGAAACCCCCGGTCCTTTTCGTTTTCGGAGAGGATAGCGCGATGGGTGTAATAACACTACAGCATTACATTCGTGAGAAGTGTCGTGAAGCAGTCGTCAAGCAAATGGAACATGCTGGTTACAAGGCAGTTCTGAACAGGGCATTGAGGTTGCCGGAGACGGGTCAGCCTCATCGTCTGCCTTCGGGAGTTCCGGTTTCTGTTTTCCCGATTGCAACGCTTCCGGGTTGCCCGGATGGCTGGCTTCGTGATGCTGGCAGTTACGTGTGTCCGGTGAGTCCTGATTGGGGCTTGTGGTTCAGTTGGACGATGAACGACGAGTTGAACACGGCTGTGCTGCCGGTTGTGAAGGGCATGAACCCGATCACCGGCGGCATGATGGAAGGTCTTGGTCTGGAGCAGTATGCTGATAAGTGTCCAAGGCATGACAAGCCGTTTGGGCATGGTCGTTACTGTGAGGAGTGTGGTTTCACATGGCCGTCGCAGAACTACGTGGCTCATCCCAACACGCTTTGGTGGGATGGTTTTCGTTCAAGCGACGGACTTGTGCGGCAGTTTTTCTTTACTGAGGACGAGGAGCGTGACATTGCAAGCAAGGTGATTGGGAAGCAGAATACCGTTCCCGCTTTTGGGTTTGCTTTCTTCAAGCCTGTCAATCCAAGGATACCGCCTCAAAACCAGAGTCATATTTTATCTGGACTTTGGAGTGCAACTTCATCTTCAGCTTCAGGTTCATCTATCTCTTCGGTTGGGGCTGCGTATTGCTTGGGGGACCGCCAGGTATATAGTTCTGGTTTGGTTTCCGGTGATAGTGGCATTAGAAGTTATTCTGATCGTTCTGGCGGCAGGCAGACCACGCTTTGTGTGCAGTCGCAGCCAGCAAGGCGTTCTGTTGTGACTAAAAAGCGCCGCAAACCGAAGAAGAGCAAGAGCGTTTCTGTCGGGGCTGGTGCTGAGATTATGCAGAACTTGGTGGCTGATACTCTTGGTGTGGACGGTTGGAACCCCGATCCATGCGCAGTGATCAGGCTCTATTTCTGTTTTGAGCAGCAGTTCCGTGAGATCGTTGATCGTGGCGGTGTTCATCAACTCGAAGTCAAGGCGGATGGCTACATGAACGGACTGGAAGTCGGTTGATCATCGGCGCAGAAGTATGACCGCTTCATTGGGCTGGACATTTTTTGTCCAGCCCATTTTTTTGATAGACAGCTTATGGTACAGAGGAGTGTATTTGTTTTGCGTTTTGAGATACTAAGATGTCAGATCAGCAGGTTGACATGAATGAAGTCACTAAACTGCGTGATGAGCTTGAGCGTCAGCGGCGTCGTTTGGGTGCTATGTTCGAGGTTGCACTAGAGGGGATCGTTGTTCTTGATCCTGACTTTACGATCCTTGAGGCTAACACTGCGTTCAAATCGCTGGTTGGTTTAGGCCCGATTGATTTGTCGGATGGTATGTCCTTCTGTAATTATGTTGTGTCCGATGACTTGCGGAAGGTTAAGAATGCTGTTTCTCAGTGTTGCGAGACTGGTGATCCTATTTGCAATCTTCGTCTTTCCATGTCGAATGGGACTGAGGCGGTGCCATGCGTCATGAATGCTTCCCTGTTTCGATTCAACAGCGACACACCGAAGATTTTGGCTTTCATAACTGACATAACGGACTGCGAGCGTGCCGAGAAGGAGATGATTAGGCGAGAGACTCTGGCTGTGGCGGGTACTCTTGCCGCAGGTGTTGCGCACGAGTACAACAACATCAATGCTGTCATCAAGGGGCATTTGGACTTGATTTTGTTGCAGTCGAGTGCGGTTTCGGGACAGGTTCGAGAGCAACTGGAGATTGTGAGGCGTCAGGTCCGGCGTGGAATTGAAATCACTAACAACCTTTTGGTGTTCACGAAAGACACGGATGGTGGTTTTTCTTGTGTGGGTCTTGCACATTTGGTTGGCGAGTGTATGGCGTTACTTGCCGGTGAGTTGCGTTCTGCGGGCGTTAAATGCGTTTGCGATGTACCAAGTGACATAGAGCTTCACGCTAATCCGTCTCAGATTTGTCAGGTGTTAATGAACTTGTTTTTGAACGCTCGTGATGCTATGATGTCGTCTGAAGAAAAGGTCTTGACGGTGGTTGCGAAGAAGGACGGAGACAGGGTTGTGATAGATGTCTCGGATACGGGTTGTGGGATAGACGAGGCTAATGTTGGTCGTTTTTTTGATCCGTTCTTCACGACCAAGGGCGAGAAAGCCAAATCTGGCAGTCCAGAGGCATTGCTTAGAGGCACTGGTCTTGGTTTGAGTGTGTGTCACACGATTGTCGAAAAGAATCATGGCGGCGGCATTGAAGTGGAAACCAGGCATGGTGGAGGGGCGAGATTCAGGATTCGTTTGCCTTTGTGTCGTAGTGATAGTAAAGTGGAAAGCGAGAGTCGTGTTTTTGGTTTGCGTTCAGGAAACGGCAAACGTGTGTTGGTTTTGGATGACGAACACGAGGTCGTTAATTTGCTTTGTAGACCGCTTCGGGCTTTGGGTTATGAGGTTGTTGAAAGTGTTGAGAGCGATCCGGTTGTTGCAGAGAACAGGATTAAGCCCTTCGATGTTGCCATTGTTGATTTGCGGCTGAAGGGCGAGGTTGGCTCCGATGTAATTGAACGTCTTCGTGTGGACAACTCCAAGTTAAAAACGCTTGTTGTAACCGGGTATGTCGGCACGATTGATCAAGAGCAGATTGACAGAGTAGCAGATAAGTTTTTGACCAAGCCTTTCGAGATGAACGAGCTTCTTGACTGGGTTGGACGCTTGGCTTTTGCGGAGGAAGGTTTCGGTGGAAAAACAACATGACGAAAGACAAGAGAGAGGAAAGTTGCTACTTTGTATTGCTCCACTTTTGCCGCTTATCGTGCTGGTTGGCCAGGCGACTCCACCGGATAGTCTTGCAAGATTATTTAAGGAACTTGGTTTGGCCGCTGTTTGTGCTGCTTTGCTTGTTTTACTTGTGAAGCTGTATAATCATTCTGCTAGTGAGCGGAAAGAGTATCAGGAGATGATCGAGGATATGCACAAACAACAGATGGAGACCGTAAATAAGTCGGTTGAAACAATGGGTGAAATGGCAGAAGTGCATCGTCGGCTGGCCGCAACGCTTGAGCGTGTTGAGCGAACAATTGATCGGTGTCCCCATTCCTCTCCACCGGGACCAAGAGATTGAGAGTGGGCGGAAGGAGAGGGCAGTTAGTTTCAAACTTGGAGAAATCTGGAAAATCTTACGATGCGTGAAGTAGCCCACGGAACAGTTTGGTTTGATGAGCCTACGAAGGTTAGGGTGCTTGAGCTTGCACACTTTCAGTCTTCGGCTGCACAGGTCCGGTACTGGCAACAAGTTCAAGGCTTGTCATAGGTACTAGCAAGGGTGAGATTCCCTTGGGCGAACCCTGTCCTACAACTGGTCGGACAGGTGGAGTACGAGAAGAGGTTTTCTCGTTCTTTATGGGAGATGAAAGGCTCCCTTCCAAACTTGGGTAAGTTTTACGAGTTTGGTAAACCAGGCCCCTAATGGCTGAAGTGAAATACATCAATCAGGAAGGCATTCACAACAAGTTCTGGTCGTACGACGTTGACGGTAACAAGGTTACGTACCGTTGGGGTCGTGTCGGATTGAAGGGTCAGTCCAAAACCAAAGAGTACTCGTCCAATCAGGCGGCGATGAGTGATGTCTGGAAGCTTGTTTCTCAGAAGGAGAAGAAGGGCTATCGGGTCGTTGAAGAGGAAGAGTTGAAGCGTGAGGTCAGAGTTGCTCAAAAACTCGGTGTCCAGTTCAAGATTCAGGACTTGAAGTGGGTGCACCGGAACAGCAACAAGCTTACTGAAATCGACGAGTACGATCCGAACAAGTGGGTCTACGTCGAGATCGTTAACAGTTGGAAAAAGGACGTGACACGGTTGTTGCTTGGCAAGAGAGAGTCCTACAGGCTTGGGGCTGGCATCATGAAGGGCAGCTTTCGGGAGATGCACATTGGCGAGATTGCGCCGGTGAGCGACTTCAGCTTTGCCAATGCAGTGCGTTCTTATCTGAACGAGTTGGCGGCTGAAGTTTTTGAGATTGTCGACCGAACCGTGAAGATTGCAGCCGGTGGTGTTCGTCGTTTGTCGCTTGGATGTGGTTCCAAAAGCAAAGTGACGCTTACGAAGTCCGAGACGGATAATGTTGTCAAGCAAGTGGCTTCTACTAGATCGTCCGTGAACACGAAAGTTCTTCGCAAGTTTGCCGCTCTTGGGGCAAGGAGACTGACGCTGTGAAAGACAGGCAAGTTCTGACAAGCGGGAAGATGCAGGCTCGACTGACCAAGTTGCGTGACGGCTCTGGAGAAGAAGTAGACCATGTTGTTTGCTATGAGGTCGTTGAGGGAGTCGATCACAGTGGCGAGAAGTGCTTGATTTGGGACATCGTTGAGGGCGGTGTAACCGGCTATGAAGGCTACTACGTTGACATTGCATTTCTCAATCGTTTGATGGACACGACGCATGAGATGTTCTGTTTGTGTCACGGAACGGAACACAGGTGGGATCGTCTGGAGGTTTGTGTCAAGGACGTTCGTGATGTTTTGGAGTCGTTTCGTATCAGAGCGGAGGAACTGGGAAATGCCGGATGAGGTTTGCGTCACTTTGCCACTTGAACCCATGCCGAAGGTTCCAGTGTTACCAGAACCTGGAGCTTTCGGGGCGATCCGAAAACGCTATGTCCACAATGGCGTTGATCTTTACTGCGACGAGGGTACGCCGGTACATGCCGTCACCGATGGCGTAATTGTTGGGATACGTTTTTATACGGGTTTTTGGGATGGCTCACCGTGGTGGAATTCCACAAAGGTAATTTACATTGCCTCTCCGAACAATGAATTCGTTTGGTGTTACGGAGAGATTGATCCGTATAGTGAACACATTGGGGATCATGTTGAGGCAGGTGAATTGATTGGTTATGTTGTGCCAGTTTTGAAACAACCCGGCCCGCATGGGCACACGTCTATGCTGCATTTGGTACTTAAACGCAACATGAAAGTTAATACGACTTGGAGTCCCGGTCAGTCGCAACCGAAAGGCTTGCTGAACCCGACTTCGTATCTTCTGGATGTAATAAAATGAAGCTGATCTTCTGTCCGTCCTGTCGTGATGTTGTGACGCTTCAGAAATACAAGCGTTGGTGCCAATGTGGGAAGAGCTATGGTAGTTACGCGGAAAACGGACTTAATACCGTGATTGGCGGTGAAGCTATTCCTCTCGGGTTTGCCAATCTTTCGTTCGTACATGCGTTGCGTGATAGACCCAAGGAAGGGCTTGAGCGTCGGTTTGAGGCTTTCGTGATTCCTGTAAAGTGTCCAACGGTGAAACATGAAGGTGGCTGATGCTGGTATTGTTCCGACCGAGGTCGTGTGTGGTTGTTGTCGTGGAGTTGACAGGCTGGGGGAGGATTGGGCGAAGAAGCGTGCCATTTCAGTAGCCTATTTTCTGGCTCGATGGCGGCAGTTCGGGAAGTCTGCGGGGTTTCTGAGGAAGCGGGAGATGGCTGAGCATGGGGAGACACTCATTGCGATCATGGAAAAGATGTCCAAAGGGACGGCAAACATGATCAAGTTGGCGAAGGACATGGGGCTGGCAGTTCACGTCTTGGAGCTTTCGTAGATTCAGATTTTTGCTATAGTCGGGCTAGATACGGTTCAGGCTGTTGGTGTGCCTTTCTGTTTCTATCTAGTTGACGAGGCAAGACAATGAGGCTCTATAGGGCGAATACGACGTTCTACATGGGGCAGATTGACGAGTACTCTCCAGAGGACGATTTCCAGAAGATCGTCTGCGGTGAAGTGATCGGCGACTTCGAGAACACGACTCGAATGCTGATTAAGGAGACTCAGGTGCCTATGGGCTTGCCTGATTCTGCTCTTCCCTACCTTGACTTCGTTGGGGTTATTCCTGATCCTGCAATCCCATGCGAAACGCCGAATTTGCGTTTCAATGTGGTGCCTGTTGGCGCGCAGAACGGTGTGAATGATACTTGGTCGATGCCCGCAGGCTTGAGTTATGCTCCGAACAGCCTTTTGGTGCACTTGAACGGTGTTCTGTACGATCCCTCCTCGATTACAAAGGTTGCTCCCGACTATACGGACTTCACCATCGCAGCCGATATTCTTCCAGATGTAGCTTTTAGTGACGTGTTCACTGTATCGTTTGCAGTTGCAAGTGAATAAGGTTTACGACTGATTTCAAGCCCCAAGTGACAGCATCTGCTTGGGGCTTTTGTATGTACTGTTTGGTCATTTTTTCCTGATATGTGTTCTTCATAAAGAAGGAGGTCCATTTTCAGTGACCAAGTCTCGTGGTGGTTATATTCCGAATCCTGATGTTCAACCGGGCAAGGCTCGGAAGTCGAATCAGGAAGCACGGGAGAATCAATTTACTGGCGGTGGACAGCGTGCGAACGTTGGTCGTCCGCAGGCTGAAAATCCGTCCGGGCCGTTCGTAGACTGGCAAGAGGGGGCGGCGATGATCAGTCGCATCAATATTGACAACTTCATAAGTGGTCGAATTTTAGTGAATAACGTCTTGACCAAATGGGAGCCTGAGCGTGGCGGTCGTGTGAGCGGGAAGTTTGCAACAGGCGACGGGTACGGTGTTGGTCCATACGGTTACGGAGGTTATGGAGAGTAAAGGCACATGGCTGACTACACGAAAAACTTGAACTTGTCGAAGCAAGCCCTTGGCGAAAATCCAGACCGTTGGCACATTCCGCTGAATGGCAACTTTGATACGCTTGATGCTGCTATTGGTAGGTTGGCACGAGGCTTTAAGTCTGCAACGATTCTTGAACCGGACAAGGTGTACGCCGTTACACCGTCTGTGCAGATTTTGCGCATTCCGGGTCAGGTTCATCCTAGCGGCGTTGTTGTTGATGCTGTGTACTTGGACGTTTCTGAAAATGCGACGATGAGTGTGCTGATTCAGGTTTGGGATAACCCTCAAGACCTCAGTCCAATCACTATAGCGACTTTGTCCGTTGCCGGGACGGACATGGATGTAGAGTTGCCCGATGTTGCTGTACCTGCCGGAAAAATCATCAAATGTGTGTTGGACACTGCGGATGTTGATCAGATTTCGTTAACGATTGCATACCATGACGCTCGTTATCCATACACGACTTAGGAGAAGATGAGATGCTGGAAATTTGTGTGAGCTTGAGACGCACTGAGGGTGTCGGTCAGATTGGAGGTTCTGAGAACGACATGAAGAAGGTCGGTGACATCATTTGTGCCAAGCTGTCACCAGCCGTATGGGGCAGTATGGAGCGCCGGTACTTCTTGCTCACGTATTTGGACGATCCGGAGACGGAGTTGTTCATGATGCAGCGCAACTTGGACGTGTACCCGTTCAAGAGGTTGACCGAGGCCGGGTCCGGGGAGCACGCCTATCAGAGTATTGCCGAGCGTTGTTGCTACAAGGTGGACACTTCGATGTTTATTGGTACTGAGGGTCTTGACCCTTCGGTCGAGGTCCAGTCTCCGACGCCTCCAAACGGCAAACCTAATCTCGAAACGACTGATTTGATAATTTCCATTGCCTCAGCGCCGGACAACAAGGCTGTTCTGCTTCAGTCTGGCGGTAAGAAGGCGGAGCTTGCCAAGCAAATGATGCAGAACGATTTGGACATCGTTGGCGAGATCACCTTTGTACACGGCGACGGCAAGCAGTGGCGGCACGGGATCGACCCGCCTGCCGGTTCTACGCTTGTGGATGTGTCTTCGGTTTGCACGACTTGCCGGTCCATGCCGGAGCCTCATTGTGGCTCTCTGGTCTCGCTTGCGCTTCCGGAGATACGCAACATGGGGGCAAGGTTTGTCGTGCATGGAATGCACTACAAGCCTACTGGGGCTTGCCGTACGGCTCTTCTGAACAATGTCGTGTGTTGTGGTCCGATCCTTGGCATGACGGATGAGGAAGCGGCTACAGAGGCGAGCAACAGAGGGGTTGAATGGAACACGTTGAATTTGGAACTGGAGGGTGATGAATTTGAACATGGTGAAGTGATAACTTAAATTTGGCAGGTGATCGGCACAAGCTTTTGAAGCTGTGAGGATGGTTAGTTGGCGACTGTTAAAACAATTAAACCTGCTGGTGGTGGTGATTTTACAACGCTTCAGGCTTGGGAGGACTGGGCAGACGACCAAGCGTCTGCCGCACAGTGGGCGGAATGCTATAAAGGCGGGAATCTTGGCTCTTTGAGTTTTATTGGCCAGTGGACTACCGTGCCAACGGCCTCTGATTATCCACGTATTTATACACCATTGTCGCAGCGTCATGTTGGTCGGGATGCAACTGGGGCCTACATTCAGTCAGCATCTGGCTCTGGCGTAAGTATTTATCGTGTACCGTATGTTCGGTTGGATGGCTTGCGGATTGTTGTTGCCGTAAACAGTACGTCTGGTGTGACGGGGACCGGTGATGTAAGTAATATTCAGGGCTTAAGAATTGAAAATTGTTTATTTAAGGGCAATGCTGATTCTGCCGGGGGGAATGCGGCTTATATCGACAACTATGACAATACATTGTCAGATATGGTTTTCCGAAACAATTTGGTGTATGGCAACGCCAAGTTTGAGAATGGAATCAAGCTAAGTGGATTGGTAGCGTCGACGATGACGTGGAGGATTGAGAATAATACAATCCATAATTGTACGCAGTGTGGTATCGCTATTAACGAGAGTGCAGGACCGATACCGCCAGCGGGCTATGTAAATGTAACGGTCAAAAACAATGTAATTACGAGCTGTGCAACAGCTTGTTATCAGTGGCCAGTAAATGGTTCCAAAACATCATTTAATAATTTATCTAGCGATGCAACTGCTACTGGGGGTGGTGGTTCCGATAATCTTATCAGTAAGACGGCTGTGAATCAGTTTTGTAATACTAGCACTAATTTTCATCTGAAGGATACGGGAGATGCGTTTGACACCGGTATAACAATTTCGGATTTTAATTGGGACGCTGTACATGTAGAAAGTGATAGTTGGAGGCCGCAGGATTCTGCTTGGGACATGGGGGCGCTGGAGGGAGAATTTTCGTCGTCTAGCAGCTCTTCGAGCTTTTCAAGTTCGTCTAGTTTTAGTAGTTCGTCTAGTAGTTCTTCGAGCTTCTCAAGTTCATCCAGTTTTAGTAGTTCGTCTAGTAGTTCATCGGGTTCTTCGTCTAGCTCATCCAGTTTCTCAAGTTCGTCTAGTAGTTCTTCGAGTTTTTCAAGTTCGAGTAGTAGCTCATCCAGTTTCTCAAGTTCGTCTAGTAGTTCTTCGAGTTTTTCAAGTTCGAGTAGTTCAAGTTGTGCTCCTGTAATTAGTACGATCAAGCCTGCGGGCGGTGGCGATTTTACGACTTTGCAGGCTTGGGATGATTGGGCTGATGATCAGAGTAATCCAGCTCAGTGGGCAGAATGTTATGAAGGCGGTGACATGGGCGAAATGTCTGTGTTCACATGGGGTGCCTTGATTACGTCTGATTGTTACCCGAGAATCTATACCAATCTTTCAGAACGTCATGATGGCAAGGATTCAGATGTCGGAGCCTACATCAATGTAGCGTCGGGCTACGGCATTGATATTCTAAGGCTGAACTACTTCCGTGTTGAGGGTATTCGTGTTGTCCTGCAAAACGGCGCAACTGGTGGCATTCGCTTCAATGGCGATGCTACAGGTTGTCAAGGCGTTTTGATTGATAGCAATCTGGTCGTTTCTGAAATGACAAGTGGCACGGCGACAGCGGGTATTAATTTGTACGTTTTTGACAACCCGAATATGAGTGTCACTGTCAGGAACAACATTGTTCATGGTGCTGGCACGGTCAATTACGGCATTTTCATGGACGCCGACTGGCCTGATGGTCAGATGATGGTAACCTTGGACAATAACACGTTCCATGATATGGCAAAAAACTGTGTTGGTATTGAAGAGGAAGATGGACCACCTTTCCCGCCGCTGCCAAACGGTGTGGTCTATTTAACTGCAAGGAACAACATTGCTACCGGGGCTGGGTCTGCTGCTGCGTGTTACACATGGCCGTTTTTAGGGTCAACTGCTTCTGCTGGTAACAATCTTTCTGAAGATGATACGGCTAATGGCGAGGGCAGCAACAATATTATAAGTGCTGCACCGGCTGCTTTGTTCCTCAATCCTGTAAGCAACTGGCGGCTCTTCTCTACAGCGAGTGCGATTGACGCAGGTGTGACCATTAGTGCGTTCAATTGGGACGCTCTGCATGTGGAAAGTGATAGTTGGAGACCGCAAGGCACTGATTGGGATATGGGTGCTATAGAGGGCGGTTTTGCATCTTCAAGTTCTTCGTCAAGTTTTTCAAGCTCAAGTAGCTCGTCCAGTTCTAGCAGCTTTTCGAGTTCGTCCAGTTCTAGCAGCTTTTCAAGCTCGTCCAGTTCCAGCAGCTTTTCAAGCTCGTCCAGTTCCAGTAGCTTCTCAAGCTCGTCCAGTTCTAGCAGTTTTTCGAGTTCAAGCAGTT